>SL_5KL_010_SEDDRAFT_10001940_pt1 | contig 11983 bp, 12 predicted proteins | sample SodLakKL_010_SED_FD_9118 | JGI IMG/M metagenome (IMG submission 9118)
GGCTTCGCCTCGCTGATGTTCACGCCGATCCCGCCGGTGCAGGTCTTCGGCGGCTTTATCAGCTTCGGCGTGCTGCTCGCCCTGGTGCTGACTCTGACCTTCATCCCGGCCTATGTCGGCAGCCTCTCGCGCAAGAACCTCGATCGCATGGCCGAGCGGGTCCGGCGCCAGCAAAACGACACGGAAGGATCCCGCATGTGCGCGGTGCTCGACGCCACCGGCCGCCTGGCCGTGCGCGGCCGCGCCTGGATCGTGGGCGGACTGGTGGCCCTGGTGGCCATCGCGGTCTTCGGCATCACCCAGATCCAGATCAACGACAACCCGACGCGCTGGTTCAAGGCCAACCACGACATCCGCATCGCCGATGAGGTCCTCAACGATCGCTTCGCCGGGACTTACGAGGCGTACATCCGGCTGCGCCAGACCGGCCTCGAGGAGGTCGCCGAGCGGCTCGATGCCGAGGCGCAGGCCATCGTTGAGGCGGCCAAGGCCGACGGACACGACCTGGCGGAGCGCTGGGAGCGGCTCCAGACCGAGACCGCCGACGAGGGCCCGATCGGCGACCGTATGGAGGCACTGGCCAGTGAGATCGATGATTGGCTCTTCGAAGTGGATCGCGACGAGGCCGAGCACTGGGAGGCGCTGCTCGACGCCGTCGAGGCGGCGCGGACCGAGACCCGCGCCTTCCAGGACCCGGAATACCTGGGCTGGATCGCCGATCTGCAGGCGCACTTGGTGGAGGCCGGCGTAATCGGCAAGGCGAACTCGTTGGCTGATCTGGTGCGCACCGTCAACCGGGAGCTGATCAGCGGCGAGCCGGAGGATTTCCGCCTGCCCGGGACCTCCGGCGGCGTCTCCCAGGCGATCCTCAGCTTCCAGGGCTCCCACCGACCCCACGACCTGTGGCGCTTCGTGACCCCGGACTACACCGAGGCCAACGTCTGGCTCCAGCTGCCCAGCGGCGACAACCAGGATATGGCCCGGGTGCTCGAGGCCGTGGACCGTTTCGTCGCAGACCAACCGCCGCCGGAAGGCGTCGAGCTGGACTGGGCCGGCGCCACCTACATCAATCTGGTCTGGCAGGGCGAGATGGTCGAGGGGATGCTCTTCGCCCTGCTCTCCGCCTTCGCGGTGGTGCTGGTGATGATGATCGCCCTGTTCCGTTCCCTGACGCTGGGCCTGCTGGCGATGCTCCCGCTGACCGTCACCATCGCCTTCATCTACGGGGTCATGGGGCTGGTGGGCAAGGACTACGACATGCCCGTGGCGGTGCTCTCGTCGCTGTCCATCGGGCTGTCGGTGGACTTCGCCATCCACTTCATCCAGCGCCTGCGCATGGCCCTGGAGCAGACCGGCGAGTGGCGCAGCGCCCTGACCCAGGTCTTCCGCGAGCCGGCCTGCGCCATCACCCGCAACGCCATCGTCATCGCCGTGGGTTTCCTGCCCCTGCTCGCTGCCCCGCTGGTGCCTTACATCACCGTCGGCACCTTCCTGGCCAGCATCATGGCCGCCTCGGCGCTGGTGACCCTGCTGGCGCTGCCGGCGATCATCAGCTTCGCCCCCGGCCTCTTCTTCCCCCATGCCCGGCAACCGGCGCAACCGCAACAGGAGGTGTAAGCCATGGACCGAACCCTGCACAGCCCCAAGGAGTGCACCCCGGCAGCCAACCTGCGCAGACGCGGACGGAACGCGCTGCTCACGACCCTGCTGCTCGCCTTCCCCGGCCTCGGCGCCCTGGCTGCGGAGACGCCGGAGGTGGGAGAAATCGTTGAGCGGGCCAACCTCGCCGCCTACTACGCCGGCGAGGACGGCCGGTCCGAGGCGCGCATGCGGATCGTCGACGAACGCGACCGCACGCAGACCCGGCAGTTCACCATCCTGCGCCGGGACATCGAGGACGGCGGCGATCAGCAGTACCTGGTGGTCTTCAGCCGCCCCTCGGAGTTCCGCAACGTGGTCTTCCTGGTGGAGAAACACCCCGGCGGTGATGACGACCGCTGGCTCTACCTCCCCGACCAGGACCTGGAGCGGCGCATCGCCCCGGGCGATAAGCGGACCAGCTTCGTCGGCTCCCACGTCTTCTACGAGGACGTCTCCGGCCGCCACCTGGAGGACGACGACCACGAGCTGGTGGAGGTCACCGACGATCACTACAAGGTGCGCTCCACGCCCCGGGATGGCGGGAATGTGGAGTTCGCGGCCTACACCACGTGGATCGACCGCGAGACCCACCTGCCGCTGACCACGGAGTACGAGGACGACGATGGCACCGTCTACCGGCGCATCGAGAGTTCCGATGTGGAAGAGATCGACGGCTACCCCACCGCGATGCGCATGCGCGTCGAGGACGAGCGCATGGGGGGCCACACCGAGGTCCAGTTCCGCGGCCAGGAGTACGACCTGGGCCTGCCGGAGAGCGTCTTCACCCAACGCAGCCTGCGCAACCCGCCCCGCGACTGGCTGAGGAGGTAAGCGAGGATGAGCCCGGCACACGCGAGAGGCGTCCGTCGCCGCCGACGCCCTGCCCTGCCCGGCTGGATGGCCGGGCTGGCCCTGGCGGCCGGGACCGGCACACCGGCCCTCGCCGACTGGGACGACGACCCCTGGGCCGATGACCCCTGGGAGGAGGAGGAGCAGTGGCTGCCCTTCGAGGTGGACGGTTTCGTGGAGCTCGCCGGCGGCCACCACGTCCGGGACAACCGCCTCCTCGACAAGGACTACAACCTGGCCGAGGCCCGCCTGCGCCTGGAGGCACGCGGCGACTGGCGCCGCTTCGATCTCCGCGTCCGCGGCGACGCCGTCGCCGATCAGGTCACCGAGGAGGTACGCGGGGAACTGCGCGAGGCCCGGGTTGCCTTCCCGCTTGGGCAGCGACTGGACATGCGCGTCGGCCGCCAGGTGCTGGCCTGGGGCACCGGCGACCTGCTCTTCATCAACGACCTCTTCCCCAAGGATTTCAACTCGTTTCTCACCGGCCGCGACGAAGACTATCTGCAGGGCCCGTCCGACGCGGTGCGCGGCACCTGGTACGGCGACAACGTGACCCTCGATCTGGTCTGGACCCCGGTCTTCGAGCCCGACGACTACCCCGACGGGGAGCGGCTGAGCTTCTTCGGCCCGGAGAGCGGGAGCCGAACGGTGGATGCGCCGCGCACCGACGACCCCGACACCTTCCCCGACGACGGCGAGCTGGCAGCACGGCTGACCCACCGCATCGGCAGCGCCGAGCTGGCCGGGTACTTCTACCGCGGCTTCTTCCCGCAGCCGGAGCAGCGGCTCAATGACCGCGTCACCCACGCCCGGCTCAACGCCTACGGCGCCAGCGTCCGCGACCGGATCGGGCCGGGCATCGCCAACGCCGAAGTCGGTTACTACGACTCGGTGGACAACCGCGACGGGGAGCGCAGCGACAAGGTACCGAACTCGGAGGCGCGCCTGCTGCTTGGCTACACGTGGGAGGCGGTCACCAATCTGGACGTGGGCCTGCAGTACTACTTGGAGTGGCTGCAGAACTACGACGAGTTGGAGGCAGCCTGGGCGGGGCAGAACCTTGACAGTGATCGGCTGCCCGAGGAGTACCGCCAAGTGGTCACCACGCGGCTGACTTACAGCATGTGGCGGGACAACCTGACCTGGTCGCTGTTCGCCTTCTACTCACCGGACGACGCGGATTACTACCTGCGTCCGTCCGTGCGCTACCGCGCCTCCGATGCGCTCACCTACTCCCTGGGCGGGAATCTCTTCGGTGGCGATAACGAGCACACCTTCTACGGCCAGTTTGAGCGGGACTCGAACGTCTACGCCCGGGTGCGTTATCGCTTCTAAGGGGCTGCGCCGCACCCCCTGCCCTCTCCGCGGAGCAACGAACGCAGGCGGAGGGGCGGGGGCGCCGGCCGTCTAAGATCTAAGGCTGGTGGCAGAAGAGTTCGTAGAGGCGCTCGAGCAGCGCCTCGGTTTCGGGGCTGGCCAAGCGGTAGTAGATCGTCCGGGACTCGCGCCGAGTCGCTACAATGCCCTCTTCGCGCAGACGTGCCAGCTGCTGCGACAGGGCCGGCTGCCGCATCTGCAGCAGTTGCTCCAGCTCTCCCACGGAACGCTCGCCGGCGACCAGATGGCAGAGGATCATCAACCGCCGCTCGTTGGCCAGTGCCTTGAGGAAGGCCGCGGCCTCGGCGGCCCGCGAGTCCATCTCCGTGGGATCCGGCACTGCCCCCTCTTCGGGGCTGCTGCTGCGGGCATCCGGCTGCAAGGTTTCCGTCGACATGGTCGGCTCCCGACTGCTTCGCGACTGCTACGCGGCTCTCAGCCGTCGATCACACTGAAATAGTACCCCAAATGGTCCTGCTTCTCGGGGTCGTCATCCACGAACCGCAGGGTCATGCGCAGGATGTCGGTATCCTGGCGCTTCTCCGCCGCCTGCAGGGCGTGGATATAGGCGTTCACCCGGGAAGTCCGCCCGTCCTCTTCGGTGGTGAAATCGAAGGTCGCCTGCTCGAGCAGGGTCGGCATGCGCTCGGGCCGCTTGAAGACCACCACCACCTGGTTGAAGTCGATCTCCTTGACCAGGCAACCAATGGTGCCCCCGGAGTGGCGCACCTGAGCGATCACCTTATCCCGGGGCACCGCACGCTCTTTGCGCGCGCCTCCACTGCTGGGGCTCGTCTCCAGGCGCTCGGCGATGCTCAGATCCCCGGACAGCCCACCGGCAAGCACCGCGGCGGAGTCGCCTCCCTGGACCTGGGATTCACCCCCACCCAGTTTTTTCAGCGCCTTGGGCGAGATCCCCATGGACTTGGTCAGCGCGCGGGTGACCACCTCGTAGAGCTTCTCGTTGGTGAAGGGCTTGACGATGTAGTTGGTGGCGCCCCGCTCGACCGCCTGCACCACGTGCTCCCGGTCCCCGCGACTGGTGATCATCACGAAGGGGATGTCAGCCAGGTTCTCGTCGGCGCGCATCCACTCGAGCACCTCGAGGCCGCTGACCTCCGGCATCTCCCAGTCACAGAGCACGAGATCAAACCCACCGGTGGTCAGCTTCGCCTGCGCCTGCCGACCGTTGGCAGCCTCGTGCACGACGACGCCCGGGTAGCCGAGCTTGACCCCTTTCTTCACCAGATCCCGAGTGAAGGTCGCATCATCAACGACCAGTATGTGGAGCTTCTTCGGCATGGCGCCTCCTACGGATGCCGGGCCAGCTTACCAAATCCCCGACCCGTTGCCGTAGGAGCCGCCTGCCTGCCGCCGAAACCACCGCCCCACTTAGCCGAAGACCGCCTCCTGGGAGTATCCATCCCGTTCCATGAGCTCGCGCAACCGCTTCAGGGCATCGATCTGGATCTGCCGGACCCGCTCGCGGGTCACCCCCACCTGGGCCCCCACCTGCTCAAGGGTGCAGCGCTCATGGCCATTGAGCCCAAAACGCCGCTCCAGCACAGCCCGCTGCTTGTCGGTGAGGACCGACAGCCACGCCTGCAGGTTCTGCATGACCTCGTCGTCCTCAAGGGCGTCGCCGGGGACGCTCTGCGTCTCATCGGGGATGGCATCGAGCAGCACCCGGTCGGATTCCTTGCCGATGGGCACATCCACCGAGGCGGTACCCTCATTGAGCCCACGCATCCGCCGCACATCCTCTGCCGAGCGGCCCATGGCGTCGGCGATCTCGTCCACCGTCGGCTCGTGATCCAGCGTCTGCGTCAACCGGCGTTGGGTCCGCAGGTACTGGTTGATCTCCTTGATGACATGGATCGGCAGGCGAATGGTGCGTGTCTGGTTCATGATGCCACGCTCGATGGTTTGCCGGATCCACCAGGTGGCGTACGTAGAGAAGCGGAATCCGCGCTCGGGGTCGAACTTCTCCACGGCACGGATCAGACCCAGGTTGCCCTCTTCGATCAGATCCAGGAAGGCGAGCCCGCGGTTCATGTAACGCCGGGCGATTTTGACCACCAGGCGGAGGTTGCTCTCGATCATCCGCGCCCGGGCCGCCGCATCACCCTGCTGGACGCGGCGCGCCAGCATGACCTCCTCCTCCGCCGTGAGCAGGGAGGCGTGGCCAATCTCGTTCAGGTAGAGCTGGGTTGCATCCAGCGCCGTACGGCATTCAGAGCTGGATCGCTTGCGGCCACGGGGCCGACGCTGCGCCTCCGGCTCGCTGGCCTCGTCCACCCCCTCGGGCTGGATCAGCTCAATGGGGTCGTCCATCATCGGGGTATCCCGCTCCGTCTCCGGATCAGCGTAAGGGTCTACGCTGCCAACCGCGGTATCGAGGGTCATCTCGGACCTCCCAGTGGTCTCTGCACAACCGCTTGCCGGGCTTCCACTCCCGGCTCCTTGGGCAGCCGATGGGGGATCGGCTCCTTGTCAATTCACGGTGCCACCGCACCGCCCCCAAGAACCCCTGCCGAGGAGAGCTAACTCCTTGTTTTCAATCTTTTGTTTTAATCTGAGTCAACGTCTCTCAGGATTAAGGTATTACCAATCCCGCGCCAAAGCAATAGGAAACGTGCGCATTGTCTGCCCCTTTTCCAGTCATCAGTCCCGCGGGGGCAGGTAGTCCTCCGGATCCACCACCTCGCCATCGATGCGGATCTCGAAATGCAGGCTGGCCTCGTCGGCCCCGGGGGCACGCCCCATCTCGGCGATGGCGTCGCCCCCGCCGACCTGATCCCCCTCCTCCACGTTGAGCGCCCGGTTGTAGCCGTAGGCGGAGAGGAAGCGATCGTCGTGCATCACGATGACCAGGTTGCCGTAACCGCGCAGACCACTGCCGCTGTAGACCACCTCGCCATCCGCGGCGGCTCGGACGGTGTCACCCTCCGAGCCACCGATCTGAATGCCGCTCTTACCCCCACTGTCGGTGGCGTACGAGCGGCGCACCTCGCCGTCGGCCGGCCACACCCAGTCGAGATCGTAATCGGGCGCATCATCCGGGGGCGGTGGCGGCTCGCTGGGGGGCGCCTCTTCCGGGGCCGGATCCGCCGGCTCAGGCTCCCCGACCCCGTCCTCGCCAGGCGGATTCAGGACCAGATACGACCCGGCCTGGATCTCGTCCGGGTTGGTCAACTCGTTCCAGCGCTGCAGCTGCTCCGGGCGCAAGCCATGCCGCCAGGCGATGCGACCGAGGGTATCCCCGGGCTGCACCTCGTAGAGATAGATGCGCCGATGCCCATCCTCTTCCCAGTCCCCGTCCCAGAGCGTCGCGCAACCGGGCATCAGGAGGAAGATCAGTGCCCCGGCCAGCGCTCGCGACGAGGTGCCCAGCATGAGAGCGCTATCCGTACTGGACCCACAGCATCCCGAGCAGCAGCAGGACGACGCTGACCCAGCCGATCCGCTCGACGTGACGCAACAGCCAGGGCTCGACCCGGGCACCCCCCCAAGCCACCAAGCCGGCCACCAGGAAGAATCGGGCCCCACGCCCAAGCAGCGAGGCGAGCACGAAGGGCAGCAGGGCGACGCCGGTGGCCCCGGCCGCCACGGTGAAGACCTTATAAGGGATCGGTGAGAAACCGGCCACCAGCACCACCCAGAAGCCCCACTTGCCAAACCACTCCACGGCGGTCTGATAGGCCTGCTCGTAATCGGCGGCCTGGATCCAGGGCTCGACCAGGTACAGCGCGAAATAGCCCAGCGCGTAGCCAATCAAACCGCCCAGAACCGATCCGACCGTGGCGATCAGGGCGAAGGTCGCCGCCCGATTGGGGCGTGCCAGGGCCATCGGGGCAAGCAGGACATCCGGCGGGATGGGGAACACGGACGACTCCGCAACACTGAGCCCACCCAGGGCCCACGGGGCCCGGCGGTGCCCGGCCCAGCGCACCGTCCACTGGTATAGCGGCCCGAATACACGCACTCAGGTACGCCCCTTGAGCATCGGCACGAACGAAACCCCGGCCACCTTCCGCTGCTGGTACTCATCGCCATGGCGATCCACCACCAGCAATTCCTGATAGCCCGCCCCGCCGACCGGCGCCACCAACCGTCCGCCCTCGGCCAGCTGTTCGAGCAGCGCCTGCGGCAGCGCCTCCGGCGCCGCCGTCACGATGATCCCGTCATAGGGGGCATACTCCGGCCACCCCTCATAACCGTCCCCATGCCGGAGCTGGCAGTTGAACAACCGGGCGGCCTGAAGCCGCTCGCGGGCTCTGCGCAGCAGTGAGCCGATACGCTCGATGCTATAGACCCGCGGCACCAAGCGCGCCAGGACCGCCGCCTGGTAGCCCGACCCGGTGCCCACCTCAAGAACCCGCTCCGGTACGCCGGGCTCGAGCAAAAGCTCCGTCATCCGCGCCACCACCCAGGGCTGGGAGATAGTCTGTCCCTCGCCGATGGGAAGCGGGGTGTTCTCGTAAGCACGACTCTCCAGGGCCTCATCGACAAACAGGTGCCGTGGCACCTCGCGCAATGCCGTGAGCACCCGCTCATCCTGGATCCCCTGGGCGGCCAGCGCCTCGACCAGCCGGTCACGGGTTCGCTGGGAGGTCATGCCGATGCCCGTCGCATTGCGCTCGCGCATCACCAGCTCACCCCATCCAGCCAGCCGCGGACCTGTTCCAGGCCCTCATGCCGGGTCAGATCCACTTGGATCGGCGTCACCGAGACGAAACCGTTGCGTACCGCATAGAAGTCGGTGCCCGGCCCGGCGTCCTGCTCCGAGCCCGGCGGCCCCACCCAGTAGATGGTGCGCCCGCGAGGATCGTGCTGCTTGATTACCGGCTCGGCACGATGCCGGCAACCCAACCGGGTGGCGTGGAAACCCTGGATCTCATCCCAGGGAAGATCCGGCACGTTGACGTTGAGGATGCTATCCGATGGCAGCGGGTCGTCCTGGATCTGTTCGAGCAGCTTCACCGCCACCCGGGCCGCGGTGTCATAGTGCACCGGCGCCCAGGTGCCGGCCAGGGAGATCGCCACCGCCGGAAGGCCCAGATAGCGCCCCTCCATCGCCGCCGCCACCGTTCCGCTGTAGAGCACGTCGTCACCCAGATTGGCGCCGGCATTGATGCCGGAGAAGACCATGTCCGGATCCTCCTCCAACAACCCGGTGAGCGCCAGGTGGACACAGTCGGTCGGCGTTCCCTGGACCCGGTAACGGTCGGGCTCGATCTGATTCACCCGGATCGGATCCTCCAGCGTCAGCGAGTTGCTCGCGCCGCTGCGGTCCCGCTCGGGGGCCATCACCGTCACACGTGCCACGGTGCCCAGGCGTTCAGCCAAGGCCAGGATCCCCTCGGCCTGGTAACCGTCATCGTTGCTAATCAGAATGTACATCTCGCTCCTGCAGGCACAGCCTTGAACACACAAGCCGCCAAGATTGGCAGTATAACGTTTCCCTAAGCGCCACCGTGGGGGTCGGCATGAGCAGCGGGCAAGACGGTAGCGGCGATGACCGTGATCCGGTGGACGAGACAGCCTTGTTCCGCCGGGCCATGGCCGACGTCCGGCGCTACGAGGACGATCGGGCCGATACCCGGCCGCCTCCGCCACCGCCCCGGCCGCTCCAGCGCGAGGCCGACGAGCGCCGGGTGGTCGAAAGCCTGCTCGAGCCCCCACCCGATCCCGCCGAGGTCGAGACCGGTGAGGAGCTTCTCTATTACCGCGCCGGCGTCCAGCGCCGCGTGGTCCGACAGCTGCGTCGGGGCCATTACCCGCCGGCAGCGCAGCTCGACCTGCACGGGCTCACCCGGCGCGAGGCGTACCGGGAACTCGCCCTCTTCCTGGCAGCCGCCGGCGAACGCGGCCATCGTTGCGTGCGCGTGATCCACGGCAAGGGGCGTGGATCGAGGCAACCGCAACCGGTTCTCAAGGTCTCCGTGGACCAATGGCTGCGGCGGCGCGACGACGTACTCGCCTTCGCCTCGGCCCCGGAGAACGACGGCGGCACCGGGGCTGTCTATGTGCTCCTGCGCAAACCCGGCTAAACCAGGCACCTCACCTTGGAGGCGAACGGCGGGGCCTCACCCCTCGGTCACCTCCAGCACCTCCGCGACCACGGTGGTGGCATACGCCCCGGCGGTCAGCGTGAAATCAAGCGAGAGCGTATCCGCGGCCGGCCAATGCCAGGCCAGCTGACGGGGCATCAGACGCAGTGGCCGCCGATCGGAGCGCACCCCGCGCTCGGCAAGCGCCTCCAGCAGCTCGGCCTCCTCCGCCAGGACCTCCTGCTCGAGCGCGGCCACCCCGCCCTCGGGACGGTCCCCACCGACCCCAGCCAACGGCCCGGTCGGGTGGATATCGCCGCGGGCGGCGCGGCGTCGCAGCGCGGCGTCAAGCGTTGCCACTGGAAAATGGCTGCCGGTCCCATCTAGCGCGGCCCGATCACCACCGAGTAGGTGATCCCAGGTCCCGGCCGCCACCCGCGACGGGCGAGCACACGGTTGAAAAGATCGGAGCGTACCGCCGAGATCAGCAGGCCGCGCACGGTCCGGCCCCGGACCGGCTCGCCGTCAAGCAACCAGGCGCGAGCCTGCTGCAGGTTGCGCCCGTCGCGCCCGAAACGCTGCGGGCCGAAATAGTTGGGGACCCCACGCCGGGCCATACCCAGTAGCCGACGCTCCACCGAGCGCCGCGGCGCGGCGACCTCGCGCAGGAGCAGGCGGAAACGGTTGCCTTGCAGCGCGCCACGACGCAGCTTGCGGGCGTTACGAGTGGCTTCGACAACCTCCACCCCGTCCTCAAGCCACCCCGGCGACAGCGCCGGGCAAGGCTGCGGCACATGGACCGAGAACCACTGCGTGGTGACGGCGTGCCGGTCTTTCAGCCCGGCAAAACTGACCGCACCTCGGCGGACACCGGCTCGGGACGCCAATAGCCGCGCGACGGCCTCGGTGGTCCAGCCCCGCTTACGGACCCGGAGCAGACAGTGCTCCCCGGCGCCCGAGGGCCGAAACGGGAGTTCCTCGTCGACGCAGAAGTCCTCGGGGCAGGCCCGCAGGCGGGCGCTCCCGAGCGCGCCGCCGAAGGCCCGGATCAACCCCGCCCCGGGGCTGATTCCACCAGAACCACCGCCAGCGCGGCGATCCCCTCGCCCCGCCCGGTGAACCCGAGCCGTTCGCTGGTGGTCGCCTTGATGTTGACCGCCCCGGGCGCCATCTCCATGGCATCGGCGGTGGCAGCGCGCATGGCGTCGATATAGGGCGCCAGCTTGGGCGCCTGGGCGATCACCGTGCCGTCGACGTTCACCGGCACCCAGCCGGCCTCGCCGGCCAGGCGCAGCGTCGATGCCAGCAGCCCGGTGCTGTCAGCATCCCGCCACCGGGGGTCGTCATCAGGAAAGTGGCGGCCGATGTCTCCCAGCCCGCAGGCGCCGAGCAGGGCATCGGTGATGGCGTGCAGGAGCACATCGCCATCGGAGTGGGCCTCCAGCCGCTTGTCGAACGGCACCGAGACCCCGCCGAGACGAAACCCCTCGCCCTTGCCCCCGAAGCGGTGGACATCGAACCCCTGGCCAATGCGAATCACGCCGTCTGCTCCTTCTCCGCGGCCGCCCGCTGCGCCGCCAGTACGGCACCTGCCAGATCCAGGTCGGCCTGATGGGTAATCTTCAGATTGCCGGCCTCACCAGCGACCAGCCGGGGATGACCGCCGTGCCACTCCACCGCCTGCGCCTCGTCGGTGACAGCGACCCCGGCATCCAGGGCGGCATCCAGCGCTGCCGCCAGACGCCGCAGCGGGAAGAGCTGCGGCGTCTGCGCCTGCCAAAGCCCGTCCCGCGCCACGGTGGTATCCACCTGCTCTCCGGCGGCCCGCTTCAGGGTGTCGCGCACCGGTGTCGCGAGCAGCGCCCCGTCGGCGCACGGCCCGCCCTGCTCGATCAGCCGATCCAGCTCCGCTGCGCTGAGGCAGGGTCGCACCGCATCATGGACCAGGACACGGTCCTCGGGGTCGGCGATGCCGGCCAGGTAGGTCAGCGCAGCCCGCACCGAATCCCGCCGCTCCGCACCGCCATCCACACGATGGACCGGCTTGTCGGGGATCTGCGCCT
>SL_5KL_010_SEDDRAFT_10001941_pt1 | contig 11983 bp, 13 predicted proteins | sample SodLakKL_010_SED_FD_9118 | JGI IMG/M metagenome (IMG submission 9118)
GGCTTAAATCATTCATAATTGCCGCATACTTGACCAGGTTTTCTCCGGCCTGGCCAATGCAGGCTACATTATGCTTGCCGCCCAATTCTTCCTGGATCCCGGCAGTCGTGGTGGGCACATCTTCCCCCCACAAATGGGAAGCATCTTTAAGCTCGGCCTTATTGTCTTCCACTACCAGGTAGACCGGCTCCGGTGAAGCACCTTCAAAAATGATGCCATCATAGCCGCACTTCTTGAAATCTACCCCCCAGCGTCCGCCGGAATTGGCCTGGCCCCAGATCCCGGTCTGGGGGGATTTGGCAACCACACTGAAGCGTCCGGTGCTGGGTGCAATCACTCCTGTTAAACTGCCGCTCATAAAAATGAGGCGGTTTTCAGGACCCAGGGGATCCGCCCCTTGGGGTACTTCATCCCAAAGATATTTCGTGGCCAGCCCCGCTCCGCCAAGAAATTGTTTAAACATTTCTTCCGGTATCGGCTCTTCTGTAATTAAGCCCTCAGTCAAATTAACCCTCAACAACCTGCCGAACCAACCAGGCATTGAAACACCCCCTATTTAATTAGAAAGTTTTGAAATAAACAAGCTTGTCCAATATTAATATATTAGTTTTAATATACAATGTTCGGCCCAAAAAAACAATGCTTTTACGCGCAAAGATCCGAAAAATAAAATATTTAATTCAATGCTTTACCTACTTTCGCATTACTGCCAAAAAAGTTATAATTAAGTCAACGCTATTTTTTTACCATAATGTCGGCTTATACTAAATATGATTGGAAAGGAGGTTTATTCTTAAGCAGAACCTCTTAAATGCATTTTTGACAACTACCGGAAAGGAGTATTAGTATGGCCTATACTTACGGCACGGAGGAATGGGAACAGGCTTACCAGGAGATGGTTAAAGACCGGCTGGCCAAAGCGGAAAAGCCATATGTTATGGGCTCACCGGAATGGGTGGCCACTTATGAAAAAAAGGTCCAGGATGATGAGAATTATAAAGAGGCGGCTAAAACCTGGGAGGGCACGGTGGTATTAAAGATTTTTGCCAGCCCGGAAGCCGGGCTGGACGACGATCTCTACATAATGATGGACCTGTGGCACGGAGACTGCCGTTCAATAAGGCTGGTGCCGAAGGAAGCGGGAGAAAACGGCGACTTTGTGCTGGGCGGTGAATTTGAACGCTGGAAAGCAATTATGGAAAAAGAGCTCGATGTGACCAAGGCAATGATGCAGGGCAAGATTAAATTAAAAGGACCCCTGCCCCAAATCGTCCGTTATGTAAAAGCATCGATCCGCTTAACCGATCTTGCGGCAGAAATTGAAACCCGCTTTCCAAATGAAATGAACAAGGAAGAGCAGGCTGAATTCAAAAAGTGGTTTGATGATTTGCGTGCAACCTTTGGCTTTTAAACTGGAGGGGATTAAGCTTGAACTACGATAGTGAACTGGCTTTCGAACACTACAGTCCGACCAAGATTATATACGGCGAAAACTGTATCAAAGAAATTGGTTTGGCGGTTGACAGCCTTGGCTGTGCAAAAGCATTTATTGTCACCGACCAGGGTGTTAGAAAAGCGGGGCTGGCCGAAAGGGTAGAAAAAGCCCTGGGCAACCGCTATACCGGGATCTGCGACAACTGCCCCCAGGATTCAGGATTCCACATCGTCAATGAAGCGGCGGGTATTGCCAAGAAAAAAGGGGCGGACATACTGGTCAGCGTCGGCGGCGGCAGTGTGATCGACACGGCCAAAGCAATGGCCATAGTGATGAAAGAAGGCGGGCAGATCCAGGATTATTTCGGGGTCCAGATGCTGTCCAGGCCCCAGACGCCCCATATCGCGGTGCCGACTACCGCCGGAACCGGCAGTGAAGTTACCTGGGGGGCGGTAATCAAAGACTGGGACCGCAATGCAAAAGAGCTCTTTGGCGATCATTTTATTATCCCCGACAGGGCCATACTCGACCCGACCATGACCGCCGGACTGCCGCCGCAGCTGACCGCCGGCACCGGCATGGACGCTTTCACCCACGCGGTCGAATCCATCCACTCCCTGGAACGCCAGCCAATTGCCGATGCCCTGGCCCTTCACGCCATAAGGCTGCTTAACCGCAGCATCCCGCGCTGTGTAGAAAAAGGTGACGACCTGGCGGCCCGGGGGCAGCAGCAAATAGCGGCTACCATGGCGGGCATTGCCTTCAGCAACGCCCAGGTCGGCCTTGTCCACGCCATGGCTCACTGTGTCGGTTCCCTTTTCAAAGTGCCCCACGGTATTGCCAATGCAATCCTGCTGCCGCATGTAATGCTCTTTAACCTCGAGGAGTGCCCCGAGCGCTATGCCATGGTTGCCGAAGCCATGGGCATCGATGTAAAAGACCTGCCCGATCTGGAAGCCGGCAAAAAAGCGATCGATTCAATCCGGGATTTAACCCGAAAAATCGGCCTGCCGCAAAAACTCGGCGAAGTCGGGGTGCCCGAAGAAGGGCTTCCCGAAGCCGCCGACTTAACCATGGAAGACGGGGATATTCTTTACAACCCGCGCATGGTCGAAGAACCGGAGGAGGTTCTGGAAGTCTACCGCAAGGCCTGGTAAATCCTTAATACCCCAGGACAAACATCCCGCCGGTTATATTCTTCCGGCGGGAGTTTATTCATGGAAAATTGGCTTGCAATTTAACAGGGGTGATTAACCGCTTAAGAATAAGGCTTAGCGCGGCAAACCAATCAGCGGCCTTTCCATTTTGGTTCTCTTTTTTCCATAAAAGCGGCGATGCCTTCCTGGAAATCTTCAGTTTGCAGCAAAAAACCAAGCGCTTCCTGTTCAATTTTGAGCCCTGACTGCAGGTCGGCATCCATCCCTCTTGTGATTGCTTCCTTGACTTTTTTCAAACCCAGCGGAGCCTTGGAAGCGAGGGATTCGGCAAAGCTCGATACAATATGATCCAGTTCTTCTTTGCTGACCACCTCGTCAACCAGGCCAAACTCTTTGGCCTTTGCGCCGCTCAAAGCTTCACCTGTAAAAATCATCCACTTGGCCAGGGGCACACCGATCCGCCTTGGCAAACGCTGGGTTCCGCCCCAGCCGGGCATCAGGCCGCGGTTGATCTCCGGCAGGCCAATTTCTGAAATGTCGGAGGCAAAAATAAAATCACAGGCCAGGGCCAGCTCGCAGCCACCACCCAGGGCATACCCGTTGATCATAGCAATAACCGGCTTCTCGTAAGCGGCCACCATTTCTACAACCGGTTCTACCGGGGAAGTCTCCGAAAGGTCCCAGCCTGCTGAAAAGCAGTGTTTAATTTCCTGCCGCCCCTCTTTTTCTCTGATCCTGGGGTTTCCGGCAATCACCAGGACCCTTGCCTCATCGTCCACGGCTATCTCTTCCAAAGCCTGCTTCATCTCCAGGCCCAGGGTGCTGTTAATAGCATTAAGACGTTCCGGGCGGTTGAGAGTTAACCGGGCAACGTGGTCCCTTTTTTCTACTATAATCGTTTCAAAGCCCATTTAATACACCCCTTATTTTTGAACTATGGTGCATTTCCACACCGCTCATCTTAACTCCTGCAAATTATTTGACCCTGCCCCTTAATACAGGTTCGATCCTGCTTTTAAGCGGTTCCGGAACATCTTTTATCCTGAAATGGTCTACCTTTTTAATCATCGAGGTGTTTACCTTGGCTATCAACGCCAGTTCCTGGGCGGTCAGGCTTTGTTTTTTCCGCAGTTCTTTTACTGTCCTGCTGCCGAATGTTTTAAAAAACATCAGGACCTCCAGAAGTATTTTTCATTTTTTCAAAGTTGATCCGCAAACAGTTTAAGCACTCAGCCCGAAAAGAAAAATCATACCCATGATCATAAAATACAGGACCACGCCCAGGGTCAGGATGGCCAGCACTTTTTCAAACAGGTCTATTTTTTTCTGCCGTTCCCGGCAGTCAAAGCATAGCGGCACCCGGTCAAAATGAAAAAGTGGGAAATGGGCGGCCGAGTAACCGCCCCTTATGGCATGGAAACAGGTATCTTTTTCCTCCAGGTTTTTACCGCATTTTTCGCAGACGTAAAGCTTGTTATTCATTTAACCACCCTTACAGGAATTCATCCTGGACAGCGGCCACCCGGCGGGGATCAAAAGGCCGGTATGCCAGGGGCTCACCCTCCAGGGCATTAAGCGAAGATTCAAAAGTAGCCCTTGGCCGGTTATAGAAAATCCCCAGGGGAATTTGCTCACCCCACTGGCCGGCCAGCTCCAGTGCCGAGGCCCAATCTTGTGAATCTTTAATTTCCGGAAAGTACACCTTATTTTTATACCAGCCGAAAGTATTCAGCCGGTTAAAAGAAGGACAGGGTTGTAAAATATCAACGAGGGCATAGCCCGGAAATTCGATTGCCGCCATCATGGTTTCTTTAAGATGCTCTTTTTCCCCGCTGAAACAGCGGGCTACGAATCCCGCTCCCAGCACCAGGGCAACCAGCAAGGGATTAAGAGCCGGAATCGACACCCCATCAACCTGAACCACGGTTTTCATCCCCTGCTCGCTGGTCGGGCTGGCCTGCCCCTTGGTCAGGCCGTAAACCTGGTTATCGTGTACAAAATGAGCGATGTCGGGGTTGCGGCGTATATTATGAATAAAGTGATTGCCGCCTTCTCCGTAGCTGTCCCCGTCACCTGATTCAACGATTACTTTCATGTTTTTATTGGCGACCCGGGCGCCCAGGGCGGGGGGCAGGGCTCGGCCGTGTAAGCCGTTAAAACCGTTTGTCCGGATGTAGTGCGGCATTTTTGCCGCCTGCCCGATACCGGAACAGATCAAGACTTCATGAGGGGCCAGCCCCAATGCAAAAAGTGCTTCAGCCAGGGCTTCACGTATGGCAAAATTTCCACAGCCGGGGCACCAGGCTGTCTCTCCAAGCAGGTAATCTTCAGCCCTAAGCATCTTTTTCAACCTCCTCCACGATCTCGCGGGCCAGAAACGGCCGGCCGTCGTATTTTCTAATAAACCCGTCAATTGAAAAACCCGTTTCACGGCGGATCAGGGCGGCCAACTGCCCCGAAGCATTGTTTTCCACGCAGTAACTTTTCCGCACTTCCGGAAGCAGTTCTTTTATGCGCTTTTTCGGCAGAGGCCAGATATCGCTAAAGTGAAGCATCGCAGTTTTCATCCCCGCTGCCGAAAGAGCATCTACCGCCTCGCGCAAGACCCCGTAAGTGGAACCCCAGCCAATCAGCAGGCGTTCGGGATGGGGATCACCGAAAATGTCGGGCTCATCCAACTCTTCAGCCAGGGCTTCCAGCTTGCGCATGCGCTTTTCGACCATCGCGCGCCGCGTTGCGGCGTCTTCTATTATATTGCCGTTTTCGTCATGTTCATCACTGTCCACAAGAACCACCTCTCCGGGGAATTGGCCCGGAAGAATCCGCGGTGAAATGCCTCCTTCACCAAGCCGGTAGCGCTTGTAGGGCTTTTCAAATTCACCTTCACCGGCAATTCCCCGGTTGTAACCGAGCCTTGAAAAATCGAACGGTTCGACACTGCGGTAGGTATCGGCAAAATTCTGGTCCGATAAAAATATCACCGGCGTCTGGTAACGATCAGCCAATTCAAACGCCTTGTTGAGCCGGTAAAAAGCGTCTTCATGCGAGGTGGCACACAAGACGGCACGCGGAAACTCGCCATGCCCGGCATTAATAACGAAGCCCAGGTCGCCCTGTTCGGTCCGGGTGGGCAGTCCTGTTGCCGGTCCGGGCCGCATGCCGACAATAATGACCAGGGAGCTCTCTGTCATCCCGGCCAGTGACAGCCCTTCGACCATCAAAGAAAAGCCTCCGCCCGAGGTGGCGGTCAGAGCCCTCACACCGGTATATGAGGCACCAAGGGCCATATTGACAGCGGCTATTTCATCCTCGGCCTGTTCCACCACTACCGGGAATTCATTGCTCTTCCCAGCCAGGTAGTTCATGATCCCGGTAGAGGGAGTCATCGGGTAAGCGGACATAAAGCGGCAGCCGCTCGCCAAAGCTGACATGCCAAGAACCTGGTTGCCGTCAATAAAAAGTTTTTTACCTCCCTCATTCCTGGGCGGCATGGTAAAACAGGCCCTGCAAAAACGCGAAGCCTTTTCATATCCTGACTTTAACGCGTCGATATTTTTTTCAGCCACGCCATCTTTTTCGGCAAAGACTTCCCTTAAAACCTGTTCCACGGCCGCGGTGTCCAGGCCCAAAAGTACCAGCATAGCCCCAACTGCCACCGTGTTGGCCATTACTTTATTGCCGGCTTTTTTGGCCAGCTCGGCCAGCTCCACCGGCACCGCCCGGTCATCTTTATCGGGCAGTTCAAACTGCTCCGGGTCGTAAATTATCCGCCCGGACGGGACCAGGTTGTGCCGGTGCAGATTATAGGTTTCCTCGTTTAAAGCAACCAGGATATCGATCGGTTCAGCGGTGCTCCACGATCTTCCGGCACCAATGCGCAGGCGGGAAAAATTATGGCCTCCTCTAACCCTGGACATATAATCCTTGGTGTAGATAATATCATAGCCTTCCCTGACCAAACCTTTGCCAAGCAGGTTCATAACCGTCTCCATACCCTGACCGGCAGCTCCTCCGACAACAATATTTACTTCCATAACCACCAATCAACTCCTCTGTTTTCAACCAATGCATTTTTATATTCCCGCATACCAGCTTAAGCGGGCCAGCAGGATCAAGCCGAGAAGAATAAGGACAACTCCACTGACATAGCTCAGGTAATGGGTGTAATGGCTGATCCTGGGCAAATTTTTGGCCATCCCGGTAAAAGTCCCTGCAGCCAGAAGGGGAATACCGTGACCCATTCCGTAGATAAAAAGCAAGCCACTGCCGTAAAAAGGTTCAGCCTGTACAGCGGCATAGGTGATTATTACCGCCAGCACGGGAGTGGCACAGGGAGAAGCAACCAGCCCAAAAAGCATCCCCATAACCAGGGAGCCGCCCGGCCGGGCTTTTCTGGCCGAAACCTTCTTTAACCCAGGCAGATTAAAGGTCAATACTCCAAGCAGCTGCAATCCCATTATTAATGCCACACCGGCCAGCAGGTAGTACCAGAAATCACCGACCTGTCCGAAGATCCGGCCAAAAGCAGCGGCAATAAAACCCAGAATGGCGAATGTAACCGCCAGCCCGCTGACAAACGAAAGGGAAAGCATAAATCCCCTCGAACGGGGTCCCTGGTCATAACCGCCTATATAGCTCACCATTAAAGGCACCATAGACAGGATACAAGGGCTGATGCTGGTAACCAGGCCTCCCAAAAAAACCAGGGCCAGGGCAGGCAGTGTTCTCCTGGCTATCGTTTCAGGCAGCATTTCATTAAAAAAATAATCCAGGCGAGAAGTGTCCCCGTCGCTTCCGGTTTCTTCGACCAGGGGATCGATGCGATCTTTCATTTCTTCAAAACTAAAAACCCCTGCCTCTTCGGCCTGAACTACGCCCTCAGCATCAATAAAGAAAAACACGGGTATATAAAAAACGGGAAAGTCTTCAAGGAGCTTTTCTGTTTCCGGGTTGTCCAGGTCGGCCACAATAAATTCCACCTCGCCTGCATAGTGTTCCTTTAGAGCCGAGAGCACGGGCTCCATCGCAACGCAGGCACTTCACCAGCGGGCATAAAACTCAAGGACAACCGGCTTGTTCTTTTCAAGTGCTTCTTGATAAGCCAAAAAAGGATCATCTGCGGGGCCAACTTCCTGGACTGCTTTTTCATCAGGGTCAGCAAGTTCCCCGGCATCTTCCATTTCTATTGTTGCCGTCCGTTCTCCTTCAAAGGGTGCGATTAAATCAGTTTTTCCGACTAAAAAAACGCTAATTACGGCCAAGCCAACCAGCGCTACAATTATTATTTTATTTCTGCTGTTCAATGCCATCCCTCCATTACTTTAATTAATACTTTTTCTCTTGGTTTAGTCTACTTTAACATAACATAAAACACAATACCATGATAAAATCAGCAAACGGATATTGGCCATGAAATTAATGCAGCATTAGTAAGTGCTCAGCCTGATTCCCTTGTTGAATGAAAAGTGGCGCCATAGGGACGGTTCAAGCGTCCCCAATAATTTGAGTTCCGACCCCTGATTTCTATTATGGAAGCCGGTGGAACCGTCCCCTGTGGCTTTCTTTGCAGGGGGGTAATTAATTGCAACCGATCAACGAAATAAACCACCGCAATTACGGGACAAGCAATTGTTAAATTACCGCTTGCCGCTGTAGCCCATTCGGGTCGAGGCCCTGCCGGCAACCTCTTTAACTATTTCAGCCAGTTCATTTTTTAAGTAATAAGATGTAATCCGGCTGCTGGGTCCTGAAACGCTGATACTTGCCGCAGTTTTACCTTCATAGTTAAAAACCGGTGCGGCCACACAGCGCACGTTCTCTTCCAATTCTCCAAAATCGACAGCATAGCCATCCTGCCGGATCCGGGCCAGTTCTTTTTTTAAACCATCCGGATCGGTAATAGTCTCACCGGTGTACTTCTTTAGCTCAATATTCTCCAGGACATACTTCAAGCTGTCTCCGGACAGGTAAGCCAGCAGCACTTTGCCCGAGGCAGTGCAGTGAACAGGTCCCCGGTTGCCTACCTGGGCAAACATCTTTACAATGATTAAGTTATGCGATTCAACCTGGTCAATATAAACAATTTCCCTGTCATCTAAAACTGAAAGGTTGGCCGTTTCGTTGCATCGTTCAACCAGTTCTTCCAGGAATGGACGCACTACAGACCTTATATCGGAAAAAGAAAACACCGCGTTGGCAATTTCCAGCATTTTCAGCCCCAAACGGTATTTACTGCTGTCGGCTTCCTGCTCCACGTAGCCCCGNTAGGACAGGGTAGCCAATAAACGGTGGACGGTGCTAACTTTTAAACCGGTTTTTTCAGCCANTCCGGTCACAGTCGCCGGGGAACNGCTTTTGGCCATNACCTCCAGAATGGTCAAAGCCCTTTCAAGCGATTGGACATGCCTGCTCTCCCGGGCAGATAGATCTTCTTTTGTCATTATTCTATCCAACTCCCTTTATGATACCCGCGCAGCTTTTTTATGCAGCTCGAATACCAGCAAAAAACAGATAATCGAAGCAGCCAGGCCCAGTACAAAAGTGGGATTATAACTGTTTGTCAGGTCAGCTAGGTATGCCGCTGCCAGCGGGCCCAAACCGCCGACCAGGCCGACAGCCGTAAAAATAATGCCGTAATTGACTCCAAAGTTGTCCAATCCAAAAAGCCGGGCTACAATGGCCGGATAGGTGGTGTACAAACTGCCGTAGCTTAAACCCAGCACAACCGTGGCGGCAACCAGGGCCGGCCAGCCCAGGCCGCTTAAAAAAAGCAGCATGGCCACTCCCATCAACCCTACACCGGTTTTTAAGTTATTGATATAGCCGATCCGATCACACAGGACTCCGCCTACCAGGCGCCCGGCGGCGTTGAGTCCTGCAAAAAGTGATACCAGCAAATAACCCCAGTTGATCTGATAATTCAGCTGGGCTATCTGCACCAGGTGCCCAACAAACATCAGACCGACACCGCTGGTAAGCCCGACCATAAGCCAAAGCAGGCGAAAAGAAGGCTGCCTGATATTTTCACGCCAGTTTCCAAGTTCGGCCGAACCGCAACCCGGGTCAACCCGGTAATCGTGATTCGGATTACGTCCCGGTATGGCAATGAACCGGGAACATAAAGTAATTACCACCAGTAAAAACAAACCGCAAAATAAAAAGGCGTTTAAAACTCCGGCAATTTCGGTCACGAAATTAACCAGGGGGGACCAGATCAGGGCCGCAGCCCCCAGGCTCATCAGCACTACCCCGGTAACCAGGCCCCTTTTTTCCGGGGGGAACCACTTGATCGCCGCCGGCGTTACCGCCGAGTATCCGAATGCAGCGGCACTGCCAAAAATCAGGCCAAAAGAGATTGCTATGCCCACAGGACTTGCGGTCAGACCGCAAAGGATTAGAGCCAGGCCGGTAAATATACCGCTTAACATGATTCCCCGGCGGGGGCCGAAATAATCTTGAAACCGACCCCCGATAATCATGGCAATAGAAAAGACCAGAAGTTCAAGGGTATACGGGAACATGGCAGCGGACTTGCTCCAGCCCAGTTCCTTGATCAAACCGTCGGCAAACACCGACCAGGCATAAAATATGCCCAGGGAAAAATTGACCACCGATCCGGCGATAGTTACCTTGACTCCCGGGCTAATCAATGCTCCGACACCATCATAAAATGATCTTACTCCTCGTAGAGACAGTTCATAATATCACGCCGGGAAATAATCCCGACCAGCCTTTCTTTGTCATCAACGACGGGAAGCCTGTTGATGCTTTTCTCTACCATCAGCGTAGCCGCTTTTTCAACCGTTTCTTCGGGGTCGACGGTAATAAGATCCTTGCTCATCAGCCGTCCGGCTTCCAGGGCCATGGCCCGCTGCAGTTCCTCTACAAACTTATTGGGGTTGCCAAGATAAATCAATCCGCCCAGTATTTCAAGGTAATTGGGGGCCCTTACTCTCGAAGCTCTCCTGATCAGGTCGCCTTCGGTTACCATACCAACCACCCTGCCTTCGTCATCAAGCACGGGCAAACCGCTGATATCATGCTCCTGCAGCAGTTTGGCGCACTTCTCGACCGGATCTCCGGTTGAGACCGTTATTACATCTTTGGTCATTATTTCTTTGACCTTCATTGAACAGCTACCTCCTTACAAAGCTCTCAATTGCGTCCATGTATTTTTGGGCATCAACAAACATAATGTCGTTGTGATCGGCCCGGGGGATTACCACCAGCTCTTTTTCTTCAGTGCCCAGGGAATCATAAAGTTGCTTGCCCTGGCCCAAGGGCACCAGCCGATCATACTCGCCGTGGATTACCAGGGCGGGCAGTTTGATAGCCCCGGTCAGGCGTCGGTATTCCTCCTCCAGGGGCGTCAGATCTCCGGGGAAAGGAAGGCCCAGGTGCCGGATCAGGTTTGCAACGCTGATAAACCCGCTTTCCACAATCAAACCCGCCAGGCGCTCGGGTGACCTGTCGGCCAGCTCGAGAGCGGAAATGCTGCCCAGCGAACGGCCCATCGCATACCAGCTTTTTTCTTCACCTCCGGCGGAGAACTGACTGTAAAGATGATCGAAAATCTTATGGCAATCCTCTACCATCTCTTTAAAAGCGGGTTTCCCTCCGCTTGCACCATAACCGCGGTAATCCGTCACCAAAAGGTTTAAACCCCTCCCGGTATAAAGGGGGGCAATCCCGTCATAGTCACTGACTACCTCCCCGTTGCCATGAAAGTACAATATCCAGGGTTTGTCTTTCTGCCCGATATAAGCCCGGCAGACAATCTCAAGGCCGGCTTCCACCGGTACGGCAATATCAAAAGCACCGTCCGGCGGTTTGCTGTGCTGACGGCGCGGGTAAAAAAGGAACATTAATAAAGAAGAATTGTCAATTATCGAGTATAGGTCCGACATGCTACCACTCCCCCGGCATTACAGAATAATTAAGGACGGCGAACCCTTCCACTGAAAAATCTTTAGGCATACAACCTGACCTTTTCGTTATTATTTAGATTTTTATCGTACTATACTAATTACTCGGTGTTAAGGTCATATTCCTGCAAGCTTTTGCAGCTGCAAGGGCTTTGTCAACTTATTAAGCGCGTGATTTGGCAATTATTGTTAGCCAGCGCTCAGCTCTTCAAGTATCCATTATTAGGGTAGGCTTGATACCGGGCCATATATAAAATGAATGCGGTTATGTAAAAAGGGCTTCCCGGTTAAGAGAAGCCCTTTCATACCCTGTTTCCGGATCGTGGTTGCCGGAAAAGACTTAATTGTCAATCAGGCCCTGTTCGACGAGAAAGTCCCGGGCAACATCTTCGGGATCTTCTTCATCGACAGCCGTCCGCAGGTTGAGTTCAATCTGGGTTTCCAGGTCCAGGAGTGAAGAAAGCTCC
>SL_5KL_010_SEDDRAFT_10001942_pt1 | contig 11982 bp, 11 predicted proteins | sample SodLakKL_010_SED_FD_9118 | JGI IMG/M metagenome (IMG submission 9118)
GGGCTCGTGGGCGGGCTCGGGCTGGCCCCCGCCGCCAACATCGGGAAGGAAGCCGCCATGTTCGAGGCGGTTCACGGGTCGGCGCCGGACATCGCGGGGCTGGGTGTGGCGAACCCCAGCTCCCTGGTGCTGGCCGGCGCCATGATGATGGAGCACGTGGGGCAGGCGCCGGTGGCGGCCCGGGTCCGGGAGGCCCTTGGCCGCGTGCTGGCCGATCCGGCTCGCCGTACCCGGGACCTGGGCGGAACCGCCTCCACCGGTGAGTTCACCCGGTCGGTCCTGAACGAGCTGGCGTAGGGGGCGGCGGCATGGCGAGGGAGCGGGTGAACTGGCGGGACCGATTCCCCGAGGATGTGACCTGTGTGCGGTGCCTGCAGAAACGCTCCATTGAGGATCTAGACCGGCTTCTCTGGTGCGAGGAGTGCCAGGCCGCGGCGAAACGTCGAGCCACAATGCGGGGATGGCTCGCCGGCGCTTCCCTGGCTGTCGTCCTGGCCCTCTACATCTGGCTCGTGATCCAACCGGATTTGAGCCTGATCCCCACGGGTTGGGCTGCCACCCTACTGGTGGCCTTCTACCTGGGATCCCGGGTAGCCCGGGAACTCTTCCTGGGGTGGGAGCGGCTGGCCAACCGTCGGGCTGTGGAGGCGCGGCCTCCCTCGGCGGATGTGGACTCCCCCCCCTCTTCCACCTGACTCTTCGACAACCCCTATCCGAGGACACGACACCCATGGCTTCGAAGTTCAAGGGAGTGGATTTCTACGACCTGGATTCCCTCTTCTCCGATGAAGAGCGGATGATTCGCGACACGATCCGGGGCTGGGTCGATGAACGTGTCCTTCCCATCATCGAAGAGGCCTACATCGGGCGGTACTTTCCCCGCGAGCTGGCCACGGAGATGGGGGAGTTGGGGATGCTGGGAGCGAACCTCCCGGAAGAGTACGGATGCGCCGGTCTGAACAATGTGTCATACGGGCTCATCATGCAGGAGCTGGAGCGGGGAGATTCCGGTATCCGCTCCTTCGCCTCGGTACAGGGGGCACTGGTCATGTACCCCATCCACGCCTTCGGAAGCGACGAGCAGAAGGAGACCTGGCTCCCGGCGCTGGCCTCGGGCAAGAAGATCGGCTGCTTCGGCCTTACCGAGCCCGATTTCGGATCGAACCCCGGGGGGATGATCACCACGGCCCGGAAGACCGACGGCGGGTGGCTCCTGAACGGGAGCAAGTTCTGGATCACCAACGGGTCCATGGCCGATGTGGCCATCGTCTGGGCGCAGACCGGGGAGCTGGGAGACACGAAGGGGATCCGAGGGTTCGTGGTCCCCACCGACACGCCGGGTTTCACCGCCACGGACCAGAAGGGCAAGCTCTCGCTCCTGGCCTCGGACACAAGTGAGCTGCACCTGGAAGATGTGGAGGTGCCCGAGTCCGCCTTGCTGCCGGGGGCCAAGGGGCTGAAGGCGCCCCTCATGTGTCTGACCCAGGCCCGCTACGGGATCGCCTGGGGCGCAGTGGGTGCGGCCATGGCCTGCTACGTCGAGGCGCTGGAGTATGCCGGGGAGCGGATCATGTTCGACGGACCTATCGCCGGGAAGCAGATCCAGCAGATCCGCCTGGCCGAGATGGTCACCGGGATTACCCAGGGGCAGCTCATGGCCTACCACCTGGGCCGGATGAAGGATGAGGGGACCATGACCCCACAGCAGGTGTCCATGGCCAAGCGCGCCAATGTGGACATGGCCTGCGAGGTAGCCCGGGAGGCCCGCCGACTCCTGGGGGGCAACGGGATCCTGGTGGAGTACTCGGCCATGCGCCACATGGCGAACCTGGAGTCGGTCTACACCTACGAGGGCACCCATGACATCCACGGGCTGATCCTGGGGCAGGCCGTGACCGGGCTCGCCGCGTACTGATGATGGCTGAGGGGCGGACGGAAGTGGAGGGGGAGGGCGCCCGGCCGGAGGGTCAGGGTGCGCCGGTTCGGAGGGAGAAAGGTGGGTTCTGGGATCAGGAACCCATGGCCACCATCCGCGCCCACCCCCGCCGCTTCGCCTGGGGGCTCCCCGCCGCCTTCGTTCTACCGGTGGTGGCGGGGCTCCTCATTGCCGGCTGGAATCTGTCGGCCGCTATTGCCCTGCAACTCTTCCTGCAGACGGTGGGGCTCCTCTGGCTCTACATCCCCCCGGCCCGGGCCCGCTGGCGGGCGGACCGGGAGCGAAGGATCAGGGAGGTCGAAGAAAAGCCGGGGGCGTAGCTGGAGATGGCCCGAGCGCCGCGGCCAGGTCGAAACCACCGGCCTGCGCGGCTTCCGGGCTTCTTCCGACCCTCCGCTGCTTCTTTCCGGAACCGTCTGCATCCATCACAACCCCACCTGACGAAAGGTCAGCCTGCTTGACAGGGAACAGCAGCTTTCCGAATTATCAACGAACGCCTAACCATCCGCGACGCTAATCGTGGGTGGACCCACACCTTCCCCGGGATTACTACACCGCAGAGTTGAATGGTGATCCAGGGCATCCGAGGATCGCTGGCCGGCATGGGGGGCGTGCGGCAGTCGATCTTCACTAAACAGGAGGAGTTCATGATCCCCTTGAGACGTTTGTTGTGGCTGCTGGCGGTGTCGCTGCCATGGCTCTTGGTCGCTCCCCTCGAAGGTGCCGCCCAGAATACGGGTACCATCGAGGGCACGGTAACAGAGACCCCATCCGGTCAGCCTATGGTGGCGGCCCAGGTTCAGGTCGTCGGAACCCAGCGCGGAACCATCACAGGACGTGACGGATCGTTCCGCCTGGAGAACGTTCCCGCGGGTGACTACGAATTGAGGGTTCTCTCCATCGGATTCGGCTCCCAGACCCGGGCCATCACAGTGACGGCCGGCCAGGTCACCAGGGAGAATTTCGAGCTGCGCCAGGCTATCCTCGATGTGGAGGAAATCGTGGTGACCGGTGTGGCCGGGCAGGCTCAGCGGGGTCGCCTTCCCTTCACCGTGGAGCGCCTGACACAGGCGGCACTTCCCGTGCCGGCCACCAACGCCGCCGCCATGATTCAGGGTAAGGTCGCCGGCGCCGTGGTCACGACCCCGTCAGGGCGACCGGGCTCTGCGCCGTCCATCCTCCTCCGTGGCCCCACCTCCATCAACGCCTCGGGGCGGAGCCAGGAGCCGCTCTACATCGTAGATGGCGTGATTCTCTCCGCCTCCCTCATCGACATTGACGCCATGGACATCGAGGCCATTGAGATCGTAAAGGGAGCCGCTGCCGCCTCCCTGTACGGATCCCGGGCCGCAAACGGGGTGATCCAGATCACCACGGCTCGTGGCCGGAACGTGGCGGAGAACTCGGTGCGTTACTCGGTCCGGAGTGAAATCGGCACCTCGAACCTCCCCGGTCGGTTCAACCTGACCCAGGCCCACCAATTCCGGGTTGAGGACGGCCAGTTCGTCGATCAGTCAGGGAACCGGTGTGACTTCCTCTTCTGTCAGTCTGTGCAGCTGGCCGGTCAGCGCCGTCTCCCGGGGGAGGCCGCGGGTGGCTGGAACACCATCCAGGAGAACGAGTGGCCCGGCCAGACCTTCGATCACGTGGATCGGTTCTTCGAGGGTGGAGACTTCCAGAACCACACGGTGTCCATTGCCGGTCGCTCGGGCGGCACGAACTATTTGGTATCCTTCAACCGGCAAGATGACGGCGGGATCCTGCCCTTCCACGACGGTAGCCTGCGCCAGTCGTTCCGGCTGAACCTGGATCAGGCGGTCCGGGACGATATAACCATCTCGGCCAGCGCCTTTTACGCTCGGTCGGAGAACGCTACAAACCAGGGCAACATCTTCCAGCTTACCCGCATGCCTGCGGGGGTGGACCTGACCCAGCCCGACCCTTTTACCCCGACGGCACGCTTCGTCATCAAGCCGGACCCCTTCAACGACAACATCAATCCGCTCTATACCATGAGCACCACCGAGAGTACACAGAATCGGGGGCGCTTCCTGGGGAGTGTGAATGCGCGGTGGGCTCCGCTGGACTGGATGGACTTCGACGCCAATATCTCCTTCGATCGGGCGGATCTGAACGGTCAGACCTTCCGGCCCAAGGGCTTCCACAACATCGCTGGCGTCCAGCAGGGCGGCAGCCTGAGCCGGACGGCTCAGCGGATCGAGGGGTTCAACGGCTCCATCACCGCTACCGCACGGCGTCAGTTCGGTGATCTGAACTCCGCCTTCACGGTCCGGTACCTGGCGGAGCAGGAAGAATCATTCGTCACTTCAACCTCCGGCTCTGAATTCACCGCCGAAGGGGTGTGGACTTTCTCCAACATCCCCAACGACAACATTTCTGCCACTTCGAGTTCAGTCACCACCCGTGCCGATGGGATCTTCCTGAACACGGCATTCGACTTCCGGGATCGCTACATCGTGGATGCGCTGATCCGGCAGGACGGCTCATCCCGTTTCGGTCCCGATGAGCGCCGCGCCATCTACTACCGCTTGGCCGGTGCCTATATCATGTCCGAGGAGCCCTGGTTCTCCCTTCCCGGGGTTGACCACCTCAAGCTGTCCTACTCTCTCGGTACCGCCGGAAACACGCCCAGCTTTGCCGCCCAGTACGAGACGTACTCTGTGAGCGAGGGTGCCATCACGCCCCAGACTCTCGGTAATCGGAACCTCAAGCCCGAGTTCGCGGTGGAGCAGGAGATCGGTATCGAAGCGTTGGTGTTCGATCGCTTTTCCGTGGATCTGACCTACGCCCACTCCAATGTGGAAGACCAGATCCTCCTGGTCCCGTCGCTGGCCTACACCGGGTTCGCCAGTCAGTGGCGGAATGCCGGCACCCTGCGGAGCAACACCTTCGAGGCCAGCCTCAACGCCGTTGTCCTGCAGCGGCCCAACTTCACCTGGACAAGCCGACTCCTCTTCGATCGGACCCGGCAGCGAATCACTGAGCTGAACGTTCCCGCCTACCAGAGCGGTGTCTCCGGGCAGGGGCTTGGATCCGTCTTCTTCGTCCGGGCCGGTGAGGCCATGGGCACCTTCTACGGCTTCCAGTTCGCCGAACGGTGTGAGCACCTCCCCGCCGGTGTGGACTGCAGCCAGTTCCAGGTCAATGACGACGGGTTCCTGGTCTGGGTCGGTGATGCCGGCTCCTGGGAGAACGGCTGGAATACCTATGTCGACGCAGATGGGAATGAGCGGCATTGGTGGGGCACCGTGGCTCCCTTCGATATCCGGGGTAGCCAGATCCGTTGGGGAACGCCCTTCCAGGCCGAAGGGATCGACCCGGTAACGGGTGAGACCACGACCTTCCTCCCCCTCGGCCGTACGCTGCCGGACTATTCCGTCTCCCTGGCCAATACCATCAACTGGCGGAACTTCACGGTTTATGGGTTGCTCCAGTCCCTGCAGGGCTTCTCGGTCTACAACCAGCCTCTGCAGTGGGCCACCTTCCAGAGCTACTCCGGAATTATCGACCAGCGTGGCAAGCCCGAGGACCTGAGGAAGCCGGTAGGCTACTACGAGGTCCTCTACGGTGCATCGGGACTTCAGCCCAGCTCCGCCTTCGTGGATGATGCGAGCTTCATCAAGCTCCGTGAGTTGTCGGTGCGCTACCGGATGAGCCGTAACATTCTGGACCGCACGCCCTTCACCCAGGGACTGGAAGGGGTCACTTTCTCCGTTACGGGTCGGAATCTCTTCACGTGGACCGATTACGACGGGTACGATCCGGACGTGGGTTCCACCGGGGGTGGCCCTGGTTCGGCCGCCCTGGCCCGGGTGGACGGCTTCAGCTATCCGAACTTCCGGACGGTGACGTTCGGGTTCGAGATCAACTTCTGACGGGGAGACGACCATGAATTTGCGCAAGTCGCTAGCGGTCTTCGCCCTGGCAGCTTTTTCACTGACGGGGTGTGTGGATCTGGAGGTGGTGAATCCGAACGCCGCCGACGCGGAACGTGCCCTGTCGACGCCTGGGGACATTGAAGCCCTCATCGGCGGTGGGTTCGGGACCTGGTGGCAGTCGAGTGCATTCAGCACCGGTCCAGCGCCCATCCTCATGACCATGTCGAATCAGCATTCGGCCACCGCGGCCAACTTCGGGATGGTGGAGTTTTCCGGTTGGCCAAGGGTACCGGCCCAGAACCAGCCGGCCCAGGTATTCTCATCTCAGAATTCCGCCAACGCGTGGATCTGGCTCTACCGGGCCGCTGCGTCGGTGGTGGACGGGCTGAACGCTCTGGATGGCGGTGTGACGCTCCCCCCGGATCAGCTCGCCCGGGCTCGGGCCTACGGCTATTTCGTTCTGGGGATGGCCCACGGGAGTGCTGCGCTACTCTATGATCGGGGCTACATCTATGATCCGAGTATCCCCGTGGACGAGGTGCAACTCGCACCCTATCCGGAGGTGATGGAGGCGGCCCTCGGCTACTTCGACATCGCAATCCAGGAAGCGCAGGGTCGAAACTTCACGATTCCCAGGACCTGGATGTCGGTGGAAGTGAGCGCCCAGGAACTCATTGAGTTGGCCTACTCCATGCGGGCGCGGTACCGGGCCAATGTGGCGCGGACTCCGGCTGAGCGGGACGCAGTGGATTGGAATGCAGTGATCTCCGATGTGGACAACGGAATCACCACCCCCTTCGCCATCGATGTCTCGTCCGGTTCCGGCTTCGTTTCGGGAACGCTATCCAACACTAGCCGGTTTGGTCCGTGGGGCCAGATGAGCTACCAGGTACTTGGGATGGCTGATACGTCGGGCTCCTATCAGCGCTGGCTCGCGCTGCCGCCGGAATCCCGGCACCCGAACCTCTCTCCCGATCAGCAGTCGGATCCGTTCCTTCTCATCACCCCGGATCAGCGCTTCCCCAGCGGAGAGACCATCGCGGAGCAGCAGGAAAACCCCGGAACGCTCTTTGAGATCACGACACGGGGTGGAGGCTTCGGAGCCCAGTGGGCCCGTCCGGACCGGGGAACCTTCCGCTGGTCCTACTACCGCTACTTGGCCAACGACCAGTGGCAGTCGGTAGCCACGCGCACGACCCACCCCGAGGTGACCCTGGCCGAGATGCGGCTCCTGAAGGCCGAGGGCCTGTATCGGACCAATCGGCAGGGTGAGGCGGCAGATCTCATCAACGTTACCCGGACGGCCGCAGGCCTCAGCCCCACGGACGCCAGCGGGGTGAACGAGAGCTGTGTGCCCAGGCTCCCCAACGGGGAGTGTGGCGACCTCTTCGAGATGCTCAAGTGGGAGCTTCGCCTGGAGACCATTACTCAGGGGCTCCATCTTGCCCCATGGTACTTCCATGGTCGAGGTTGGGGGGATCTGGTGGAGGGTAGTTTCCTCCACATTCCCATCCCAGGCCGCGAACTCGAACTTCTCGGGGAGCCCCTCTACACCTTCGGGGGCATTGGCGGGGACTTCGCTGCTCCGGTAGGGACGTACGGCTTCTGATGGGCTGGCCATGAGCCGGGACCATCGACAACGATGAACGGCAGCGGGCGGAGGTGTGGGGTGCCTCCGCCCGCTGCGTGTATCAGGGAGTCAAAATGAACCGATCGAATGCAGGACCTTGGCGAGGGAGGCGGGGACAGCCCTTGCTGCTAGGGCTCCTCTTGTTCGTCTTCCTGTTGAGTGTTTCCGGGTGCGCAGGATCCGGCGAGCGGAGCGGGGAGAGGACGAACCCCAATGCGCTTACCGCAGATGAGATCGCGGCCGCCTCAGGCGGAAACCTCTATGACGTGGTGGAGGAGCTTCGTCCCCGATGGTTCCAGATCCGGACCGTGGCGAGCCTCCAGCAGCAGACGCCGGAGGTCGGCGTGTTCGTGAACCGGGTGTACCAAGGCGGTACGACGGTCCTCCGGGACATGTCCAAGACCGGCGTGACACGAATGGAGTACATGGACGGTCCTCAGGCCTCAGCCCGCCTTCGGACTCCGGGGGCCACGGCCTTGGCCGGCGCCATTCTGGTACAGACCGGCGGCAACTGAGGTTCCAACGGGGAGGCGGGCCGGAGCGGCTGCCCCTGACCACGACAGGGTCCGCCTCCCTTGCCCCTACCGGACCAAGAAAGGGTCCGACTTTAAGTATGCCGTTAAGAAGCTCCCTGCCGGCTGGAGCCGGAGGGTTCACCCATCATCCTCCGGGTCCTCGTCATCCGGCTCTTCGATATCGGCTTCGGGGAGGGGGGGCGCAGTGATGTCGGAACAACCCGAGATGCCGACGGGGAGAAGGAGCAGCAGGACCAGCAGCCCCAGTACCCCGAGCCGGGAGCCGGCTTTCCGTGGTGTCACGGGCTCGTCCGAAGACGCCGAGGTATCCGGGGTATGGACCGGGGAATTCGGGCAAATTGGGGAGATCATTACCCTGGAGGAAGAGGGGTGAGTGAAGATGTGCCAAAGGGGTGTGAGGTGGCCCCTGATGTGGGATTTCTACCTGTCCGGGTCCGACCTGGTTCCTGCTCGCCTGGTCCAGAGGGCCACCACGCCGCAACGTGCGTCGGCTGACAGGAATTCGGGTGGCACACCGGAAAGGCCCCGATAGACCTCAATCCCCTCCAGCATTGCCGGAGAGGCCAGGACATCCAGCGGGATTTCCTGGCCACCCCGGTTGGCGGGCAGGCCATCCACGAAGATCTGCGCGGGGCACTGTCCCAGACTTCTGGAGAAGCGGATGATCTGGTCGCGCCGAGGATCTCCGTCGTCGGCTGCCCCAACGAGGCGGACTCCAGGCACGTCGGCGAGGAGGTCGGTGATGCGCATGGGGTTACGGGCCTGGATCTGCTGGCGATCGAAGAAAACCCCGGATATCCCCCGATCCATCCGGTCGTAGAAGCGTTCCAGTACGGGAGTGTCCGTCCGACTGCTGGCCGTCACCTCGAGTGGTGCCAGGAGGATGGCATCCGGGTGAACCCGAAGTACCACCGTGAGAACCTCTCCGGATTCGACCCGCCAGTGCGGGGAAACGACCTCCGCATATCCAAGAGCGCGCACGCGAAGGCGGAAGGCTCCAGGGGCCAGGCGAGGAAGCAGGAATTGGCCTGCCTCATCGGTGATCGCCTCCCCACGGATCCTATCCGCCTCATCGAGGACATGGACCGTAGCGGCAACCACTGGCCGGTCCCTCACTACATCGATAACGGTACCCCGGATCGTACCGTCTACCGGGGATGCCTGAGCTTGAAGGGGTTGGCCGTGGGCAAACCAGAAACAACCTGCAATCGCCGCCACAACGGACCACGTCAGCCACGTCGCTCCATGTCGGCACATGCAAGAACCTCCGATTGGCCCGAATCGCCGGACCAGACTTCCACCGCGTAGGTCCCTCGTGGGCTGAGTCGGCTCTGGAGAACCCATTCGGCAGACCCTCCTTGGCCCTCTTGCAGGTCTACCGTCGGGAAGAGGTCGGGTTCCACCAGCGGAGTTCCGGATCCCCCACATCGTCCCGACCTGAGCCACCAGTTCAGCGAATCCGGGAGGTCGCCCACTTCCGCTACCACGGAGGTCAGGCCGACCCCGACGTGCGTGTCGGCGACGTTGGCCACCATGGCCGCCTGGCCCTCCACAAAAAGCAGAGATTCAGTCTGCTGTACAAGGACACCTTCCCACATTATGGCCGGGTCTACCTGTACCGAGTCCAGGCACCCTGCCAGCGTCACCATGACTATTGTCACCATCGCAAAAGCGGCGGACTTTACCAAACCCATTTCTCTCGATCGCTCCCCCATCGTGTCCCGTCACATGATCAATTAGATTAGCCGTCCCACGAAGATGCCGCAAACGATCCCGCCTGACTTTCCTACTCCGTGGAGTTCGTCATGAACCAAGCCGTTCGCCTCTCCAGCACCAGCGCGCGTGTGGCCTGCCTGGTGGTTGCCGGCCTGCTTTGGACCCTGCCTGCCCAGGCGCAGCAACAGATGGATTTCCTGGACGGCATTTCCACCGCCATCGGATACACGGCTGTACTCCCCGATGTGCTGGTGGGTGCCGGCGTGGTTCACCTCTTGAATGGTCGTCGATTCGGAGTTTTCGGCGAAGCCAAGTACACCCATGATTCCGTCACGGACCGGAGCAATTACTGCCCCGCCGGGGCCCGCCCCCCGATGGTGCCGGAGTGTTCCATCGGCGCGGTCCAGGCGAGGTGGAACGACATCCCCCTGAGGGATCTGGACGAACACGTGCTGGTGAATGCCGGAGCGGTGTTGGTCCTGACGCCGGAACTGGCCCTGATGCTGGGTGCCGGGATGGCCAGGAGTCGGCGGATCCGGGAATTCTCGGAAAACATCAATCGGCTGGAGGGTGAAGAGCCGCGCGTATCGGAACTGGGGGTCTACTTCGTGCCTGAAGAGGAGAGCCCGGGGTGGTCACCACAACTGGTAGCCGGGGCACTCTTCCGGGCAGGCCCGAGACTCCTGTTCAGGGTCGGTTACGAAACAGCCCCGGGAGGGATGGCCATCGGCGGGTACCTCGTCGTTCGGTGAGCGCATGGAGGAGGCCGGACAGGGGTTGACGCCCGGGCTGGCTTCCCTATCTTTATCGGCTCCGGTGGTTCAGGTGCGTCGGGCAGCCCCCCCAAACCCCAGCCCACCCCTGCTCCACCGGAATCTGCGCCGCTAGCTCAATTGGCAGAGCAACTGACTCTTAATCAGTAGGTTCTAGGTTCGATTCCTAGGCGGCGCACTCCAACAATCGGTTCCAGACTCGGTGCATCCCCCGCTCCGGACGGCCCAGCCGCCCGAAGCGGGGGTTTTTCGTTATCCCTGCAGCTGTATTTTCGGCTCAGCCCTGCAACTCCATCTCGGCACGGAAGCGGGGCTCTCCGTGGCGCTCCAGATAGTAGACGAAGGTCCCGGCATCCAGGTCCATGTCCATCATCCAGACGTTGGTCTCGGCGGCGGGGATCATCTGCGCCGTCACCTCGTCGGCAGGGAAGTACTGACGGGTGGCTGTTCCGCGGTCATCGGCGTAGCCGCCGTAGCCGTGGGAGGCATCGCCCACCTCTTCCGGAGTGCGATCACCGATGTGGTCGTGGAAGAGGTGGAGGCCGCCGGGCCGGGCCTCCAGCACCCAGGCGCCGTGCCAGTATTCGCCGTCTTCCCGGTAGAGCTCGATGCGCACCATGGTGTCGGTGCACTCGGAGATCACATTCCGGAGCCCCGTTCCGATGAGGGGGTGATCGTCCACATCCGCCTCGTCCGGATAGGTGCCTCGTCCCTCGAAGGTGGCGCCGCAGAGTCCCCGGAGGTTGTCCATGAACTCAGCGTGGACGGGGTCCAGGGTGGCCAGCGCCATCTCGTCATGATCCATCTCCGGCACTGCGGCGTGGTCCATCTCGTCCATGTCCTCCATGGCGGCGTGCTCGTCGGGACCGCAGGCGGCCATGAAGGAGAGGGGGATAGCGATGAGAAGAGCAGGAAGGATTCGCATGGTCTCCGTGGTATGAGATGAGGTATGCTTCCGTTCGAAAAGGCCTTCGCTCTGCGAAGAGGCCNGAACGGGAAGGCTAGTGGTGAACGTACGGGAGGCGGGAGGGTGGGGCAAATGGGGGAGCCGGTGGGGGCGCTCCCTGGCCGAATCCACGGGAAGGGTGAGATCCCTTCGGCCAATTGCGTCGCCCCCCCCCATCGCGCCGGAGATTGACAGGGTCTGGAAGAAGAGGGCGTTGCCGATCCAACCTTAATGGGGGTGATTGGGTCCACAGCCAGGTTGTCCCATCCAGCTATGGACGGATTTTTCGTTCCGCTATGGGTATGGTGCCGGACCCCACCTCCAGGCGGCGGAGAAGCCGGTTCTTTCGACGCAGGATCGGTCCGACACGCCCTGTGACCCTTCGCGCCTGGCACACCCCCCGCCTCGCCTGACCTAGGGCTTCCTGCGAGGTCGCCAAACCCCCTGATTAAATTACATAGGTGTATGTAGTTCCATCAGATAGGGGGTGTCATGGTGGGGATTGTGGAAGGGTTTGTCGGTGGTGGCTGGGGGGAGGGCAAGGGC
>SL_5KL_010_SEDDRAFT_10001943_pt1 | contig 11979 bp, 13 predicted proteins | sample SodLakKL_010_SED_FD_9118 | JGI IMG/M metagenome (IMG submission 9118)
GTTTTTCCTTTCTTAAAGCGTTAAATTTTTCATACAGGCCGCCTTTTAAAAGGCGGCCTGCTCGCTGCTTAATACCCGGGGTTAAGTGGAATTACCCTGTTCCCTTTAGGGTGGATTATATGTATGGCACAGGCCAGGCAGGGATTGAAAGAACGGATAATGCGCACTGGATTCAAAGGGTTGTCCGGGTCGGGTACCGGCGCGCCTATTAAAGCCTCTTCCATCGGGCCTCTTTGCCCTGCGTTATCTATAGGGGATGCGTTCCAGGTCGTTGGAACAACCATCTGGTATCTCTTAACTTTTCGATCGTATATAGTGATGTAGTGGCCGAGGGCACCTCTGGGCGCTTCTATCAATCCCTTTCCAGATCCTTCGAATGGCGGATCCCAGCGATCGGTATCATGAATCTGTGCATCGCCGTCTGCGCTATGTACTCCGGTTGCACCAATCTTTTCTACGAGCTCGTCTATCCAGGCAGTTATTGTATCAGCCATGATTAATGTATCAACAGCCCTTGCAGCGTGGCGCATTACTACTCCCGGATTTGTAATATTTAATTCATTCATGAGGTCCATAAAAGCATCAGGCTGCATGACCAGCATCCGGGCAAGCGGCCCCACTTCCATTGGCTTACCCTGGTATCTTGGCGCTTTTACAAAAGTATAGCCTTTTTCCTTGTCCAAATCCACCTCAGTTGTTCTTTCTGTTGGCTGCCCGGGCCTGGGCTCATCTTTATACCATGCATAATCAACTTCTTCTCTAATTTCGTCATGGTTAAAGGGCAGGATATTATTAAAATCGTTATTCAATATTACCCCGCTTGGATATAAAAGGTTGGCACCTTCCTGGTCAAGATTATAACCGCCAACACTAAAATAGTGGCCCGCAGTAGCCCCGACGGAAGCTTGTTCCAGCGGAGCCAGGGGTCCCTTGGCCAGTAAAAGAGCATCAGGTATATAGGTGTTTTTAACAAAATCAATGACCTCATTTAGGATACGCCTAAACTGCTCTATCTGTCCCAGGGTTGGATAGAAGGTAACTCCCCCGACAACCATGGAAGAGTGGTGCGGCTGTTTGCCTGAAAAAATTGCGGCTGCTTTCCTTCCTTTAGCTTGTATATCAAGTGCCTTAAGGTAGTTATAAACTAGCTGAGTCACCAATTCCGGATCGCGAACACAGAACTCATCCGGTTGGTATGCCGGCAAGACCGGATGTAAATCCCCTGCCTCGGCTAGAGCCTTAATTTTTTCCTTCACTTCCAACAACTCAGGAACATTACCGTCGTATTCAAGAACAGCCGTGGGATCTATATAATCCAGGGCAGAAAGGTGATAAAAGTGTAACACGCCATCATGTAACCATAAGGCGCCCATAATTAGATTGCGCAAAAGCCGGCCCATATCTGGAACTACCGCACCGTGCGCCTCTTCAACGGCCCTGCACGAGGACCAGCCATGGACCCCGCTTCAGACGCCGCAAGCTCTCTCGACAACATATGGAACACATCACGAGGATCTTTTCCTTCAACTAGCTGTTCCAACCCCCGGAACATGGTTCCTACCAACCTTGCATCGCTGACAACACCGTTTTCAACTTCAACCTCAATTTTAAGGTGGCCTTCTATTCTTGTTACGGGATCAACAACAATTTTATTCGCCATGTTCGCTTTCTCCCTCCTTGTTCTTTTTCAACAGCTCAGCTACCTTGTAAACCACAAACGGAGCGGCAACAACTCCTGCGCCCAGGGCAACCGAGGCAGGATCAATNCCTTCAGTATGAACAGATATCGGTTCCATCTCCGGCCCACCTGCTACTAAAGGTGAAACATAAAGCGGGCTAAGGTCCTTGTAAAACTCAGGTTCGACACAGCCTGCGCATGGGGCTCCTGAACGAATGCAGGAATTAACTCCGTCATTAAACCAGATCCGGTTGCAGTCAGAGTGAGTAACCGGTCCTTTACATCCCATTTTTAGCAAACACCAGTCTATAGTGGAAGGATCGTTCCAGTTAGTTAAAAATTGACCTTTTTCAAAGTAACCAACCCTGGGGCAGGTATCGTGAACAAAATGGTTGCCGAAATAAGCCTGTGGTCGCTTTAAATTGTCAAGCGGTGGCAGTTCATTAAAATTGAGGTAATAAAGCAGAGTGCCGACCAGCCAGTTTGGATTAAAGGGACAGCCTGGAATATTAACAACCGGCTTATCGGTTATCATTTCTTCAACGCTAACTGCGCCTGTTATACCGGCCCTGGGAATACCTCCAAAGGTTGCACATGTTCCTACCGCAAGTACCGCATCAGCATTTCGGGAAGTTTTATAGAGCAACTCGTCAAAAGCCATTCCTTCAACAAGGCAGTAACGCGGATCGGCTGTTGGAATTGAGCCCTCAACCATTAATATATGACCGCCCTCTTCTATAGTTTCCAACAATGTTTTAACACTTAGATCTCCTGCAGAATTCATTATGGTTGTATTAAATCGCATCGAAACCAGGTCTAATAATATCTCTGCAGGACCGGGGCTCATTGAGGACAATAGTGAACAGTTACAACCGGTACAGCCCTGGCCATTTATCCAGATTACAGGCTTTTTATTAATTGCAGCAGCAGCTGCTTCTGCGAAACTGAAACCAAAATAATAATCCAGGCCAAATAGGGCAGCTGTCGCAGAGCAGTACTTAATGAAATCTCGCCTTGACAGTCCTTTTAGTTCCAGTATCTTAAATATTTGTTCTTCTTTACCCTTGTTTCCAGACATGTTCTTCCTCCTTCACTATAATAATTTACCTTTTTAGAATATGAGCTTAGTCCTTTCCGGCAACTGATTCCCCTTTGTTAACCCATAAGGCAAAGAGCAAAGCAACAACAAGAACTGAACGTAAGGGACTAAATATCGTTCCCCATAAGTTTGCAGTGGTGGGAACTTCCGGATCTTCAGGCAAAGCATAGTTAGCCTTGCTATCTTCAAGGCCTAATTCTAAAATATAAACCATACCCAGACCATCGAGTTCCCTTAGCCCGTAAATGTCAGCCTGGGTCGAACCGTTCTGCTTTAATTCCTCTATCCTCGCCGGCAATTGACTCAATCCTTTTTCTGGAGTCAAAAGTTATAGCACCGGGAAGACAAGCCTGAGCACATGCCGGTATCATTCCCTGTGTCAGCCTGTCTGAACAAAAAGTACATTTGCGAGCTACATTACGCGCCCGGTCAAAACCAATTACATTAAAAGTGCAGTTGGCAATGCAGTAATTACAGCCAATACACAGCCCGGGATTTATATCTACTGTACCCAAATCAGAATGCTCAATAGCGCCCACAGGACACACTTTGACACACGCAGCATCGGTACAGTGCATGCAGCTAAACCTTGTGTAAAGCCAATTTTCTTGAACGCTTCTAGCATTCCCGTTATAACGGTTAAAAACCACGTCAACCCAGCGGTTTGCGCTAAACCTCGTTTGACCTTCCTCAACTTCGTGAAATTTATTTACATCAAGAGGAAGACCATTCCAATCATTACAGGCAATCATACACGACCGGCAACCAGTACATTTTGAAGTATCAATCAGCATTGACACTTTATCATCTGAGCTTGCTCCAACAGCCGCTTTTGGAAGGGCAAGATTGCTGGTGCATGCTGCCACCGTAATTGCTGATGCAGTTTTAAGAAATTTGCGGCGTGGTATATCACTCATTAACAATCACCCCCGGTTAAAAATATCTTTCAATGGTTACTGATTGATTAAAACAGTTTGTCCTTCCGCTTAATCTACCGGTTCATTACAAATCATGGAGCTCTTTAAACAGGAGCCGGTTTTGATTTAGGTTCACTGAATGAAGGCCGTTTCGTAACCCTGTCAATCATAGGAACGAAGGCATTCATTATGAGAATAGCAAAAGCCATCCCCTCCGTTGGAGCCAGGGGTACCCGGAATAACATCAGCAAAACTCCGATAGCCACTCCGAAGATAACTTTGCCTTTTTGGGTGATGGGGCTGGTTACCCAATCGGTAGCCATAAAGAAAGCGCCTATCATTACTCCACCCGCCAGGATGTGGTAGAGTGGGTTTTCACCCATTAAAAGTGCCATTATTAAAACGGCACCGATTATTGCTGCCGGNATGTGCCAGCTGATATGTTTTTTGTATAGCAGGTAAACGCCNCCGANCANGACAGCCAGGGCCGAGGTTTCACTCAGGGAGCCGCCTTCATAGGCAGTAAACAATTGGCTGAGCGGTAGATATGTCCCCTGCATCAACATCGCCAGCGGAGTTGCCTGGGTGGCGGTGTCAATTACCCCAAAGTCGGGGCGTAACGGGGCAAAAGCGCCCGTAAATTGGTGAAAAAGGGGATAGAAAAGGATCACGGCCACCCGCCCAAGTAAGGCAGGATTAAAACGGTTCCAGCCCAATCCGCCCATCAATTCCTTGGCCACCCCGATCGCTATGAATGTAGCCAGGGCTGCTGTCCACCAGGGGGTGCCCGGACCAAACAACAATGCCACAAGCAGCCCGGTAACAATTGCGCTCCCGTCATGCAAAGTAACAGGCTTTTTTAAAATTTTTCGGAACAAGAACTCTGTCAGCATGGCGGTAACCAGGCAAACAGCAACCAGGAATACGGCATAATAGCCAAAGATAACGATGCTAACAATGGTTACAGGTATAAGCGCATATATTACATCAAACATGGCGCTTTGCACCGTGTCTTTTGCCTTCAGGTGAGGTGACGGCGATACAATTAGTTTTTGTGCTTCNCTCACAAATTACCTCCTCCTTTTCTCGATCATTTTTTATAGGAACCGTGAAATTATTACCTCTCTTCCTAATAGATNTGGGTTATTTTCTANTGCGCTGCAGCTTTTTTATTTCCGGTTTTGCCCNCTGGATCCAGTGAACAATTGGCCTTGATGCAGGGCAAACATAGGAACAAATACCGCACTCGATACAGTCCATTAAATCCCACTCTTCAGCCGTATTAAACATTTCTTTTTCGGCACAAATGCTGATATGGTTTGGATATAGGGCCATCGGGCAATAATCCACACATTTACCACAGCGCACACAATCAGCGTATTCCATCCATTCACGGGTCATCTTGGGTGGTAGAAGAATCACCCCTGTAGTGCTTTTAACAACCGGCACTTCAAGGTGAGGCTGGGCCAAGCCGGTCATCGGACCGCCCAGAACTACTTTATGGTTTTCAACAGCTTCAACCCCGGATTCATTAAGGACGTGGCTCACTGGAGTGCCAATCCGGATCACATAGTTGCCAGGCCTGGCCACCTTGGGACCGCTTACTGTAACCACTCGCTCAATCATGGGCTTGTCATAGACGTATGCTTCATAGGCGGCAATAGTAGTGCCCACATTACGAACAATGCAACCCAGCTCCGCCGAACGGGCCCCTCTTGGCACATCCCTGCCAGTAGCGGCTTTGATCAGGTGCGACTTGAATCCCTGCGGGTATTTCACCGCCAGGGGCACTACTTCCATATCGTCACGATCTTTGATCAGTTCACTTATAGCTTCGATGGCATCAGGTTTGTTCACCTCAATCCCGAAAAGGGTCCTTTTAGCCCCGATGCTTTTCATTTTAAGCTCGGCGCCTTTAACCAGTTCCTCTGCTTTTTCCACCATTATCCTGTGATCGCAGGTCAGGAACGGCTCACATTCAGCACCATTCAGCAACAGGGTGTCAACTTTCTCATTGTACTTGGTTTGAACGTGGGTGGGCAGGGCTGCTCCACCCATACCAACTAAACCACCTTCGCGAACGCATTTGCGATACTCGTCCAGATCGGGATTGTCTGGATCGCGAACCTGCTTCATCTCAAACTCCTGCGGCCCGTCATCTGCTTCGATTATGATGCAGCTATCTTCGCCGCCGGTAGGTACAGTTCGCTTTTCAATCGCTTTAACAGTTCCAGAGATGCTGGCATGAACAGGTGCGCTGAACATTTCTTCCGAATCACCAATCTTCTGCCCTATCTTAACCCTGTCACCCTCTTTAACCAGGGGCTCACATGGTTCCCCGAGGCACTGAAGCAGGGGAATGATAACTTCTTTTGGAGGAGACAACCTTGTTATTGGCTTGTCCTCGGTATAACTTTTATAGTGGGGTATATGGGCCCCACCCTGGAATGTTTTTACTTCCATTAATGCTCACCTCCCCTGTAGTCTATATTGCTTTTTCTGCTTTCAACCTGTGCATATTCATTTCCTAGCGTTGATCTTAATGTACATTTTTGCATGAAATTCTGTAATTCTGCATACCTCCCCCCTCCGGCCTGGTAAAAAGATTCAAAGCGAAAGTAAAGCCTGTCAATATAATAGAGTTATTAAGCGCCGTTTTTTAACCTTTCTGCTATCCAAAATTTAATGATGGCTTGGCGCGGAACGCCAAGGCGCTTTGCTTCTTCATCCAAGGAGTGCAGCATCCAAAGAGGAAAATCAACATTTACTCTTTGTTGCTCCTGGCCGGGCCTTTTTCCCCTCGATATATCAAGAGTCCCGGTCATGTCCTGATTAGCTGTAATATTTTTATCAATATCCATAGTTTTCAAATCATTAACCTCCTCAAAAAGGGAGAGTTTAGAAAAGCTCCAGGATATGGGATTCCACTTGCTCCGGCAAAACTGAAAAGATCCACTGCCTATTAACTGAGGTTATCTCATCTTCCTTATACCCATTTCATTAAGAAATCATAAGTCACCCCGTTGTTAAATAAAAATATAATAATTTATAAAAGGTGTACTAAAGGTATAAAATAATAGCGTTATCTGCATCCGATAATTATTATAATAAACGCAATCTGTTTATAAAATAAGAAAAATGCGCATTTCCAGTGGTAAAATACTGCGCACTTTTATAATCACGAATGGGGAATCACATAAGAACTATGAGCAAACTGGCATTTGCTATATTTAGGATTGCTTAAGCATCCGGGCAATTTCCTGCATATCGAGATCGCTTTTTACATTTAACTTGTCTTTTATATTGCGTTTATGGCGATCCACTGTTTTAGGGCTGATTAAAAGGTGATCAGCAATATCCCGGCGTCCAAAACCCTGCACCAAAAGCTCAAATATTTCTCTTTCCCGAAGCGAAAGTTCCTTATATTTATCGTACACCTTTTCATCAGGTGTAAGGTTTCTATAATCATTCAAAAGAGGGCCAAGTAGTGCCGGACTGAGATAAGGGCTGCCACGCTTGATGCTGTCAAGCGCTGCTTGCAGTTCATTAAAGGGTGCCCCTTTGAAAATATATCCAGATACGCCTGCCCTCAAAGCCTTTTGCACATATGGGTGATCCGCATGCATGGTTAATATTAATATTTTTGTGTCGGGACAACTGTCTTTTAGCCGCCGCGTCGCTTCCAACCCGTCAAACCCCGGCATCGCTATGTCCATCAGGATAAGATCCGGCTTTAAAGAATCAGCCATTTCCACGGTTTCATGCCCGTCTTCAGCTTCACCAACTATCTCAATATCATCAATAGTTTCCAGTAACGAGCGGAGCCCCTGGCGAAAAAGAGCATGGTCATCTGCAATAAGTACACGCACTAATCGTATGGCCTCCCCATATAAAAACTCAAGCACGAAGCGCTATTTCACGAATAACCCCAACCTCCAACAAAATCCGATCACGGAAGACGCAATGCCACAACTTTAACTTGAACATGGTCGAGAGTTCATTTAAGCATTTTTAAGTTGAACTTCAAGTGGAAAGCCATGAAAACCAGGAACCAAACAACTGCCAAATAAGGAGAATTGAAATAAGGTTTAACTTTTCAACATCCCCCTAATAAAGAGGAGGAAACCCCCAGACAAGTTTCCTCCCCTAACAACATCAGTAGATTTAAGTTATGGTAATAGCTGCAATCTATCACTCTGCCCGGAACTTAAGGAAAGTTGAACCTTAACCCTGTAGATAGGCTTGAGTCCCTTAAACTTAATATCCATTTCTTTTACTTCTGCAACCCATCTACGCTCCATTACTCTCCTGCACCCTCCATCAAGCCTATCCATTTCATTTACTTCAGAAATTATAGCACCCTCAAGAGTCTCAGACGCTTCTTTTATAATACTATTAGCGGCTTCTTCCCATGATATTTCACTGGCTCCTACCAGTTCGATACTCTGTTTTCCATTCACCATGGTGCTACCTCCTTTGGCCTGTTAGGCGAAGTATCTATATCTAATTTTAAAATTTTTTTAAATAGCTGTCACTAAGAACAATGCGCATTTTGAGTGGAAAAATATTGGGCATTTCAGATATTAATACATGGGGAATGACTAGGGGATTAATGGGTAAAAAAAAGCTACTAACACCACAATGAAACTTATGTATTGAATTAGAGCTTGATAAGCTATGGGGGCGGTCCCAACCGTCTTCCCTTGGGCATAAACTGAGCTTCGGGACGCTCAGTCCCCATGGCACCGCTTAACTCTATAATCATTGACAGTGCTAATCTATATTATATTAGCTTAAGCATGCTGGCGATTTCCTGCATCTCGAGATCGCTGGTTACATTTAGCTTATTTTTTATATTCCGCTTATGGCGATCCACTGTTTTGGGACTGATGAAAAGACTTTCAGCAATCTTCCGGCGCCCGAATCCCTGCGCAAACAACTCGAATATTTCTCTTTCCCGAAGCGAAAGTTCCTTATATTTATCGTACACCTTTTCATCAGGTGTAAGGTTTCTATAATCATTTAAAAGAGGGCCAAGTAGTGCCGGGCTGAGATAAGGGCTGTCATGCCTGATGCTGTCAAGTGCTGCTTGCAGTTCATTAAAAGGTGCCCCCTTGAAAATATAACCAGATACGCCTGCTTTCAAGGCTTGACGCACAAACGGGTGATCCGCATGCATGGTTAATATTAATATTTTTGTGTCGGGACAAATGTCTTTTAGCCGCCGCGTCGCTTCCAACCCGTCAAACCCCGGCATTGCTATGTCCATCAGGATAAGATCCGGCTTTAAAGAAGCAGCCATTTCCACGGTTGCATGCCCGTCTTCCGCTTCACCAACTACCTCTAGATCATCAATAGTTTCCAGTAACGAGCGGAGCCCCTGGCGAAAAAGGGCATGGTCGTCTGCAATAAGTACACGCACTAATTGTACGGCCTCCCTTAGGAAATACTCAATCGCGAAATGGAATATTAATTGAAATCAAAGTGCCCTTCCCAGGCTCTGTATCAACCTGCAATTCCCCGCCCAGCAGTTTAACCCGTTCCTGCATGCCGGCAAGTCCCACGCCTTTGTTAATAGGCTTTAGCTGCACAGGATCAAAGCCTTTGCCATTATCCCTAATAATGGCAGATACCATGTCATATTTTTTTAATAATTCCAACTCAACCTTAGTAGCGTTAGCATGCCGAACCACATTGGTCAATGCTTCCTGAATGCATCTGTATAATGCCGTTTCCAGGTCGATAGGCAGCCTTTTTGAACAATCTTTTTCTTTAAAATCAATAGAAAGGCCTGTTCGGTCTGACAGTTCTTGCGCCATCTCACGAATAACCTCAACCAGGCCAATACTATCCAGTGACGGAGGACGCAGCGCCAAAATCTTGGCTCTTATATTGCCCAAGGTTTGCTCCAGGAGCTTTATACTGGAAGCTATTTTTTCCTGAAGTGGTGATTCTGCAAACATCAGTTTCCTTTGCAGGTATTGTAAGTCGAGGTTGATGACCGTCAATGCCTGTCCTATTTCATCATGTAGTTCACGAGCCAGCCGGGTTCGTTCCTCTTCGTAAGCATGCAAAATCTTTCCTGAAAGCATCTGTACTTCCTTTAACCGCTCCCTGGCCTCTTTTTCTGCTTTCCGCTGTTTACGACGATTTTCAGCATCTCCCAGTTCCCGTGTAACTGCAGGGGCCAGTCGAGCCAAGTTTCTTTTTGAAATAAAGTCATGGGCACCGGCCTTTAAATCCGCTACGGCCTGTTCTTCCCCAATAACTCCTGAAACAATTATAAAAGGAACATCTAAACCACTTTCCTGGAATACAGACAGGGCTTTTTGTGCAGTGAAATTCGGCATATCGTGATCTGAAATGACCAGGTCCCATGTTTCCTCGTTTAAGGCTGAGTGCATGGCCTGCTCTGTCTGGACGCATCGATAGACAGGTTCAAAACCTGCCCTGCGTAGTTCTCGTATGTTCAGGATGATGCTGTCTTCATGATCCTCTATGATCAGCACCTTTAAAATATTCAATCTGATTCATCCTTATTTGATTTTTTTTAAATAGGGTAAAATAAAAGGTTGCCCCCTGCCCTACTGCCCCATCAGCCCAGATGTCCCCACCATGACGCTTGATGATACGGGCTACTATACTCAGGCCAATACCAGTACCGGCAAATTCCCCCTGTTCATGCAGCCGTTTAAAGGGTTGAAATAACCTGTCAGCATTTGCTATGTCAAAACCGACACCATTATCCTTAATATAATATACTGTGCTGCCATTCAACACAGTAGCTCCAAATTCAATACGGGCCGGTTCAATACCATTTGTAAATTTCCAGGCATTACCAAGAAGATTCTCCAGGGCAATTCGCAACAACGATGCATCTCCTGTAACATTTAACCCGGTGGCAACCCTTATTTCCACCTGCTTTTGTGGGTCCTGATCTTTCATCATGGCCAGGCATGAATTTACCATGGCACTGAGATCAACATTATTCCATTCCATTTTCTGACGCGTAACCCGAGAAAGCTTTAGAAGATCATCGATCAACTCATTCATACGCTCAACCGCCCGGCTAACCCTCAGCAGGTAATCCCTCCCCTGATCATCCAGCTTGTTGGTGTAATCTTCAAGAAGGGCCTGGCTGAAACCTTCAATGGAATACAAGGGCGACCGCAGGTCATGGGAAACGGAATAGCTAAATGCATCCAGCTCTTTGACCAGTCTTTCCAATTCAGCGGTTCGTTCACGCACCCGCTGTTCTAATTCGACATTGAGCGCTTTCAGCTCTTCCTCAGCTTTTTTGCGGCCGGTGATCTCCAGGGCAATTTCGACCGCCCCGACAACAGCGCCGTTATCATCAAATACCGGTGAACCTGTAATTCTCCAATGGCGCCCGTCAGTTGTTTTAAGTTCATTAAAATGAACATCGCCCGTTTTCAGAGCCAGGGCTACGGGGCAATCCTCACATGGTGTATTTCTCTGCTGCCAAATTTCGTAACACTTATAACTTGCATTTTTTTCAAATCTTTTACCAAATACCTTTTCAGCAGTAGGGCTGGCCCACTTGATCCGCAAATTGTTATCCAGGAAAACAATCAGTTCAGTTAAGTTATCCAGGATCAATGCTTTTTCCTGTTGTTCTTGATTGAAGGCAGTTAAAGCTTGATCTTTCTTTTCCGCTAAAAAAGCAAACACATAAGAGATAGCAAGTAAGGCTATGCCCCTAATTAATACAGTGTAATCTACATAGCCATCCTGGAATAAATTAATGCCGACATGGAATAAAGCCAGAAATAATGCAACATAAACTGCCTTTTTATGATACCATAATCCGGTCAGTATTATGGGAAGATAATAAAGATGGGTGTAGACGATCTTCTCTCCTAAAACAATATTCACATATATTGAAATCACGAGGATGACCGCAATTAGCAACAGCAAAAAAACCAGCCTATTATGTAGTGTGGCCAGATGCATCACCTTTTTCTGACCCGTATCCCAGGGTTTATTATGCCAATTCTATCCGAGACATATTAACAAACCTGCGCTGATGAACGATTAAAAGATAGATCAACTACATTTAAGATGGTTTAGTTAGCCTGCAATTTATTTCAAATCAGATTAAAAGTGCCTAAGCCGGTCTAGTCTTGTGCCTCTGTTATCTCGTCTTTATTGACCCACTCCAGACCGGAGCCCGGAGTAAAGCCTTCCCGCCTCGCCAGCAAATCATGAGTCAGGGAGGCAAGGTTGTGGATGGCTAATACTATACCGCCATCGGCATGAAACTT
>SL_5KL_010_SEDDRAFT_10001944_pt1 | contig 11978 bp, 11 predicted proteins | sample SodLakKL_010_SED_FD_9118 | JGI IMG/M metagenome (IMG submission 9118)
CCCCACAACAGGAAAACGAGGCCCTCCCGCCTGTCTGATAATGCACGTATGGCGGCATTGGTAAAGGTCTCCCAGCCCTGGTTCTGGTGCGAACCCGCCTGCCGGGCGCGTACGGTGAGGGTGGCATTCAGCAGCAAAACGCCCTGTCTGGCCCATTTTTCCAGGTTGCCGTGCGATGGGATGGGCAGGCCGAGGTCTGCGTGAATCTCCTTGAATATGTTGACCAGCGAAGGTGGCTGCCTGATGCCTTTATTGACAGAAAAACACAATCCGTGTGCCTGTCCCGGCCCGTGGTAAGGGTCTTGTCCAAGCAACACAACCTTTACCCGGTCAAAAGGGGTGTGGTCGAAGGCTGCAAATATCTTTGATCCGGGCGGGAAAACCTGGTGCTTGCGCTTTTCTTCCACCAGGAAAGCTTTTAGATCAGCAAAATAGGGTGCATGAAACTCCGCTTTCAGGACTTCATGCCAACTGCTTTCAATGACTGGTTTTACTTCCTGCTTATGCATCATGTGAAGATTATGGCTGTTTCGATACCATCAACCCGGAACCCGGGCGAGGAGACCCTGGATGTCGATGCCGCCGAAAGCACCGGAACTCATCAACAGCAAACAGGTGTCTTTGGCGGCCAGGTGCTCGGCGAGCATTTTTTTCAGCACCGCGGCTTCGGTGACCACCTGAAGATCCTTTCTGTCAAAGCCCTTCAGCACATCTTCCAGGTGCAGTTGAGGCAGGCGTTTGAGCTGAATCGCTTTTGGACTGAAAAATACGATGGCCGCATCAGCCTCGTCCATGCTGCCACGATATTCTGGCAGGAAGCCTTTGCTTAGGCTGGAGTAGGTGTGCAGCTCCATGCAGGCAATGAGCTTTTTATCAGGATATTGCTGCCTTACGGCGTCTACTGTGGCGCGCAGCTTCGATGGCGCGTGTGCAAAATCGCGGATGACGGTTATGCTGCCGTCGTCATACAGGGTCTCCATGCGTTTGCTCGCACCCTCAAAAGACTGCATCGCTTCGTAAAAATCCGTCCCCCGCACGCCCAGCTGTTCGCAAACCAGCCTGGCCGCCTCCATGTTCAGCAAGTTATGCCGGCCGAAAACACCCACCGGGAATAGCTGGTCCGCGAACCTGATGTGGGTTTTCTCATCGTGAACGGTGAATTCGGGGAGCTGATAGGAGACCCTGGAAACCGATGGCGGGCACTCCTGTTGGCATAATTTGTTGACGGTATCATCGGTTTGATCAAAAATCAGCTTCCCGCCTGCTTCGATCTGGCGGATGAAGGTGCTGAACTGTTCCAGGTAGTCCCTGAAGGTGTGAAATACATTGATGTGGTCCCAGGCAACTCCGCTGATGACCGCGATATGCGGTTTATAGACATGAAACTTGGGGCGGGGGTCTGTGGGACCACTCGGATATTCATCGCCTTCCATCACCATCAGCCGGGCATCATGCGAAAGCCGCACCATCACATCGAAACCCTTCAATTGGGCACCCACCATGAAATCCGCGTCGATATGCTGATGTTTGAGCACATGCAACACCATGGAGGTGATGGTCGTTTTTCCGTGACTTCCGCCAATCACCACACGCGTTTTGTGTTTCGATTGCGCATAGAGAAACTCCGGGTAGGAATACACGGGAATCTGCAGCTCCCTGGCTTTCAATAGTTCGGGGTTATCCGGCTTCGCGTGCATCCCGGCGATCACCGCATCCAGCTCACCATGGATGCGTTCGGGGTACCAGCCCGTTTCAGGCGGAAGCAACCCATAGCTGTCCAGGCGGCCCCGGGAGGGTTCAAAGATCTCATCGTCCGATCCGCTGACCTGGTCTCCTTGCTGATGAAGGGCGATGGCCAGGTTATGCATGGCGCTTCCCCCGATGGCGATAAAATGATATTTCATTCAGGTCTGATTTTAACCCAGGTCAAATGTCTTAATCCTGTTGTGCCCAAAGTTAAAATAAATTGAAGATACCCCGAAATGCCTGCCGGGTTTCTATGGTTGCAATGTTTTTGTAAATTTGTGCCAGACAACAGCTAATCGCTAAAAGCCAATAGCCAATAACCAGACATTTCGACTTTTTGACATTAATTATAAACCTATGAAACTATATCCAATTGTTGCAGAGAACTTTAAGATGGATGGCGGGGCTTGCTTCGGTGTGGTGCCCAAGGCCATCTGGGAAAGATACGTCAAGGCCGATGAAAACAACATGATCCCGTTGTCGTCCCGTTGTTTGCTCGCAGACACCGGTGATCGGCGCATTTTGGTCGATGTAGGCATGGGTGACAAACAATCCGAAAAGTTTTTCAGCTATTACTACCTGTTTGGTGAGGACAGCCTGGAAGGCAACCTGGCAAAGCAGGGTTACAAGCCAGAGGACATCACGGATGTCATCCTGACCCACCTGCATTTCGATCATGTGGGCGGGGCCGTAAAATGGGCTGAAGATGGCAAGACGCCGTTGCTTACCTTCCCGAATGCGACGTATTATTGCACCAAAACCCAATGGGATACCGCCAACGAGCCCAATCCCAGGGAAAAAGCATCCTATTTTGAAGAAAACATACGTCCGCTCTATGATTCGGGCCAGCTTGAATTCATTCATGAGGAAGGCCCGTTGTGCGAAGGGGTGTATTTGGAGATCAAAGATGGCCATACGGTTGGACAAATTGTGCCCATTTTCGATTATAATGGTCGCAAAGTCGCGTTCATGGCAGACTTCATCGCTTCGGTGGGAAATATCCCGCTGGCGTATGTGCCCAGCTTTGATATCGACCCCGTTTTATCCATGGAGGAAAAGAAAACCTTCCTGGAACGGGCCGTGGACCTGGACTATGTGCTCTTTTTTGAGCACGACTACGACAACGAGTGTTGCACGGTGGAAAACACCAAAAAAGGTGTCCGGGCAAAAGAGATTTTCAAGCTCAATGAGCTGAAGTAACCCCATTGTAATCACGATTTTGTCGCCACATGGAGTCACATCAAATAGCGGAGTACAGGGAGGCGCTGCGCGAGGCATCTGCCGGGCAGGTGCTCCAGTACCTTAACGGTAAGCATCCCGGGAAAATGGTGTTTTCCACCAGCATGGGTGCAGAGGATCAGGTGATCACACACCTGCTGGCGGCAATGCAGCCCATCCCGGACATCTTTACCCTCGATACTGGTCGTTTGTTTTATGAAACGTATGACCTGGTTGAAAAGACCAATTTGCGATACCACATAAAGATCCGGGTGATGTTTCCGGACCGGGAGGCCGTCGAAAAGATGGTGAACGGGAAGGGGATCAACCTGTTCTACCATAGCGTGGAGAACAGAAAAGCGTGCTGTGCGGTGCGCAAGATCGAGCCCCTGCGCCGTGCCCTGAAGGGCTATGATGTTTGGGTTACCGGGTTGCGCCGGGAGCAATCACCGACCAGGAACGACCTTCACGTGGTGGGTTGGGATGATACCCACCAGGTCATCAAAGTGAACCCCTTGCTGGAATGGACTGAAGCGCAGGTGTGGGAGTATATCCACGCACACGACATTCCATACAATGCACTGCACGACGAAGGCTATCCCAGCCTGGGCTGTCAGCCCTGCACCCGGGCCGTCATGCCCGGTGAGGACATCCGGGCAGGCAGATGGTGGTGGGAGCAGCCGGAAACGAAAGAATGCGGGCTGCATGTGCGGAGGTAGTGTTGACTAGCAAGGCCGCATTGGTTGCACAGCATGGCCGCATTGGTCTCATGCCCGTTGACTACCAGACTTGTCAACCAGTCGCGATTATTTTTTCGGTGGGATCAGGTCATTTTCTACCATGACGCCACCATCGGCGGTCATGATGCTNCCNGTGATCCATGAGGCTTGATCCGAGAGGAGGAACTGCACGAGTGCCGCGATGTCATTGGGCTCACCAATGCGGCCAATGGGGTATCTCGGACGGGCTTTGTCCAGCATGGCCTCATAAGTTTCCCGGTCTTCCACCACCTGGTTGTCCAGGTGAATGTGGGTCCTGACCAGTCCCGGATTCACGGAGTTGACCCGGATGCCATAGGGGCCGAGGTCGCCTGCCAGAAAACGGGTCAGCATGTCCAGTCCGGCTTTCGAAACAGAATAAGCCACGCTGGTGCCGGGTTTCAGTCCGGCTACCGATGAGATATTCACGATGCTGGCAGATCCTGCCTTCTTGAGTAGCGGCAGCAAAGCCTTGGTCAGGATGTACGGACCGGTGAGGTTGACATCCAGGGTAAACTGCCACTCTTCCACACTGATGGTTTCCATGGTCCCTTTGGTCAGCACTCCCGCATTATTGACCAGTCCATCAAGTTTGCCATATTTTTCCTTTACCTGCTTGAAAATCGCTTCAGCATCTGCTGCCTTGGAGATATCTCCGGTCAGGAAATCTGTTTTGCCTTCCAGGTGAGGCATTTCCTGCAGGGCACGTGCAATTTTTTCATCGCTTCTGCTGAGGGAAATGGCCGCATGACCTTCTTTTACCAGTCCATCAAGGATAGCCAGGCCAATGCCTGAGCTTCCACCACTTACAAGGAATACTTTTTTACTCATCATCCGTGTGTTTTAGCTGTTGGTGATTCGGTTCAGATTTTGATGCAGCGCACCGACATGGCGGTTTGTTTTTTAAGGTTCATGAAGTGGAACTCATCGTTGGCGTAGTTCAGGGTCCAGAAATACGCCATATTTGTTTCCATGTCATCTTCACCTGGTGAAACAATTTCTGTGGATTTGTGTTCATTTTTTTCTTTTTTGCTGTCGGGCAGTCCTGTGCTTTCCGTAGCAGACCAGAAAAAAGCATTGACTTCCTGTTGGCGGTAGGTGCCATTCACGCGTCGCAATCCGGCAGGAAATGCACTGAATCCGGTGATGTTTGTGGCGCTGGCGTTTGGATGCATCCACCTGGGATGCGCATCCGGGTAGGTTCGCGTGCTTTTCATGGTCCCACCATCCATTTCCCTGTTATTCATATACTGAATCAGTTCCTGGTAATCGTTGTTGTTTGGCAGGCGCCAGCCCGGCGGGCAGATATCTCCCGCTCTGTCACCCTGTTTATCCGCTGGCTGCTGCAAATTCGTTGCCGCATACCAGGTGTAAAGTTTGCCGTAATGGGCAACAGTTGTATAGTCGTCATCATAGGCATACATCCCATCATCGACCGGGCTCCCGTCGGGGTAATGGGATACCCGCAGGTTTTCGGCCATCCATTCCTGGTCACCGATCTTGACTGTCGGGTATACATTTCCATCATAATCCGTTACCGTGGAATGGTCATCGCCGCCGGTTACCGTGATGTTGGCAATGACCTCCAGGGGTGTTTCAGGGTCTGATTGTCCAACGCCATAAGGCAGGCTGAAAGAACCGGTAGCCTGGTAGGTGCCTGCCTCATCCCCATCATAACTTGATGTTTCCCATTGCAGGTTTACTGAATGCTCCACCTCGTCACTGTCAATGATGGTCGTGCTGCTGTCCAGCATGGGCAAAACCTCATCTTCAGGGGTTCCCTGGTTGACCAGCAACTGATTTACCGGTTCGATGTGCACAATGTGCGGCAAGCCTTCACAGGGTCCCCAATGGGGGTAGCCATCACAAAAGGTCAGGGTTTTGCCCTGCTCACCCTCCGGGATGATGATCCATTCCGTGCCATCCCAGTACATCATCTCACCCGGCTCCGATGCATCCGGCATGCTTCCCACCATGTCTGAACCGGATGAGCTCCCGCTTCTCTCGGCGTATAGTGCATAGGGAACACTCATCAGCTGACTGGTTCCCATGGTTTGTCCGTTCACGATCACCTCAAGAAAATATGGCCCATCCGACCAGTCAATCTCCGCAAAGTGCACTTGCTCTTCTGAGCCAATGACCAGGTTGATCAGGCCCTGGTTGGTTGTCCGGGAACGATGGTATTCAGAAAACACCACCGGCCCATCGAAGGCCCCCTGCAACAGGTTGATCGTCACATCCACTTCCGTATCCATCAACACATTGCCTGATGCATCCCGGGCAACGGCTTGGTAGTTAAACCCTTGTGGGGTGTCTGCAAGGGAAACACCCGCTCCGGTAATGGCCAGGCCAACAATCAGGAAGAAAAGAATAAATATTTTTCTCATTAAAAACATAGATATATCTTTGTGGTTAGTAAATACCTGATACAAAAATATCTAATTTTGTCTGCGAACAGGCGTATTGTGCACGTGGTTCTGCCTTGCAATATGCGTCCCGCGTCGAACCCCTGTGTTGTTTTTTTGCGGGGGGACATGATTTTTCGTATGAAGCAGTGTGAATGCAGGTTAAGTCCAATAAGGGCCATTTAATAATATTTAACAGTAGCGTAATGAGGTATGTACAAGAAATTATGCGCAAGGGCATCTTTCTGATGCTGATCCTGGTGAGTCCGGCACTCCTCGCTGAGTTGACCCTGGAACAGGATGAGGAGGAAGATGGTCCCTGGATTTATGCCGGATTTTTCAGCCAGCAGCTGAACCAGGTCTCATTCAGCAACTGGGTGCAGGGAGGGGAGAACAGCGTGGCATCCACCTCTGTGATCAACCTGGGCGCCAAATACAAGCAGGATCGTCTGACCTGGGAAAACAGGCTGAACATGGCTTTTGGCATCATCAAGACCGAAGACGCCCCGCTGCGGAAAAATGAAGACCGCTTGCATTTGATCTCCAAGGCCGGTCGTGAGGTTTCTCCGCATTTCAGCACGTCGTTTCTCCTGGATTTCCGCAGTCAGTTTTATAAGGGCTACAATTACCCCAATGACAGCGTGGTGGTTTCCCGGTTCATGTCGCCCGGCGTGCTTTCCCTGTCGCTCGGTATGGATTACAAACCCTGGGAGTTTTTGTCCGTCTTTTTGTCCCCGGTTTCCGGTAAGTTTACTTTCGTGACCGACCAGGATTTGGCAAACCGCGGATCTTTTGGCGTCGACCCTGCAGAGTATGATGAAGATGGGAACCTGATCAGCGAGGGGAGCAATGTGAATGCCGAGTTTGGTGCCTTGCTGAACCTGGTGTTTGAAAAGGAAGTTTTTGAAGACATCCAGGTAGAATCCCGGTTGACGCTTTTCAACAACCTCATTGATGACGATTCTTCCAACCGGAAAAATACGGATGTGGATTGGGAGACCACAGTTAACCTGAAGATCAACAGGTACATTACGGCCAGTTTGTTTGTGCACATGCTGTATGACCACGATACGCCCATCCCCGTGCATGATGATGACGGTGTGGAAACGGGTGAATATACGAGGAAGATGCAGGTCAAACAGATGCTGGGAATAGGACTTTCTTACCGTTTTTGATCGATCACATGCAGCTTTTCTTTCGTGGAGAGGCTGCCATCGATCCAGTGAATTGGTGTGCCCTTTCTCTCCATCCGCCTGAACCAGGTCATCTGGCGTTTGGCAAACTGATGGATGGCGGTATTCAGTTTTTGAAACATCGCTTCATGGGACAGGTTGCCTGTCACATGATCTGTGACATACCGGTATTCGAGTCCATAGAAACGAAGCTGTTCAGGATTCAGCCCTTGTTCAAGTAGGCGCCTGACTTCTTCCACCATGCCATCCTGGAGCCTGGTCTGCAATCTTTCTGTGATTCGTTTTCTCAATTCGTTGCGTTGAAAGTGGATGGCAAAAACTACGGGCTTCATTGGGGGAATTGCCGGCCGTTCATCGGGGTATGCCTGCTCATAACGGGCAATTTCAATCGCCCTGATCAGGCGTTTCTTATCTGTGATATCCGTGGTGTTGTGAAGCGGTTTCATCCCTGCAAGCATATCGGTCAATGTGCTCATGGACAATTGCTCCAGCTCTTCTCGCAACTCCGGGTCTTCGGGTACCTTGATCAGACGGTAACCGCTAATGGCCGCATCGATATAGAGCCCAGTCCCACCGCACAAGACAGCCTGCTTACCCCTTTTGGTAATATCCTGAAAAGCCTGGAAGAAATTGCTTTGAAATGCATAAACATGATATTCTTCACCGGGATCTGCAATGTCCACCAGGTGATATGGCACCAAGTTGCCATCCACGACATAATCGCGGAGGTCTTTGCCGGTACCGATATCCATGCCGCGATATACCTGGCGTGAATCCGCGCTGATGATCTCTCCGCCAATTCTGGCAGCGAGTCGTGCCGCAAGCTGGGTTTTGCCGGTAGCCGTAGGCCCGGTGATCACCAACAGCTGATCGCTTTTGTTTTCCGTATGGTCCATCTGCGTAAAAGAATGTCAAAATGTCAAAATGTCGAAACGTCTAATGTCCAAAAAATCATCCCTTACGTGCCAATCCCCCTGGCATGGTTCAGTTCACTCAACACCCCTCCGGGAGGCATCTTTTTCCTGATAAGTTACCTCTATCTGTGCCAGGGCATTCCGGATTTTATCCAACAAAGGTAGGGGAGATCGCGCAAAATCCAAATTCCGCATGCCTGCAAGCTCATCGCGGTTGAAAAACGCTTTTTTGTTTGTCGATTCTTTCCCAGGGACAAGCAGTGCGGGAGCGTGGGTTTCGAAAAACCTGAGCAGCATTGCTTCATCCGGTGTGTTGGTCATCCTGGAAGACGATTTCAGGAACTGCAACTGTCTTAACCCGTCTATTTTTTCATGACACGCCTGGAGGAACCTGGCCTGGCCGGCAGCATTTCGCCTGAGTGGCTCAAACGGGTCATCTTCCCGGAACTGCGTCCGCAAGAATGCAGACATCGGTGTTTCTACGCTCCCTTCGTAGAGCTCCGCGTAGCGACGGATGGTTTCGCCCACCTGGTCAAACAACTCGTGGCTGTAGATGGGGTAACTGTCCCAGTCGCCGCGGCTCCCCTTGATCAATGCCGGACCGGTACCAAAGAATACGCGGTCGCTGTAACGGGTTCCGGGATACACTTTGTGGGTGTTGTGGTTACAAATCCAGCCAGTCTTTCTTAGCTTTTGAAGAAAATAGAAATCCTCCCCGCTTTTTTTGGCCGTCATGCCGCCTGCCTTGCGATAGGCATGCACGGGGACGGCAATTGCAGATCCCAGGGCAGTGAAACTGTATGGAGACCCGATTCGCCACATGTTGATCGCGTAGTGGCGCATGTAGATCTCATAGCGCAGCATGGCCCGGTCAAGGTCCGTGGTGCCGGTGAGGCAGTGGTAATAGGGATTGGATAAAGCCACGGCCTCCGGATGGCGGCGGAAACAGGCCTGGATGGACTCCAGGTAACCGGGGTCAAACAAAGTGTCGGCGTCCATGCTCACAATCAGGTCGTGGGCATCAGCCTCACGGACAATACTGTCCATCAGGGTTTTCCTGGCCTGCCCAACCCCTTGACGTTTGCCAGTCCATCCCTTACCCGGACTGCTGTGGTCAAGGATGTGCAGGTTGCTGACNCCCAGTCCCCCCAAATAGTTCAATGTCCGGGCATTGTTTTCGCAAATGGGCTCTTGGGCGGGGTCCTGATGGTAAGATTCTGGCTGGTTTACGCAAACCCAGATGTGTGTATTTGGTGTGTATTCCTGCAGGATGTGCCGGATGGTCGAGGGCAGCCATTCGGCTTCATTCATGGCTGGAATGGCGATATGCAGGGTGGGTTCAGGCATAAGGGCAGGGGCTGATTTCATTCGGATTGAAAAATCAGGGAGCTCATCCTGCCCGGGTCCGTCACCTCGTTGGCTGCTTCCAGGATCTCGTCGGCGGTCACGGCAAGGATGCGGCTATTGATTGCCTCCAGGGTCTCGGCCTTGTCGAGGTGCAGCACTTGCTTGCCGATATGCAGCATTTCTGTGAGATTGGATTCATGGGCCATGCTGACCTGTCCACAGAGTTGATTTTTGGCCCGTTTGATTTGCAGGGATCCGAGTTTGTGTTGGCGCAACCTATGGAGCTCCTTGTGCACCAGGTGCATGGTTTTGTTCACATAGCCCGGGTCAGTACCAAAGTATATGCCCCACGTTCCGGAATCGGTATAGGGCTGGTACATGCTTTCGATGTGGTAACAAAATCCGTGTTTTTCGCGCACCGCCATATTGAGGCGGGCGGTCAGTCCCGGTCCGCCGAGAATGTTATTCAGCAGCTGCAGCGCGGTTTTCTTGTCGTCATGCAGACTGTAGGCCAGGTTGCCCGTCATGCAGTGCGCCTGGTGGTTCTGCCGGGTGACCTTGCGGTGCTCAGGCTGGTAACCGATGAAGGTCTCACGTTTGTGGTGCCTGCCTTGCGGAGGCACTGCTCCGAAATATTTTTCTGCCAGGTAAACCAGGCGCTTAAAATCCACTGCGCCCACCGAACAGATCACCATTTCCTCGCCCACGTAATGCTTCTGAATAAAGTGGAGGATGTTTTCCCTCGAAAACGCCTTCAGGTGCGCCGGCGTCCCCAGGATATTCCGGCCCAGGGGATGCCCGTCGTAAAGGATTTCATCAAAATCATCGATGATCTGCTCAGATGGCGTGTCTTTATACGAGTTGATCTCATCGATCACGATGTCTTTTTCCTTGAGCAGCTCTTTTGGTGGAAAGCTGGATTGCAGGGTGATGTCCGACACCACGTCGAACCACCGCTCGTAATAAGGCGGCATGAAAGAACCGTAAATGCAGGTTTCTTCCTTGGAAGTATACGCATTGATCTCACCCCCGACGTTTTCCATGTGGCTCATGATATGGAAAGATTTGCGCCGGTGCGTCCCTTTGAAGATCACATGTTCGATAAAATGTGCAAGTCCTTGCTCGGCGGGGGACTCATCCCTGCTGCCCACATTGATCACCAATCCGCAGTGGGCCACCGGGGATGCACTTTGCCGGTGAATCAGGCGGATGCCATTCGCCAGGCGATGCGTTTGATACATTTATCTCTTACCTCCTCTCAATGGGAATTTCATCGGATAGCTCACGTTGACCGACCCCTTGGATATGTTGGTCAGCTTTTTCCGGAGCAATGTTTTTTTCAGTGGCGAAAAATGGTCGACCATCAGCTTGCCCTCGATGTGGTCGTATTCGTGCTGGATGATGCGGGCGGTAATCCCGTCAAACTGCTCTTCGTGGGTGTTAAACTCCTCATCCTGGTAACGGATGCGGATCTGTGGCTTGCGGTTGATGTCTTCACGCAATTCTGGAAAGCTCAGGCAGCCTTCATTAAAAAGCCATTCCTTGCCTTCTTCTTCGAGGATTTCTGCATTGATGAACACTCTTTTGAAGCCATCGAGCTCAGGCTCTTCTTCGGCAAAGGGCGTGGCGTCGATCACGAAGAGGCGTACGCTTTTGCCAATCTGTGGAGCGGCTAGCCCGACACCCTGGGCGTTATACATGGTATCCCACATGTCCGTTAGCAACTCCTGCAGCTGCGGGTCATCCTGATCTATCGGTTCTGCCTTTTTTTTCAGGACGGGGTCGCCGTATGCGACAATCGGTTTTATGCTCATGATCTTTGTTTGTTGGCTTGCTGTTCGAGGTAATATTGCAGGATGATGGTGGCGCTGATGGTATCCACCAGGGCTTTGTTCTGCCTGGCTTTCTTCTTCAGGCCCGCGTCGATCATCGTGCGCATGGCCATCTGTGAGGTAAAGCGTTCATCTATCCTTTCAACAGGAATATCCGGAAATTGTTTGCGCAAATGTTTTACAAAAGGGTCGATGTAGCGGGATGCATCGGATGCCCTGTTTTGCATGTCAAACGGCTCACCCACCACAAAGCAGGATACCTGCTCGCGGCTGCAATAATCCTTCAGGAAGTCGATGACATCTTTCGAATGCACAGTCGTGAGCCCGCCGGCGATCATCTGCATCTCATCGGTTACCGCCAGACCTACACGCTTTCTTCCGTAGTCAATGGCCAGGATACGTCCCATTGCTTTTTTCGGCAAAGATACATAACTATTGCCAGAGTGCAGGGTTTGCATTGCTGGGGTTTGCTTCACCTGGAAATAGTGCTATCTTTGCATATTCACCCGGGTCCAAACGGAAGGCGGCCAAGGGCATTCTGCCCGTGGCCGCGGAATGTGGATCA
>SL_5KL_010_SEDDRAFT_10001946_pt1 | contig 11977 bp, 14 predicted proteins | sample SodLakKL_010_SED_FD_9118 | JGI IMG/M metagenome (IMG submission 9118)
TTGAGCCGCTTTTGCCAAAACCCCGGAGCCGGCATTCTGGATAAGGCTCTTAATTTTTAACTGTATATAAAATCCACACGTTGCGTCGAGGAGCCCAAAGAGCGTTATCCAGAATGCCGGCTCCGAATGAGAAAAGACTTTATATTTTGATTCAACATAATTCCATAAGTGACCGTCGAGGAGCCGAATTTTCTCATTGTGTGGAACAGCCCTATTTTTTAACCCTTTTTGCCAGTCTTTCCTGCAGTCCCTTGATGAGTATGGGCCAGGCAATGGTGGCGTCGGAATAGATTTCAGCGTACCTGCCCCCATGCTCCCTGGAAGTGAACTTGCCCCAGGATATTCCCTCCTGATAGGTGCATCCGGATAATCCCCCCCAGTGTACTGGTTCGGGGCAAATGCGTATCCCGTACTGAAACCTGCGCAGGGGAAGCTCTATGTTCTCCAGGCGCTGATTGGCGATTTCAAGGAAAGGGGCAATCTGCTGGGCCCAGTTCCTGGGCACTCCACCGCCAATGGTGAAGATTGCAATTTTTTTGCTTTTGGCGATCTTTTTGGTATAGCTGAACAGGTCCAGAAATGGATTGAACGGGAATGGAGGATGTTTATCCGGCTCGAATTCTGGCCCGTTGTCCTGCTTGCGCAGTATATGGGTGGCGATATCCAGGGCCAGCTCCGAGTCGGTAAAGGCAGGAATGTATACCGGGACCTTTTTCAGGTAAGCGCTCTTGAGAATGCCGGATCCAGGAACGTTTTCAGCCAGATACTGTCCGATTCTGCGGCAGATGATTTCAGAGCTCAACAGCTCGTTTTCATCAATGTTCTCCATGACCTTGTGGATTATATCCTCGGCCCGGATAAAATTAATCTCAGGCTCCAGAGTGTCGTAGACCCTGTTGAATCCAAGGCGGAAAAGCTCTTCATCGTTCATTTTATGCTTTTCGTATTTGAAGTGCTTCAGGCCTATGGACTCTATAAAGCCGTGGGCCATGAGCGCTCCAGTGGAAATGACCACGTTGAGCCAGCCCTCGTCAATCATCTTGCACAGGAGTTTGCCCATTTTGGCCACAGTCATGGCCCCGGAAAAAGTTCCCACCACAGTGCATTCCGGGTCAGTGACCATTTCTTCCAGGATGTTCAGTGCCTCGCCCAGGCTGCGTCCGCTGAAAGAGGTCTTTTCCATGGCCGCCAAAAGCTCATCAAAATCATGTATTCTGTCCGGATCCAGCGGCTCCAGGGGGGTCAGCCCCAGCTCCTCAGGGTTGCGCAGGACATTGATGGTTCGGATGTCTTTTTTGGTCATGGTCAGCTCGGCATCTTGCCTATGGTTCCAAAGTAGCTCATGAGTATTTTCAGGATGCATCTGACTCCCACGGATTCGGACAGGACACTGTCCGGCTGGGGGGCCAATTCGCAGAAATCCATGCCCAGCAGTTTCGGTCCTGGCCAGAGATGCTTCCAAAAGTCATTGATCCAGGTATAGTCCAGGCCCCCCGGTTCAGGCGTGCCTGTTCCGGGCATGATGGAGGGGTCCAGGCCATCTGCATCAAATGTGATGTACACCGGGCCTGAACCTAGAAATGACCTGACTTCACGGGCTGCCTGGGCGGGTCCGGGCAGGTTCCATGGATGCAGAACCATGGCGTGCTCTCTGCTGCTTTCCAAGAGCGCGGCCTGGTCTTTGTCCAGGCTGCGGATGCCCAGGGATACTGTTTTCAGCCCCAGTTCCTTCACCCTGGACATGATGCAGGCATGGGAAAAGGGGCTGCCTTGAAAATCAGGCCTCAGATCCGCATGGGCATCCACCTGGATGACAGACAGATGGGGAAAGGCCCTGGCGTAAAACCTGATCAAAGGCAGGGCAATGGAGTGTTCTCCTCCCAGAGTCAAAAAGAAGTCCCTGCCGGGATCAAAACCATGCAGTACTTTTTCCATGTCCTGGTGCAGGCTTTCAGGACCGGCCACGTTGGGTCTTTGAAAAGGCAGGTTTTCAAAGGAGCAGAAATCGCTGATGTCCATGCCCAGTTCCGGATCAAAGGTCTCGGTCTGGTAGCTGGCCCTTAACAGGGCTTCTGGACCGTTTTTGGTCCCGGCCCCGAAGCTCACGGTGCCCTGGTAGGGAACAGGCCAGACATGTATCTTGTTTGGTCCGGTGGATTCTTCCAGATCCAGGAAACAGTCATACATCATAAAACTCTAGGGCAGGAATACAGCCACGGAAATAGTTGTAGTCCACAATCCTCCCACGCCGGTGGTAACACACGGAGCAGAGGCGGAATCAACGATCTGTCCGCTCATAAGATAAATCTGCCTTCTTTCATCATAGTCCTTTTCCGGGTCAAAATCTATGCCCAGGGTTGTGGCCAGCATGGTCGAGGCCAGGTCCTCTGCAAAATCACCTATCTCGTTTTCATCAGCACCAAAGGCAGTGTGTTCAGATATGTAACCGTACTGACTCTCATCCGCAGGAAAGGCCATGCCCACTGCAGAACCCACCAGCCTGCCCCTTTCATTGGTGGAGTTTCTGGCCATGACGCAGAAGGTAAGCTCTCCGGGAAGCAACTCGTTTATTCCTTCCTGCACCGAGATCATTCTGCAATGCGGAGGATAAATACTCGAGACATACACCAGGTTCTGTTTTTCAATGCCGGCGTCGCGCAGAGCCAGCTCAAAGGATTGCAGCTTGTTTTTGTGTCGTCCTATGCCCCGGGTAAAAAAAGCACGGCTGGGTACAAAAGGTCTTTGGAGCATCAGCATGTCCTCCGTCCAAAAGATATTCGCTTCACAAAACCTGGAATACTCCAGAAGTTAACCTGCTATTCAAAGCGTAAATTCATGTCAATGTCAACATTAAATCCTGCTGAAAGCATGTGCTATCTCCCCGGAAAGGGCAAGCAAAGCATATCCTGAATCCTCACCGGAAAGAAAAAAAGAATTCCCGGTTATTATTTTGAGGCGCTTTTTTCAGGAAGGTCTTTTTCCCCGCAAAAGAGGCTGGGTAATGCCGTGTTCGCTAAGTTTCTGCTTGACCTGTTCTATTTCCGAAGGAGAGGTTTCCACTTCAATCAGTACCCTGTACCATGGCTCTCCCTGGACAAAGAACTTGGTAATGGTTGCCGAGAAGCCCTCCATGTGCAGCTGTTGCTGCAGTCTTCCCGCCCTTTCCATGTTCTGAAAAGATCCAACCTGATAGGTGTAGACAAAGGTCTCTTTTTCCGGTGCCGGAGGCAGGGGGGCTGTTACAGGCGCTTCTTGCTCCTGTACCGGCTGGACAGGGGTCTTTTCAGGTTCAAGTGTTGGCGCTTGGACTGTGCTGGAAGGTGGTAATCGCAGGCGGTCATAAAATTCCAGCTCCTCAGGACGGAGAATTCTGACTGTCTCGGTTTGTTCCTCAGCTTCAGGGATTATTCTGGTTAAATCCGGAAGTACATCTTCAGGATTGTAGCCTCGGCCGACAAAAACCCCCAGGATAAAGGCCCAGACTATGGCCAGCAGGGCAAAAGCCGCTAGCGAGGCTGTTCTGCGTGGTGTAAGCTCCAGGCTGGATCGGGATTCGTTCTTTTTTTTGCTGCGGGTATTTTTGGTTGCCATGACTACATTTTTTCCGGGGCTTGGACTCCGAGCAGTTCAAGTCCGTTTCTAAGCACCTGGGCCACGGACTGCAGAAGAAGCATTCTGGCCTGGACCAGGTCCTGTTCTCCAGCATTAAGGACTGAATGCACGGTGTAATAGCGGTGCAGAAGTCCGGCCAGTTCCTGAAGATAAAAGCTGATGTAATGAGGGCTTAATTTTTCGGCTGCAACCTGGATCACATCCGGAAAAATGTCCAGATGTTTGAGGAGGCTTATATCTTCAGGAGTGTTCAACAAAGGCAGAAGTACGCCCTGGTCCCTGGTTACCTCCATGTTTCTCTCGCCTGCCCTGGACAAAACCGAGCAAATCCGGGCGTGGGCGTACTGCACATAAAAAACAGGGTTGTCCATGCTTTTTTTCTTGACTTCCTCCAGGTCAAAATCCAGATGGCTGTCGCTTTTGCGGCAAAGAAAAATAAATCTGCAGGAATCCACTCCTACTTCATCAAGAACTTCCCTGAGGGTGACAAACTCCCCTGACCGGGTGGACATGCTTATCTGGGTCCCGCCGCGCATGAGATTGACCAGTTGGACCAGGATCACCTGAAGGCTTTCCCTGGGTCGGCCAAGAGCCTGGACAGCGGCCTTCATCCTGGGCGCATAGCCGTGATGGTCAGCACCCCAGATATCCACAAGCATTTCAAATCCTCTGGAAAATTTGTTCTGGTGATAAGCAATGTCCGAAGCAAAATAGGTCAGGGATCCGTCTGACTTTTGCATCACCCGATCCTTGTCATCCCCAAAGGCAGTGGATCTGAACCACAGGGCGTTTTCGTGCACATAGGCCAGATTCCGGTCCTTTAACCACTCCAGGGTCTTGGAGACTTCCCGGTCATTCAGCAGGCTTTGTTCTGAAAACCAGTTCTTATGCTCTATCCCGAAGCGTCTGAGATCATCTTTGATTCCGTGCAGAATGGCTTCCACGGCTTTTTCCCGGCAAACAGATAAGGCCCGGTCCCGGGAAGTTTCCAGCAGGGAGCATCCATACTCCCGAAAAAGGATGCCGGCCACAGCCTCCAGATAATCTCCCTGGTAATGTTCCGCATTCAGAGACATATCCAGCCCGCAGAGTCTCTGATATCTTATCCATACCGATTCTCCCAGAACATGCATTTGCCGTCCGGCATCGTTGAGATAGTATTCCGTGGAAACGTTAAAGCCTGCAAAGCGCATGATCCTGGCCAGCGAATCCCCCAGGGCCGCACCACGGCCATGGCCGATGTGCAGAGGTCCGGTGGGGTTGGCAGAGACGTATTCTATGAGCACGGGCAGTTTTCCGCCCAGGTCTGAAGAGCCGAAGCTCTCTTTTTCCCGGACAATGACCGGAATAATTCCCTGCCAGAACGAGGGCCGGAAAAAGAAATTCAAAAATCCGGGACCTGCAATTTCGGTTTTTTCCAGCTCAATGGCCCGGGACTGAAGGATTGATTTTATATTCAGGGCCAGTTCCCGGGGTTTTTGTCCGCTTTGCTTGCCCAGGAGCATGGCCAGATTGCAGGCCAGATCCCCGAAGTGTTTTTCCCTGGGAGGCTCCACAGAAGCTCTGTCCGGCCAGTCAAGGCCCAGCTCTTTCAGTGCGTCCTGAAGGTGACTTTGTATATACTTCTTAGCGTGCATGTGCTTTCAGAATAATGTATCATGTACTCCTGCCTGACAATCCGGCAGGAAGCAGCTCGTCCGGCTCCTGATCATTCCTGCTGAGCGGCATCCTGGAGCCCGGAAATGTTTCTGCTGGTGACCAGGGGGTCTTTTCCCAGGATCTGGGGTATCATTCTGGTAAGAACGCCCTTGGGACCCAGTTCCACAAACTGGTTCGCTCCGTGGGCATGCAGATTCTCCACCAGCTGAGCGAACAAAACCGGGGAGGTCATCTGTCCGGACATGATTCTTTTGATCTTGTCTGGATCATCTTCCCTTTGAGCTGTGGAATTGAACATCACCGGGACCCTGGGGCTTTTCCAGTGTATCCTCTTCATGAACCAGGCCAATTCCCTGGCAGCATCCTGCATCATGGGACTGTGAAAGGCTCCGCTCACGGGCAGAACGACCATTTTTCCCCCGGCTTCCTTTACCAGGGGCTTGAGCTGGTCGAGGGCTTCTTTTTCTCCGCTGACCACTGACTGTTTTGGAGTATTGTAATTGGCCACAAGGATGACCCTGTCCCCGGCACGGGCAACACGTTCCACCAGTTTGCCTACCAGGTCCTGTTCAAGCTTTAGCACGGCAGCCATGCCTCCATGGGAGTGCGGATCAGCCTCGGACATCAGTCTGCCCCTTAGGGCAGTTAGTTCAAGGGCCTCCCGGGGTTCAAAAACGCCTGAGGCGCCAAGGGCGGAAAATTCTCCAAGACTGTGTCCGGCCAGAAATCCGGGTGCCAGACCGGGCCCGTAATAAAACCACAGGGCCAGGTTGACCGCGGTCAGGGCCGGTTGTACATATCTGGTTTCATCCATTTCCTCGGCCTCATTTTCCCAGAAAATCTCCCGCAGGGACCGGCCTGATGCCTTTTCAGCCATTTTCCACAAATCCATGGCTGCAGGATCGGTCTCGGCAAGGCGCCGGCCCATTCCAGCCTCCTGGGAGCCTTGACCGGGAAACATAACCGCCGTAAGCTGATGGGACATGCTTTCCTCCGAAACTGAACAAACTTTAATTTCTACTTGTTTCCGTAATAAAAGTCGAGAGGCCTACCCGGGGTTTTTGCACATGCTGCCTGAGGAATTAAGCAGAGAGGTCCGCAAGCTGGGATTTGATCTAAGACCTGACCAGCTCCAGGGGCTTAGGATCTATCTGCAGCTACTGGTCAAATGGAACAGAACAGTGAACCTGGTAGGTTACATGCAATGGCGGGACATCCTGCAGTACCTGGTTGTGGACAGCTTTTATCTGGAACGCTTTCTCAGGGACATGTACTTGCCGGAGAGACTGCGTACACTGGACCTTGGTGCCGGGGCAGGGCTGCCGGGAATACCTCTGCGCCTGGTCTGGAAGTTGGGAGAGTATTATCTGGTGGAAAGCCGGATGAAGAAAGCGGCCTTTATACGCCAGGTGATACACGAGACAGGGCTTGGGGCAACATACGTGCTCAACCAGAGAGTGGAAGATCTTAAAAGCAAACACCTGCCTGCAGAGCTGATTGTCAGCAGGGCGTTCATGCCCTGGCCTAAACTTCTGCCCATGGCCGGGAACATGCTGGCCAAATCAGGAATTCTGGTCATCCTGGCCGGAGAAAAACCACCGGAAAGGGACCTGCAGGTATTTTCCCTGCTTAAGACCATGGCCTACCGGGTGAAAGACAAATCCAGATATTTCTGGGCCCTGGAAAAAACAGCTCCTGGTGATTATGTTTCTGCCGGGGCCTGATGTTCTGCATCAGGCAATTTCTTTCTGCTGAACAGTAACCCGCTTACGCCTGTTGGAGCTTGACTATGCTGTGTGCTCCTGGAAAAATAAGGAAAATTTGGTTCCTCGACGCAACGTGTAGATTTTATATACAGTTAAAAATTAAGAGCCTTATCCAGAATGCTATAATATTCCACAGCAAACGCCTAAGAGCCGCAAACTTTTACCCTGTTTTTGAGAAAAAATAAATGACTGATGAATCATGTGGACATGAAATAACACACCTTTTCGGCGTGGTGGCCCTGGTGGGACCGCCCAATGCAGGCAAGTCCACCCTGATGAACTCCCTGGTGGGGGAAAAGGTGGCTATAGTAACTCCCAAGGCCCAGACCACCAGGAACCGGATAAGCGGCATCCTGAGCACTGAGTGCTACCAGGTGGTCTTCATGGATACCCCGGGAATACAGAAGACCAGAGGAAAGCTGGGTGAGCACATGAACCGCTCAGCCATGGAAAGCCTGCATTCAGCAGACCTTGTGCTGGTGGTGGCTGACATGGATCTTTATGTGCGCAAACCCCATTTTCTGAAAAAGGATTTTCAGGAGCTGCGCAATAGGCTGTCTGCAATTCCCAGAGTGCTAATTGCTGCCAATAAGATCGACAAGATCAGGGATAAAAAAACAATGCTTCCGGTGTGGGCCGAACTGGGGCATCTTTTCCCTGACCGGGATATTTTCCCGGTATCAGCCGCCACCAAAGAGGGGACCTATGAGCTGCTGGAAAAGATACTCGGGCATCTGTCTCCGGGTCCGCCCCTGTATCCGGCTGATCAGCTGTCCACTCTGCCCATGCGGTTCATGGCCTCGGAAATTATCCGGGAGAAGCTTTTTCTGGCATTGCGTCAGGAAGTGCCCTATGGACTGGCCGTGGAAATTGAATACTGGAATGAAGAAGTGAATATGGTTCGGCTGGGGGTTCTTGTTTATGTGCTGCGTGATGCGCACAAGGCAATGGTCATCGGGCACAGGGGCTCGATGCTCAAAAAAGTGTGCACCCTGGCCAGACAGGAAATCGAGATCATGACCGGTAAGAAGGTGTTTATGGAGACCTTTGTCAAGGTCCGTCCCGGGTGGAACGAAAGCCCGGGATTTCTGAGGTCCCTGGGAATCTAGAGGTCAGAAGACAGGGATCAGAAGTCCGGCAGGGGGAAGCTGCAGGGCCTGATCTGCTGCTCTGTACATGAGGCCCCCGGGCAGCAGCCGGGCTCTGGATTAAAGATTCAGGAGTATTTGATGCAGGAAGTTTATAGCAAACGCAGGCACAGACTCAAACAGCACATGGTCGATTACCCGTTGGAAGCACTCCTGGTTCAGAGCCCGGCCAGCAGGTACTATTTGAGCGGGTTTGAACTGCATGACCCCCAGTGTAATGAGAGTGCAGGCTGTCTGCTCATCACTTTGGACGGGGACCATCTCCTGACCGATTCCAGGTACCTGGAGGCAGGGAAGACCTTGTTTCCCGAGGGCAGTATCTTTGTGTATACCAGGGACAGGTTCAGGCAGATCAGAGAATTTATCAGCAAGGCCGGGGTAAAAAAACTGGGATTTGACCCCCAGTGGATGACCTGCGAGTTTTACTGGGCATTGCAGGAGGAACTGGTCCTGCATCCGGTGAAGGGCATCGTGGAGGAAATGCGCCAGGTAAAGGATGAACAGGAAATCCTTGCCCTTGGCAAATCATGTGCCTTGAACCACCAGGTTTTTGCCGGGCTCAGGAAAAGCATTGTCCCTGGCATGTCCGAGAGGGAGATAGCCTGGGAAGCGGAAAAGATGTTTAGAGAGCATGGGGCCCAGGAGCTCAGCTTTCCGGTCATAGCTGCAGCAGGACCCAATGCAGCCCTGCCTCACGCAGTACCGGGAAATACTGTTCTTCAGGAAAACGACCACCTGCTGCTGGATATGGGCTGCCGTTTGGATGATTATTGTTCAGACCAGACCCGGACCCTGTGGATGGGAGACATGGAGGATCCTTTCTACAGGCGCACCAGAGACCTGGTGCGCCGAGCCCAGGACATGGTCCTGGAATGGATGGGACCGGGCAGATCTGTAAAGGAAGCCTACGACAGGGCAGTTGCTTTTTTTGCCGAGCGTGGAGTGGAAAAACACTTTACTCACTCCCTGGGACATGGAATCGGCCTGGAAACCCATGAGACCCCGAGCCTGGGGCCCAGTGCCCGGGGAGAATTCCTTCCGGGCATGGTGGTTACGGTTGAGCCCGGCCTTTATTATCCTGGATGGGGCGGCGTGCGCTGGGAATACATGGTCCTGGTGACCGGCAATGGAGTGGAAGTATTTTGAGTACTGAACACCGTTTTTCCAGGCGGATATATGTCCAGCTTAAGCGGCAGGATATAGCTCTGTTCAAGTTTTTGCTTGAAGCCTGGGATAATCTGGCTTATATGACGGTTGTGGACAAATATAGGTCAGTGGTCCAGCTTGTGCATGCGCCTGATTCAGAGCCCGAAATAAATGCCTTCTTGACGGCCGCAGGCAGGGAGATGGACCTGCATGTGGTTTATGAGGGGTTTCATATTGAACTGCAATAAGAGCTCTTGCTGCTTGAAGCCTTCAGAGAGCATTTCCGGAGTAAAGGGGAATAGTCATGGGTAAGATAGTTTTGATCCTCATCGCGGTTTCTCTGGTCTGTCTGGGCATGGGAGGGACCACCGGCACCTTTGGTCCGGCCATAACCGAAACAGACCGGCTGTTCAGGGCCCAGGTGGTTGATAAGTCCAACAAAAGTTTTGAAGTCCAGAACGTTACCGTTGACGGTTCCACTTATCTTCCGGCCATGGCGGGCTCGGCAGAAGCCAGCATTGATTTCGGGAAAATAAGTGTTGCCAGGTTTTATGTTCAGGACGACAGGGTGCTGGTCCGGGTGACTCTGGTCAATCAGGAGGAGATGGATTTTTTCGTCCAGCCCGGGACCAGGTTTGTGGGCCGGACCGAATGGGGCAGGATTTCCCTCAGGGCCGGCGATATTAAAGAAATTAGCTTTAAATGAAGATGATGCAGGACAGGTTTTCCGCTGCAGACAAAAGAATTTTGAGCCTGGCCAATGCCGAGGATATATTTGTCCAGGGGGAACCTGCCGGATATTTCTTCATCCTGCTGTCTGGAAAGGCCGATCTCATGCAGGGACAGCGCAGGGTCATGCAGCTCAGGGCTGAGGCCGCCCTGGGCACTGAAACTCTGTTGACCCCGGAGTCCGGCTACCTTTATACAGCCAGGGCTGCAGGCGATATCCGCGTGGCCAGGTATTCCTGCCACGAATTTCTGGACAGGGCCGTGTCCGGGTCCAGGCTGATGACCACTACCCTTGAAAGCCAGGGGGCTCTGCTCAGGCAATTGTGGCTTCTGTCAGGTTCTGCTTCAAAAGATGAGCCGGGGTGTTTTTTCCCCGGAGCGATCAGGTCCTGTTCACCAGGGGAATGGGTTATCCGCCAGGGAGAGCAGGACGATTTTATTTACCGCATCGTCTCCACGAATCAGGGGCTGGAGGTGGTCAAGCAGGGACGGGTCCTGGCGGTACTGCGTGAACCGGGGGATTTTTTCGGGGAAATGGCGGCTCTTCTGGGGGAGAAAAGAACCGCAGGAGTAAGATCAGTAGGGGATTCCGTCCTGGAAGTATATCCGGGCGACCTCCTGGATCAGATGATAACCGACTATCCATTCATGTCCCGGCGGATCATCAAAAACCTGGCCCACCGCCTGGCCCGCACCTCCCGGGAGCTGACCGGCCAGAAAGATAAAGCTGGGCCCTGATCAGTGCTGGATCATGACTGATTCAATCCAAAAAAACCACGGCAATTGTCCCCGCACTGCACCCAGAGTAAAGAAGGGTCCATCCCTCTGACTCTGGCCGATTCCAGGGCCGTGAACGCCAGCAGGGAAGGTTCGTTCTGTTTTCCCCTGTACGGCTCTGGAGCAATAAAGGGACAATCTGTTTCCAGAAGGAGTCTGTCTGCCGGAATTTTGGCCACAGCCTCTCTGAGCAGGGTGTTTTTTGGAAAAGTAATGCTTCCCGGAACAGAGATATACCAGCCCTGGTCCAGGATCTCCCAGGCCAGGGAAACATCCTGTCCGAAACAGTGCCATAAGACCTTTCTCTCCTTGAAGCCTTTATCCAGCAGGATCTTCAGTGTTTCCTGCTCTGCATTCCTGGAATGGATGACCACCGGCAGATCCAGGTCCAGCGCCAGTTCCAGCTGGGCGGCAAAAGCCTTTTCCTGTTCAGCCGGGGTACTGTGAAGGTAGTAATAGTCCAGACCCATCTCGCCCAGGGCCTTTATCCTTGAATCTTCCTGCACTGCTGAAGCCACGGGCTCCAGGTCCTGATGACTGTAGCGTGAAGCATCGTGAGGATGAATTCCAAGGATGAAGAATACCCCGGGAAAAGGATCAAACAGACCCTTACCCCGTGTGTAAGCCTCTGCTCCCAGAAATACCTGACCAAGATTGCTTATGCCGGTTTTTTGAGCCTTCTCCAGGGTCTGCTCCAGCTTGCCTGCAAAGGCGGGGAAATCCAGGTGCACATGGCTGTCAGCTCCTCCTGACGGCAGTCCCAGCTCCTGGGGCAAGGGGCGGGTCTTTTTTTTGCCCACTTATTTTTTTTCCCTGACGCCATGCTCCCAATCAGTCAGAGGGACAGCTTCATCGATGAGCATGACCGGTATTTCTTCCTTGATGGGATAGACAACAGCGCATGGGACGCATTTCAGACCCTCCTCGCGGCCCACCAGGGTCAGGTCACTTTTACATTTGGGACAGGCCAGAATCTCCAGGAGTTCCTTGTTCAGACTCATAATTTAACCTCCATAGCCAGCAGGGCGTTTGTATCTCTTTAATGATGCGCCTGCAAAAAGTCGAGAAATGAATAATTCAGAAATCAATGATCTACATAACTCTTTGTTTTTACTGACCTCTGACGTCTGATCTCTGACG
>SL_5KL_010_SEDDRAFT_10001948_pt1 | contig 11952 bp, 12 predicted proteins | sample SodLakKL_010_SED_FD_9118 | JGI IMG/M metagenome (IMG submission 9118)
TCATGAACTTCGCCCATTTTATGGACTTTACCGGTATAGAAAAGGATGCGCTCTGTAGTTGTAGTTTTTCCTGCATCAATATGGGCCATGATCCCGATATTGCGCAACTTTTTAAATTTTCCAGGGGACATGCCCAAAACCTCCTTTTAATCTGCTTACCACCGATAGTGCGCAAACAGTTTGTTTGCTTCTGCCATCCTGTGAACATCTTCTCTCTTTTTTACAGCGGTTCCCTCTCCACGATAGGCGTCAATAATTTCATTTGCCAGCCGGTCTTCCATTTTACGTTCACCCCTATTACGGGCAGCCTGGATAATCCAGCGCAGACCCAGGGCAACCCTGCGATTGGGATTGACCTCAACTGGAACCTGGTAGGTAGAACCGCCAACCCGGCGGGAACGCACTTCCAGGACCGGCATTGCATTCTTGAGAGCTGTCTCAAAAACTTCAACCGGATCTTCCTGTGTCTTTTCTTCTATAATATTTAGAGCACTGTAGAAAATCTTTTCTCCCAGCTGCTTTTTGCCATCCCACATAACATAATTAATTGCTCTTGTAATCAATTCGTTATTGTACAGGGGATCGGCTTCGCGCTCTCTTTTGGGAGCTCTTCCTTTTCTGGCCATTCTTTCCCCCCCTTACCTATTTTTTTGGTCTCTTCGTTCCGTACTTGGAACGACCACGCCGTCTATCTTCGACTCCGGCGGTATCTAAAGCTCCACGGACAATATGGTAACGGACTCCAGGAAGGTCCTTGACTCGACCTCCACGAACCAGAACTACCGAGTGCTCCTGAAGGTTATGTCCTTCTCCAGGAATATATGCGGTTACTTCATAGCCGTTGGTCAATCTAACTCGAGCCACTTTTCGCAGAGCAGAGTTAGGTTTTTTCGGAGTTGCCGTGGAAACCCGAACACACACCCCTCTTTTCTGAGGTGACCCTTGCAAGGCCGGTGCCTTTTCCTTTTTTCTTCCTGCTTTCCGTCCCTTGCGGATTAATTGATTAATTGTGGGCAAAAATTCCACCTCCTTTGCAAAAAATTGACCCCCCCTGCAGGGCAAGAGGGGTCATACCAAGGGTCTTCCCTTTGCCTGGGGTTTTTAAGCCCATCTCCAAAATCTATTTGGAGAATTCACTTGTATCTATCAGGGCAGCTGTTGCAGAACCTACATCTATCCCACACGCTTCACCCAGATAGGTTTTTCTTTCTACCATCTCCAGCGGAATTTTGTTCTTTTTTGAAGCTTCTTGGATCTGTTCTTTAATCTGCTGATCGGCATCTTCGGCCAGAAAAACCTTCAGGGCCTGGCCACTTTTTATTGCTTTCAGGGTTTCCTTAAAGCCAACTACTCTGCCCTGCCTTTTCCTAAGCTGGCTCATCATCGAACCCCCTTCTTTTAAGACACCTTTTGTATTTTATCATCATTGCCCTGTTGTGTCAACTATCTCCTGCGGGTGTTTCAACTTCTTCTTTATCAACTTCTTCAATTTTTTCTTCCAGCTCTTCTTCGGGAACCGAAATATCAATGTCCCTGTAGCGGCGCATTCCAGTCCCAGCAGGGATTAACTGGCCTATAATAACATTTTCTTTCAGCCCTAAGAGAGGATCAATTTTACCCTTCATTGCAGCTTCGGTAAGAACCCTGGTTGTTTCCTGGAAAGAAGCCGCTGAAAGGAAACTATCAGTTGCCAGAGAGGCTTTTGTAATTCCCAGAAGTTCCGGTTCTGCAGTTGCAGGTTCCAAATCTTCTTCAAGAACTTTTTTATTTTCCTCTTCAAACTCAAAAATATCTACAAGGCTGCCAGGGAGAAGGTCAGTATCTCCAGCTTTCTTTACCTTTACCCGGCGAAGCATTTGCCGGACGACAACCTCAACGTGTTTATCATTAATCTCTACACCTTGAGAACGATAAACCCTCTGAACCTCTTCCAGGAGATAACGCTGAACTGCACGAACTCCCTTGATTTTCAGGATATCCTGGGGATCAATTGGCCCGCTGGTTATCCTATCCCCGGCTTCAACATATTGGTTGTCTTCAACCCTTACCTGGGATCCATAAGGAATAGAATAAGTTTTTTTCCGTCCATCGTCACTGGTAACAATAACTCTATGACTGGATTTTTTCTTCAGTATCTTAACCTGTCCTGAAAGTTCGCTGATTATTGCCTGCCCCTTTGGTGTCCTTGCTTCAAAAAGCTCTTCAACCCTGGGAAGACCCTGGGTAATATCGTCTCCTGCGACTCCACCCGTGTGGAAAGTTCTCATGGTAAGCTGAGTTCCCGGTTCCCCAATGGATTGAGCCGCAATTATTCCAATGGATTCACCTACATCTACAGGGCGCCCGGTTGCAAGGTTCCTTCCATAACATTTCCGGCAAACTCCGAACCGTGACCGACAGGTAAGAACAGACCTTATATAAACTCGCTCTACACTTTTTTCATTTATTTCCTGGGCTTTATCCTCTTCGATATATTCTCCTGCAGTAGCAATCAAATCTCCAGTTTGTGGATCCAGCACATCCCGGGCAATTACCCGGCCCAGAACACGGGCCCCAATATCTTCAATTACATCTTCTTCAGTATCAATTGTTTCTGCCCAGATACCTTCTTCTGTTCCACAGTCATCTTCCCGAACAATTACATCCTGAGAAACATCTACCAGGCGACGGGTCAGGTAACCTGAGTCAGCTGTCCTTAGAGCGGTATCCGCAAGACCCTTTCTTGCTCCGTGAGTTGAGATAAAGTATTCGAGAACTGTAAGGCCTTCGCGGAAGTTGGCTTTAATCGGAAGGTCAATAATTTGACCGGAAGGATCAGCCATAAGTCCCCGCATTCCTGCAAGCTGGGCTGTTTGAGATTCGTTACCCCTTGCTCCGGATTTAGTTATCAGGTTAATGGAGTTAAACTCACTCATTTCATCATTCATTGCCTTGGTAACATCAACCTTGGCTTTATTCCAGATGTTGATAACCTTCTTGTACCTCTCATTTCTGGTTATAGAGCCGCGGCGGTAGTGTTCTTCCGTTTGGGCAACTTCTTCGTCAGCATGTTGGAGAATATCTGTTTTTGCCAGGGGGGTTTCTACATCGGTAATTCCAATTGTAATTCCCGAACTGGTTGCATAGGAATAACCAAGCTTTTTGATTTTATCCAGGGTATCAGCAGTTTTTACATTTCCTGATCTCCTGAAGCATTCTCCAATAAGGCTACTTAAAGCTTTTTTATCGAAAGTCTTGTTTACAAATGGCATTTCTTCGGGTAAAACATCATTGAAAATTACCCGGCCAGCAGTAGATTCAATTATTTCTCCCTTAACCCGGACTTTTATCAGGGCGTGGAGATTTATACTTTGAGCTTCATAAGCTCTAATTACCTCATCAGGGCCGGTAAAAACTTTCCCTTCTCCTTTTGCCCCTGTTCGGACCATGGTCAAATAATATGCTCCTAAAACCATGTCCTGGGTTGGAACAACTATTGCCCTTCCGTTCTGGGGAGAAAGAAGGTTATAGGTGGATAGCATCAAAAGCCGGGCTTCAGCCTGAGCTTCAGCTGAAAGGGGTACGTGAACGGCCATCTGGTCACCATCAAAGTCAGCATTATAGGCAGTGCAGACAAGTGGGTGGATTTTTATAGCTTTCCCTTCAACCAGAACCGGTTCAAAAGCTTGAATACCCAGTCGATGCAGGGTGGGAGCCCTGTTTAATAATACTGGATGTTCTTTAATAACATCCTCCAGGATACCCCAAACCTCTTCTTCAACCTTTTCTACCATCTTTTTTGCACTTTTAATATTGTGAGCTTTCCCTTCATCAACAAGCCTTTTCATTACAAAAGGTTTGAAAAGTTCCAGGGCCATCTCTTTGGGCAAACCACATTGATGGAGTTCCAGGTCCGGCCCGACAACAATAACACTCCGGCCAGAATAATCCACCCTTTTTCCGAGGAGGTTCTGCCGGAAACGACCTTGTTTTCCTTTCAGCATGTCGCTCAGGGATTTTAGTGGCCTATTGCCTGCTCCTGTAACGGGCCTTCCGCGCCGACCATTATCAATCAGGGCATCTACAGCCTCCTGGAGCATCCTTTTTTCATTTCTGATAATAATTTCAGGAGCCTGCAGGTCCAACAACCTTTTCAGCCTGTTATTTCGATTAATTACCCGGCGGTACAAATCATTAAGATCGGAGGTAGCAAACCTGCCTCCATCCAGTTGAACCATAGGCCTTAAATCAGGCGGAATAACGGGAATAACATCAAGCACCAGCCATTCCGGGAAATTTCCGGATTTCCTTAAACCTTCCAGAACTTCCAGGCGCCGAACTGCTCTTTTTCTCCTCTGCCCGGCAGCATCCCGGATTTCCTGGCGCATTTCCTTGATTTCTCCCTCAATATCCATTTTGCGGAGTATTTCCTTTATTGCTTCTGCCCCCATACCGGCACGGAAATCTTTCCCGTATTTATTTTCCGCTTCCCGGTACTCTCTTTCTGAGAGGAGTTGTTTTTCTCCCAGGGGAGTTTCTCCAGGATCTATTACAATATAGGAAACAAAATAGATGACTTTTTCCAGAGCCCGCGGGGACATATCCAAAAGCAACCCCAAACGGCTGGGAATTCCTTTAAAAAACCAGATATGGGAACAGGGAGCTGCCAGCTCAATATGCCCCATTCTTTCGCGACGGACCTTGGATCGGGTCACTTCAACTCCACACCGATCACAAACAACACCCTTGTACCTTACCCTCTTATATTTTCCGCAATGACATTCCCAGTCTTTTTGCGGACCAAAAATCTTTTCGCAGAAAAGCCCTTCCTTTTCAGGTTTTAAAGTTCGATAGTTAATGGTCTCGGGTTTTTTAACTTCACCGCTCGACCAGGCCCGGATCTGTTCCGGTGAGGCCAGGGCAATTTTTATCGAATCAAAATTATTAAAATCTAACACTGATCCCGCCCCCTTTTTTTGGATCTCGGCTTGAGAAATTTAACTTTTCTCATCCCCTTCCTCCTGTTCTACCTCTGCACCCTCCAGACCTAAGCGGTGGGACGCATCGTCAATATCGTCATTTTCCAGTTCAATATCAAGTTCCTTTTCCTCGTCGTTAAAGATACGAGCGTCAAGACCAATACTCTGCATTTCTTTGACCAGAACCTTGAAGGATTCGGGTATTCCCGGCTCGGGAACATTTTCCCCTTTAACGATGGCTTCATAGGTTTTAACCCGGCCAACAACATCGTCACTTTTTACAGTAAGCATTTCCTGTAGAGTATAAGCCGCACCGTAACCCTCAAGGGCCCAGACCTCCATTTCCCCAAACCTCTGGCCACCAAACTGGGCTTTTCCGCCCAGGGGTTGCTGGGTTACAAGGGAGTAGGGGCCTGTAGAACGGGCGTGGATTTTATCTTCCACCAGGTGGTGTAATTTAAGGATATACATCTGCCCAACGGCTACCCGGCGATCAAAGGGTTTTCCGGTTCGCCCATCATAAAGGACAGTTTTTCCATCCCTGTCAAATCCCGCTTTTTCCAGCATATCCATGATTTCGTCTTCTGTAGCACCGTTAAAGACGGGAGTTTCTACGTGAAGACCAAGAGCTTTTGCGGCTAAACCAAGGTGAGTTTCCAGGACCTGACCCAGATTCATCCTTGAAGGAACCCCAAGGGGATTTAAAACCAGTTCAACAGGAGTCCCATCCGGCATAAACGGCATATCCTCTTCAGGTAATATCCGGGAAATAACACCTTTGTTACCGTGCCTTCCCGCAATTTTATCTCCTACAGATATTTTTCTCTTTTTAGCGATATAAACCCGGACCAGTTCATTCACGCCTGGTTTAAGTTCATCCCCATTTTCCCGTGTGAAAACCTTGACTTCAACAACTATCCCGGATTCTCCATGGGGAACTTTTAAAGAGGTGTCCCGAACTTCACGGGCTTTTTCTCCAAAAATTGCCCGGAGCAATCTTTCTTCAGCTGAAAGTTCAGTTTCCCCTTTTGGAGTTACCTTTCCAACCAAGATATCCCCGGGTTTAACTTCCGCTCCAACTCGGATAATCCCCCGGTCGTCAAGATCCTTGAGAGCATCTTCACCAACATTGGGAATATCTCTTGTGATTTCTTCGGGTCCAAGTTTGGTATCCCTTGCTTCTGCTTCGTGTTCTTCAATATGAATGGAGGTAAAAGCATCTTCTTTTACCAGTCTCTCGCTTATTAACACTGCATCCTCGTAGTTATAACCTTCCCAGGGTAAAAACGCAATAAGGGTGTTTCGGCCTAGGGCAAGTTCGCCCCCCTCCATTGCTGGTCCATCGGCAATGACCTGACCTTCCTCAATTTCCTGCTCTCTTTTTACAATTGGTTTCTGGTTAAAACAACTACCCTGGTTAGAACGCATAAATTTGCTGAGTTTATAAACTTTTTCCTGCCCATTTTTTTCTTCAATAGTTACTGTTTCCGCAGTAACCTTCTTGACAACTCCTGGAGCATCTGCTATCACACAAACTCCGGAATCTTTTGCTGCCCGATATTCAACGCCAGTCCCAACCACAGGGGCTTCTGCCTGGAGCAAAGGAACGGCCTGTCTCTGCATGTTTGCCCCCATTAGTGCCCTCGGACCATCATCGTGTTCAAGGAATGGAATAAGGGAAGCGGCAACTCCAACGATTTGTTTGGGAGATACGTCCATGTATTCCACTTTTCCAGGAGCAACCTGCAGGACCTCGTCTTGATAGCGGCAGGAAACTTTCTGGTGTAAAAGGTTTCCTTCATCATCAAAGGGTTCGTTAGCCTGAGCAACAATGTATTCATCTTCTTCGTCGGCAGTTAGAAAGACAATTTCTTCCGTTACCCTACCGTCAACAACTTTTCTATAGGGAGTTTGGATAAAACCAAACTGGTTTGTCTGAGCATAGGTGCAGAAATAACCTATCAGTCCAATGTTGGGGCCTTCAGGGGTTTCAATCGGACAAATCCGGCCGTAGTGAGAATGGTGAACGTCACGAACCTCGAAACCTGCTCTTTCCCTGCTTAATCCACCAGGTCCAAGAGCAGAAAGCCTTCTTTTATGAGTTAATTCTCCTATAGGGTTGGTTTGATCCATAAACTGAGAAAGCTGAGAACTACCAAAAAATTCTTTTATTGATGCGACAACTGGCCTGGTATTTATCAAAGCCTGTGGAGTAATTACATCTATATCCTGAATGGTCATTCTTTCCCGGACTACCCTTTCCATGCGGGATAGCCCAATTCGGAACTGGTTCTGAAGTAGTTCTCCTACAGTTTTAAGACGCCGATTACCCAGATGGTCAATATCATCAATCCGGTGTTTGTCTTTTCCAAGCACAAGATTAATTAGGTAGGTTACAGTTCCTACAATATCCTCTTTAGTCAAACAGCGGGTTTTTTCATCGACGTTAAGCTTTAATTTTTTGTTCATTTTGTACCGGCCAACGGGTGCAAGATCATATCTTTTTTCATCAAAAAACAATGAATTTAAAAGGGTTTGAGCATTTTCTACCGAAGGAGGTTCTCCGGGACGCAATTTCTTGTACAGCTCAATAAGAGCCTCCTCTTGAGACTCAGTATTATCCTTTTCAATTGTATTATGAACAACTTCGTGATCACCAAGAAGTTCAACAATATCCTCATTACTGCTGTGACCTAGAGCCCTGAACAAAACCGAAGCAGGAGTTTTCCTGGTCCGGTCAACCCGAACCGCCAAAACATCCTTCTTATCCAGTTCAAATTCAATCCATGCTCCCCGGTTAGGAATAATAGAAGCGGTAAAGAGCTCCTTGCCTTCTTTAGTCCGTTCCCGGTTAAAATAGACTCCTGAAGAACGAACCAGCTGGTTTACAACCACCCGTTCTGCTCCGTTAATAATAAAGGTCCCTTTTTCTGTCATTAAAGGGAATTCGCCCATAAAAACATCCTGCTCTTTTACCTCGCCGGTTTCCTTGTTAATCAGGCGAACACGAACCTTTAGGGGTGCTCCGTAAGTTACATCCCGGTCCTTACACTCTTCTACAGAATACTTTGTATCCCCCAGGCTATGGTCGGTAAACTCTAAAACCAGATTATCTGAAAAATCTTGGATTGGAGAAATTTCATCGAAAATCTCCCTTAAGCCTTCTTTTAAAAACCACTGATAGGAATCGATCTGAGTTTTAATTAAAAAAGGTATTTCCATTTTCTCAGTGATTTTAGCAAAACTAAGGCGTTCTCTAACATGACCCCGTTCTGTGGCAGTCACTTAAACACCCCCCGCAGGATTAAAAAATATACTCTCCATTACTGATGACAATTAATAATATTACCATAACCACAGGGCACTGTCAAGATAAATTGGCCTTTTTAATCTGCTAAAAACACTGTTTTTTTTCGAAAACAAAAAAAGGGGGGAAATCCCCCCTTTTTTACTTGAGTTCAACAGTTGCGCCGGCTTCTTCCAGTTTTGCTTTAATTTTCTCAGCTTCTTCTTTTTCGATACCTTCGCGAACGGGCTTGGGTGCTTCGTCAACAAGAGCCTTTGCTTCCTTCAGACCCAGGTCGGTTAATTCGCGGACAACTTTGATTACATTAATTTTCTTGTCTCCAGCTGCAGTAATTACAACATCAAATTCAGTTTGCTCTTCTTCGGCGGCAGCTTCAGCGGCTGCAGGAGCTGCGGCGGCTGCAGGAGCAGCAGCACTAACACCAAATTTTTCTTCCAGAGCTTCTACAAGCTCAGCCAGTTCCAACACGGTCATTTCTTCAATAGCCTTCATAATTTCTTCTTTATTCAATGAAAACACCTCCAAATTTTATTCAGCTTTCTGTTCTTTAATAGCATTAAGACAGTACAAGAATTTTCGGGGAATTCCCGCCAGAACGAAGGCAAATCCAGAAATCGGAGCCTTCATACTTCCAAAAGCCTTGGCCAACAATTCTTCCCTGGGGGGAATTTTTGCCAGCTGTCCAACTCTTTCCGGACTGATCAAGTTTCCAGAAAGAATGCCCCCCTTAATCTCAAGGGCTTTATTGTCCTTGGAAAAATCAGTCAGAACCTTGGCTGGAGCAACAGGGTCCTCCTGCCCAAAGGCAACAGCTGTTGGGCCGGCTAAAATTTCTTCAAGGTTTTCAATCTCAGCCTGACGTGAGGCCAGCAGAGCCAGGGTATTTTTTACTACCTGGTATTCAACTCCCTCTTCCCGGAGTTTGTCACGAAGCTTATTTATTTGAGCTACGTTCAAACCCCGGTAATCGGTAAAAATCAGGCTCTGGGCACTACCCATTTTCTCAGCTAATTCCTTAACCTTCTGTTCCTTTTCTTTTCGGGCCAACTTAACACCTCCTCGAATGGAGAATAAAAAAACCTCCGGCAGACAGCGGAGGACATGGATTTCCCTTCGGGAAATTTTATCCAGCCTCGGCGGGCCTTATAATTAAGCCTCTCGGCACCCGCTGTCTACAGCTTACCTATTATTAACCTTTGATTTTCCTTACTTCTCAACAAATGATGTTACTTTTGCCGGGTCAAGTTTAATACCAGGCCCCATTGTTGAGGAAATCGTTACCGAACGTAAATAGCGACCTTTTGCTGCCGCCGGACGAGCTTTTATCAGCGCATCCATTATTGCCCGGAAATTATCGGAAAGTTGCTCATAAGAAAAAGAAACCTTGCCGACGGGAACGTGAATAATCGAGGTTTTATCAACCCGGTATTCCACTTTTCCGGCCTTTGCGTCCTGAACAGCCTGTTTAATATCAAAGGTTACTGTTCCTACTTTGGGGTTGGGCATAAGACCTTTTGGCCCCAGTACCCGACCAAGCTTACCAACAACTTTCATCATATCAGGGGTTGCTATAGCCACATCGAAATCCATCCAACCTCCCTGAATTTTTTCAGCAAGATCATCGGCTCCAACTTCGTCGGCTCCAGTTTCCTGGGCTTCCTTGGCCTTTTCTCCTTCGGCAAAAACAACTACCCGGATATCTTTACCTGTCCCATGAGGAAGGACCACTGCTCCCCGAACCTGCTGGTCAGCATGACGGGGGTTGACACCCAACTTGCAGGCCAGTTCAACTGTTTCATCAAAGCTGGCTGATGCAAGTTCTTTTACTTTTTGCAGGGCTTCGTCGGGGCTGTAAAGATTATCCCGATCAACTTCAGCCAGTGCGGCTTGATACTTCTTACCGTGCTTTCCCATTTTACTTACCTCCCTGTGGTTTTAGCGGATTTAATTATCCTCCCACTAATCTTTTACTACCAGACCCATACTCCTTGCTGTCCCGGCTACCATTCGCATAGCCGATTCAATATCGGTGGTATTGAGGTCGGGCATTTTTATTTCGGCGATTTCTTTTAAGTCCTTGCGGCTTACCGTTCCAACCTTGTTTGTCTTTGGTTCTCCTGAAGCAGTATCAATTCCCGCTGCTTTCTTTAGCAGAATTGCTGCCGGAGGAGTTTTGGTAATAAAGCTGAAGGATCTATCGCCAAAAATTGTGATCTCGACGGGAATAATCATCCCGGCGTTATCGGCAGTTTTTGCGTTAAAAGCCTTGCAAAACTCCATTATATTTACACCGTGCTGTCCAAGGGCAGGACCNACCGGAGGGGCTGGGGTTGCTTTTCCAGCAGGGATTTGGAGCTTAACAAAACCAATTACCTTCTTACCCATCTCTTATCCACCTCCTCTCCAGCTTATACTTCTTCAATCTGATTGTATTCCAGCTCAATCGGAGTCTCCCGGCCGAACATGGAAATCTTTACCTTAACCTTCCCTTTTTCGGGAAGAATGTCGTCAACAACTCCAATCATGTCAGCAAAAGGCCCACCAATAACCCGAACGTTCTGTCCGGGCGAAAAACCTATATCAACTTTTGGTTTGCCAATCCCCATTTCTCTCATGATATCCTGGATTTCATCTTCGCGCAGGGGAACGGGTTTGGTTCCAGCGCTTACAAATCCAGTAACTCCAGGAGTGTTACGAACAATGTACCAGGAATCTTCTCCCATAATCATTTCAACCAGGACATAACCGGGAAAGATCTTCTTGTGGGCAGTCTTTTTCTGCCCTTTTTTTATCTCGATCTTTTCCTCTGTAGGCACCAGGACATTAAATATTTTGTTTTCCATGTCCGTTGCCTTAACTCTCTTTTCCAGGTTTACTTTTACCTTATTCTCCTGGCCAGAATAGGTATGGACAACATACCAGGCTCTTTGCGAGCTATCTACTTCGTGGGCAACCAGTTCTCCCACCTCCTACCGAAGAATAATGGCAGAAATTATTCTGGAAAAAATCAGATCCACAACGCCGATAAAGGTAGCAACAATAAATACCGTTACCAGCACTACTGCCGTGTAAGCCATCAGTTCCTTACGGTTAGGCCAGTTAACCTTCCGCAATTCATTGCGAACTTCCCGTAAAAATTTCTTGATTCTGTTAAACAAACTTGGTTTACCATTACTTTTCTTATTTTGCTTGTTTGGTTGGGTTTGTTTATTCTGCTTAGCCATAATCTCACTCCCCAATTCAGGGTTTTTCTTACTTGGTTTCTCTGTGGCTGGTATGCTTACCACAGAAACGGCAGTACTTTTTAATTTCCAGCCTACCGGTAATATTCTTTTTATTTTTTGAAGTATTATAATTCCTGCGTTTGCATTCCGTACAAGCCAGGGTTATTATCTCTCGCACCCTGTCCACCTCCTCAAAAAAAAAATCGCAGAAACCTTGCTTTAGCTTTGCGTTTATAAATTTATCATAATTCTAAAGCAAAGTCAATACCGGAAAAAACAAGGCCCGCCTATTCAGACGGGCCCCTGCTTTACTCGAGAATTTCGGTAACAACTCCGGCACCAACGGTGCGTCCGCCCTCGCGGATTGCGAACCGAACTCCCTCTTCCAGTGCTATCGGGGTTATCAGTTCTCCAGTCATCTCTACGTTGTCACCAGGCATTACCATCTCTACGCCCTCAGGCA
>SL_5KL_010_SEDDRAFT_10001949_pt1 | contig 11944 bp, 10 predicted proteins | sample SodLakKL_010_SED_FD_9118 | JGI IMG/M metagenome (IMG submission 9118)
GGCGTGGCTACAGGTGCTGATCGCTGGCGTTTACGGCGACGACGGGCGCGGGCCGAAAGGGCAGAACTAGCCATGGGCAATCAACCAATAGATCGATGATTTCAGCCTGGTTCCAGCGGCAGAGAAGGCCATGACTCAATACCCTAAAGGAGCGTCCACTTGAGGCCAGATAAACCGTTCAGGGGTGGCCGCCGGCAGAGGAGGCTGGCCCCGCTGGGGGGAAGGCTGTAAAAAAATAACATGATCGGGGTGAGGGCGCTGTAGCCCATTTACACCAGCTTCCACCTGCTGGGCCAAGTGGTTCTTAAGCACCTCCTGGGCCGTGGTCAATTGCTCTGATTGACGCTGCAGGTGGTGTAGCCGCCGAGTTGATTGAGTTAGCTGCCGATCCACATACACCGAGGTGCCATAACTGACTAAGGCCAAACTAACCAAGGCCCCGGCCATCACCGCCGACACCACCTGCACCTGAGACAGCAGCTTCACTAACGGACTAGGAGGCCGCAGGGGCACCGGCCGCACATTGGTCAAACACGACATGGGCACCACTGTAGAGGTCCTCAATCGCCGCGATCGCCGCCTTTCCCGAGCATTACCACTAGCAGCCCCGGTGCCTGGGGGTACCGGACGAGGTACATAGGATTTTAGAGCAGCAGCCATAGTCAACCCACACCACACACAGAACTGAGGTTAGGATACTCCATTCTGCCAATTTTGAACGCTAGGGGTCAAAATCCGCTACAGCTTGGTACCACAGGCCGAGCAAAAGTTACTAGTGGCGGTGTTTTGATGTCCACAACTAGCACATTCGGCGTATTCTAGGCCGCTCCCTTGAACCTCCGGTAACCCTAGCATTTGATGGTTACCCTTACCCGGGGCCACCATCGGGTAACAATTTTCATCGCGGCGCACATGCACATCCATCAGCACAGGACCGTCGTGGACTAGCATGGCGGCAACCGCTGGTTCCAATTGATGTCGCTGGTGAATCACGATACCTTTCAGCCCATAGGCCTGGGCCAAGATCTCAAAGTCAGGCATACCCGCCTGCATATTCGACGATGAGTACCGCTCTCCATAGAAGGCTTGCTGCCACTGACGCACCATCCCCTGCCAACCGTTATTGATGATCACGGTTTTAACTGGGATACCGTACTGCACCAGAGTACCGAGTTCCTGTAAGTTCATTTGGAAGCTGGCATCACCACTAATGCAAATCACGGTGTCGTGGGGGAGAGCCACCTGGACCCCCATCGCCGCTGGCATTCCAAATCCCATGGTGCCTAGGCCAGCGCTAGAAATCCAACGGCGAGGACCATTCTTGAGGAACTGGGCAGCCCACATCTGATGCTGTCCCACATCCGTGGTGTAATACGCCCTTGGTGCTTGCCGATTGAGTTCAGCGATCACTTCCTGGGGAGACAGCACTTCGGGATAGGTGGGCACCACCAGGGGATAGTCACGACGCCAGCGGTTAATGCGATCGCACCAAGCCTGGGTCTGGCCAGGGGGGGGCACTTGGTTCTCGGCGTCTAGGCGCTGTAGCAAGTTAATCAGCACCTGCTTCACATCCCCCACAATGGGTACTTGAGGGGTACGATTCTTGCCCACCTCAGCCGGATCAATGTCAATGTGAATCACCTGGGCCCGGGAGGCAAACTCATCCAGCTTGCCAGTCACCCGGTCATCAAAGCGAGCCCCCACCGCAATCAAGAGGTCACACTCGCTGACGGCAAAGTTGGCATAGGCCGTGCCATGCATGCCCAACATGCCTACGGCCAGGGGATGATGCTCGTCAAAAGCCCCTTTACCCATCAGGGTGGTGGTCACCGGAATTTGGAAATACTCCGCCAACTGCAATATTTGCTGATGAGCATTAGCGGTAATCGCCCCACCCCCCACATACAGCAGGGGTCGTTCACTCTGGCGAATAAGCCGTAGGGCATGGCTAATCTGCCGAGGGTTACCCTTGATGGTAGGCCGATAGCCGGGCAGGTTAATTTGCCCTGGCTCAACCGGATGATAGTCAAATTCCTCCAGGCCCACATCTTTGGGGATGTCGATCAGCACCGGACCAGGCCGTCCGGTGCTAGCGATGTAAAACGCCTCCGCCACAATCTGAGGAATCTGTTGGGGCTCACGGGCCACGTAGGAATGCTTCACAATGGGCAAGGTAATGCCATAGATATCCGTTTCTTGGAAGGCATCACTACCAATGGCGTGGCTCGGCACTTGCCCCGTGATCACCACCATCGGGATGGAATCCATCTGGGCTGTGGCAATGCCCGTGACCAGGTTCGTTGCCCCTGGGCCGGAGGTGCCAAAGCAGACCCCCACCTTGCCGGTAGCCCGAGCATAGCCATCGGCCGCGTGGGCAGCCCCCTGTTCGTGGCGTACCAACACGTGGGAAATCCCTCCGGCAGCCTCCGCTCGGTAGAGCTCGTCATAGATCGGCAGGATGGCCCCACCGGGATAGCCAAAGATATGCTCGACCCCGTGGCGACGTAGACTGTCAATCAGGGCAAAGGCCCCGGAAGCACGGCGAACAAGCACATCACTCTGGGCAGCAACTGGAGTAGTCATGGCAACGGTGGCTTGGGTTTGGCTAGGGCTAAATGACATTAAGCAAGGGGTTTGAACGATGTTCAGGAAGACATCACCGAAAGTGATTCAAGTACGCCGGGACAAGGCGCTCACTTCAATGACGTGACCACAGGCATGGCCTCAGGTACGGCGTGACCCAAGGCACTGACGTGACTCAAGACACTTATCACTTATATGCTGTTAAATAACGTACATTTCCATCCCTTAATCTTAGCAGCAGAGTCCTAGATGTTTAATTGCTCATGGGAAGCATTTTGGGGTTGTGGGTTATGAGCTGTTGATATGGGTCCAGCGGTCGTTGGCCGTAATAGCGAGACCAGCTAATTAAAACGTCAGCGGCATTCACCGCTAAGGAAGCCTCCCCCGGCGGCCCCACCTGCCACCCCGCCACCTGATCAGGAGACCGCCACAGCTGCCGATGGGGCACCCCAGGGTCGGCATAAAAATGAGCCGTTGGGCAGCCCCAACAGGGGGAGGTGACATGGGTGATCCAATCATGGCTGAGACGGTGGACCGGCACCACTGATGGACCGGGTACCCCCCAACCATCCACCATGAACAAGGCTCGCACGGTTCCCCGGTAGCGGTGCCAATAGTTCACTAGACCAGCCGCCCCCACGCAGCCAGCGCTAAAGGCCCACACCAGCACGTCTGGGTAGGCGGGTTGGGGGGCAGAGGCTCGCTCTGTGGGGGCGGTATCTAATTGAGCCCATTGAGCCAGGCTTGGGGCTAACCATTGCCTCAAGGCCTGGGCAGACAGAATGTCTGACGATGAAGTTGGGACAAACACCAACACCCGATCCGGCTCAATATCAAGCTGGGGAGCAAGGGTTGCCACCATCTGGTGCGTCTTCTGAGGATCATGGAAACCGCCACACACCACCAAGGCCATAGCCACCATCGGGATCATCCAACGCAACATAGAAGAGACCATTACTCAACCAGTCCATTACAGTCAGTTGAGAAACGCTGCACTTTGCATCGATTCTAATTTCTCTGTGGGCAGAAAAAAACTTTTATTTGAAACTTGAGGTAGCACTGTGCCCTAGACAGAGCCGTGCCCTGTCCGCATCTAGGCTCTTGACCACCCCAGGAGAAGTCTGAAGATGTCTCAAACCATTGTTAACCTTACGTTACCCACAGTCACAGAAAAAATTGACGCTATCTTAGCCATCTACATCGCCCAGGGCTATTTTTCGGACGTGGATCACCACGACCTGCGCCAAAGGCTAGCGGCCTATGTCCTTAGCCGACTACCCGTGGTCTATGTGACCATGGATAGCACCGCCGCTTGCAGCTTAGAATCCCCGTCTGAATGCTATTCCCCCGCCCAGCACGAGCAGATGAGTCGATTGATCCACCAGGGCATTGAGGTGCTGCTCAGGATGGTTACAGCCAGCTATGACCACCGCGATCGCGAACTGGCTGACACGGGGGCTAGCCCCTCCAATTGGTTCGGTTGAGGATATTGCTCAGCACTCGTTCGGTTCTACCCATAGCTCAATCGCTGCTAAGGTCGTAGTCTCTATATAGAGAGCTTTATATAGAGTGACTAGGACACTAGTGACTAGGGATGTCGCCAGGGTGACCTCTGGTCATGAGTATCCATAGCAATGCAGCGGTAGGTCAATTCCTTGGTGCAACAACCCTGTTCTTTAACTCAACTGCTAGCAGAGTACAGCCCTTTGGTAGATGGGGGCTGTGGGGTTGGGCCGCATGGCCCAGACGGGACGGGGACCGGGGCCCAGACGGGAGCTTACCCCGCTGAAGCGGAACAGGAGTGGCTAGCGGCAATTGGGGCGTTGGTGAAGTTAGTGGTGCAGCGGTTACCCCAGCCTCTCAGCCCCCAGGCTCAACCCCAAATGCCCTTAGGCGTTGTCCTCTCTGGGCCGTTTCCAGTGCTGCCCGACCAACTGATGGGTCAGCGGTTGATCCATTGGCTGCTGGTGCCCGAACCCCTAGAGCGAATTTTGGCGGTGGCCCGCCCCTTACTGCCCGGGGAAGGGGGAAACAGCACCCAGTCCCTGGCGGGGGATTTACAAATGATTCCGGTGGGGACCGACGATCCCCTAACGCGGGAACGATTTTGCTTAGTGCTGACCCAAGACTTCAGCCTGGTGCTGCTGCTGGGGCAGCGGCAATCGTTTCAGTTTTCGTTTGACCCTGGGGTGGCGCAGGCGGTATGGGGCCAGTTGCGCCACCGGATTGCGGCCGTACGGCCTCCCCTGCTGCCCTTGGTCGATCAAGCAGTCAGCCAGTTTCCACCTGTGGTACCCGACTACCGGCTGGTCACCCGGTACAGTCATTTGCTGATGCAACAACTACGCCAAATTCCACTGCCTAGTCCGCCGTCGGCGATGTCGCCAGTGCAGTTTGCCCAGCTAGACCTGCCCGACCGACCGGCTTTGGCCGCCTTCCAACATCCAGAGTCCGAGAGATTTTCCGCCGCCGAGCGGCGGCCCTTTATGTCGGCCGAAGCCAAGAGCTCGCCTGAGTCAGGTAGTGACACCGAGCTTCTGAAGGCTATGGCCCATGAAATTCGCACCCCTTTGACCACCATCCGCACCCTGACCCGATCGCTGTTGAAACGCCGGGATGTGGGCGAAGATGTGGCTAAGCGACTGCGGTTGATCGATCGGGAATGTACCCAGCAAATCGATCGGTTTAACTTGATTTTTAGAGCAGTGGAGCTGGAAACCGACACCACGAAACGACCTAAATCCCCCCTGTCCGCGATTTCCCTCAACCAGTTGTTTGACGATGCGATTCCCCGCTGGCAGCAGCAGGCTAGCCAGCGCAACCTGACGTTGACTGTGAATGTGCCAGCTCAGCTACCGATGGTCCATAGCGACCCGACGATGCTGACCCAGGTCCTCACTGGCCTGATTGATCGCTTTACCCACAGCTTGCCGCCTTACAGCCACATCAAACTAGCGGTGACTTTGGCCGGACACCAACTCAAGTTGCAATTTCAGTCGCAGCCCCCTGCCGATACCCCTAGCGATACCGATGAGCTGTTGTCGTCGCCCTTCAAGGCCCTAGGACAGCTGCTGATGTTTCAGCCCGAAACCGGTGGCCTCAGTTTGAATTTAAATGCCACCAAAAACCTGTTTCAGGCCCTAGGGGGCAAGTTGATTGTGCGCCAGCGGCCCCAAACCGGGGAAGTATTGACCGTATTTTTGCCCTTAGAAACCCGAACGCTGTAGCGGCTTGCCAGGGGTAGACGAGCTCACCGTATCTAGAGTATCGGTACAGTATGTCAAGGTTCCAGGGTTCTTGGGTTGATTGACCATGCAGTTTGGGGCACCTCAGGACAGAACCCTGGAATTTGTACCGGTGTTCTAGGAGCTAGAAGCCAGATTTCCCTGACTCCTGACTCCTGGATTCTTTATATCAAGGGCGGTACCGTTAACCCCTGGGGCAATGGCGCTGAGTCGGGTAGGGCTTTGCCCTGGACCAACACCATGAAATTGCCCAACCCCATGGGACTAATCAACTGGTGGAGGCAATCGCGCTGTTGAATCGCCCGCTGCACCGTCACTGGATCGGTCTCCTGGATGGCGGCCAGGGCATTGAGCCGATCACCCAACCCCAGGGCCATCAAAAACATCCCCTGCTGGGTCACTCCGACCGTCTTCAGGCCGCACTGCTGTCCCTGGCGCTCTAAGGCCGTGAAGTTAACGTGGGCGGTAATGTCTTGGTGGCCAATGTGGCTGTAGGGATCGTTGTGGTGGGCGTGCTGGTAATAGCACTGGAGGGTGCCCTGGGACCGCCCCCGGCTGTAGTAGCGGCTAGCGGGATAGCCATAGTCGATGGTGATCACATAGCCCCGATGTAATTTCGCGGCAATCGTTTTCATCCAATCGAGGGCCGCCAGGTGGACTTCGGTGCGATACCCTTCCCCGTACTGGGGATCGGCCAGATCGATGCCGACAAAATCAAAATAGTCGGCCAGTCGTAGGGTCGAGAGCTCCCCCACCTCCTCCTGCAGGGGAGCGGGTTCCCCAGCCCCTAAGGTTACATACACTTCCTGGAGGCCAGCAGCGGTGAGCACTACCTGGTGGACAGGCAAGGCATCCACCAGTTCGTTGGAGAATACACAGCCCGTGAGACTGTCATCGGCCAGCTCCTCGAGGCTGACCCAGGTGACGCGATCGCCCCAAGTTCCCAAGTTTTGCCGCTGCACCGCTCGTAGAACCGGGGATTTTTCGATAATGGTATAGACGATCGCCTGGTAGCAGGCGGGGTAATGCTGGGCCAGGTAGGCCAAGCCATCGGCAGCCACCAGCCCCTGCCCTGCCCCTAGTTCCACAACGTCAAAGGGGGTTGGGTAGCCCAACAGCTGCCACAGATTGACCAGTTGTACCGCCAAGAGTTCCCCAAAGTCCTGGCCCAGGTGGGCCGAGGTGACAAAGTCCCCACCGGGGCCTAGCCCTGACCCTTTGGCGGTGTAATACCCCGCTTGGGGATGGTACAACACCAGATCCATAAAGTCGGCAAAGGGTAGCCGCTGGTGGGGCGACTGCCGAATGCGATCGCAGAGCAGGTTGTAAAGCACTGGGTTATGGGCCATACCCTTATTCTGGCAGATTGTTGGGACCCTCTGGGGGATGAAAGCGAGGATGTAACCGCGATCGTAACCGCTGCCCCTGGCCCAAATGTTGCGCCACAATTTGGGGCACGTCCTCGGGGGTAACCTGGCAATACCAGGTGTTATCGGACATGACTCGCACGGTGGGGCCAGAACTGCACTGCCCCAAGCAACCCGTTTCCGCCACCAAAACTCGCCGGGACTGATGCCGTTGAAAGGCTATCAATACCTGCATCGAGCCATGCCGCTGACAGGAGCGGTGCTGACACACCTGGACCAACCAGCGGCGACAGGGGGCAGTGTCGGTCATAACCATTTACTGTTCTATTTAGCTAGCCATTCTTGGGTTCAGTTCACAGAACCATTAACCATAGTTCTTTCAAATGAGGATGGAGCTAAGCGGATTCGAACCGCTGACCCCTTGAATGCCATTCAAGTGCTCTACCAACTGAGCTATAGCCCCCTGCGCGCCAAGCGCATCATTAATACTCGCCTAAAGGATGCACAGGCGTCAACCCCAAACTTTCCCCTTTTTGGGTGATGAAGGTCAGCCATCCGCGATAGAGTCAGGATAGGGCACATATCGCATTTGTAATTGAGTTATGACCATGGTTTCCCCCGGTTCATCCCCTTCCCCTGATCCAGAGGCTGTGCAGGCGATTTTGTTGACCCTGCGGCGCAAGCAGGGCACCTGGGTCGACTGGGCCCAGGGCTGCCAAACCCTGCAAAAAGCAAAACTGACGCCCCAGCAAATCTTTGAAGAAACAGGGTTTGAGCCGATTCAGCAGAACCAAATTGTGGTGGCTGAGCAGGTGTATCAGTCTATCCTCAAGGCGGGGCTCAGCGACAAAGCCCAGGCCTACTTTGACCAGCGGGGCAGTGACCTACTCTACGAGCTGCGGGTATTATCCCAGACGGAGCGGGCTAGGGTCGCCGAGTTTACCCTGCACCATGGGCTAGAGGCCGATGAGGTGCGGGAGCTGGTGAAGCCGATTAAGGAATATTCCTACCGTAAAGAAAACCCGCCGGGGTTTGGGGATGGACCGGGAGATGCGATCGCGTTTCACTTCTGGAAGTTAGCCCGCCAAAAAGACGACCTGCAAGACCGCTCACGCTTGATTGCCCAGGGGCTACGATTCGCTAACAGTGACGGGGCTCGCCAGCAGATTGAAACGCTGCTAACTGACTTTACCGTCGTCAAAGAACAACCTGCCCCCACCCTGCCCCTCTATCGTCTAGAAACCGAAACTGAACTGCCCCGGATCATTCCGGTGGTGGGGCAGATGCCGCTGACCATTGATGACCTCAAAGCAGTGCCAGTGACTGTCCCCGAAGACCCCTTTGGCATGGTCACCTTTAGTGGGACTGGGGCCTGGATTGCGGTGCCCGGTTGGCAGGTGATTTTCCAGTCGGAAGATCCAGTGGGATTGCTAACCCACGCGCGGCAGCTACCGAACTACCCTGCCGAAGCCGCCGATGAGCCGGTACTCTTGGTTGTGGACCGGGCCAACCGGGAGTGGCAGGACGATGGCTATTTCCTGGTGGCCGAAGCAGAACAGCTGACGATGCACTGGTCCCCCAGCCCCATAGACGCTCCAATTTTGGGCAAAGTGGTGCTAATTTTACGACCCAAGCGAATTTTAGACGAAGACTACAACCGTCAGCCCTGGCAGCTAGATGAATAGGAGACCCCCATGGCCTTGGAAAGACGCCTTTCTAGATCGATGTTTTTGGAAACTGAAGTGGTTGAGTTGCGGCAGATGTGCTTTACCCCCGGGCGGGTGTTTGAACCCGGCAAGTATTTAGCCGGAGAACTGCCCGACACCGCCTTTAATATGGGCCTGGTGGAAAAGCTGCCCCCCGTGCGAGGCAACAGCGAAGAGGTGGGTGACCCCCCTGGGACGTAGGCATTCTCGGCGATATCTAGGGAGGCATCAGCTTCAAACTTTTAAGACAACGTGCCCTAAGCTACAGCAATCAGCACCCCTCAGCGTTGACAACAAGGGTAGCACTCTCGCAATCGCTGGCTATGGCCATGATGTCTTTAGATGATCCTCTGGTGGTGCCCCAGCCTGATCAGCCCCAGATTATTATCTGCGGCCTAGGGCGTACTGGGTTGCGTATCTTTACTTTGCTGCGCCAACAAGGGGCTCAGGTGGTGGGCATCAGCTATCATCCCCTGCCAGACTCGGGCGGGGAGATTGTGGTGGGGGAACTGCGATCGCCTGCTACCCTGATCCAGGCCGGTATTCACCAGGCTCACACCTTGGTACTGGCCACCTCTGACGATGCCCTAAATCTGGCGATCCTAACCCAGGCTAGGGTGTTGAATCCCCAAATTCGAATTATCAACCGGTTGTTCAACATCACCCTGGGGGAACGGCTAGACCATACCCTCCCCCACCATGTCAGCCTCAGCGCCGCCGCCCTGGCAGCTCCCTTATTTGCCTTTGCCGCCAAGGGCAATCGGGCCATCGGTCAACTGCGGCTGTTTGATCTCACCTGGCCCATGTACGAAGAAGTGATTGACGCCGCCCACCCCTGGAATGGCAAACCCCTCAAAGCCCTTTGGAACAATCGTGCTCAGCTGTTGATTCACTATCACTCGCCCCAGCAACCCCTGGACTTGGTGAAGGCGGTGGTCACGGGTCAGGTGCTGCAACCGGGCGATCGCCTGGTGTTAGCCACTCGTCCGCAGCAGCCGGTATTGCAAGCTCGTCAGGTGGCTCAGTTTTGGCAACGTCTGCGGGACACCTTCAACCATGGGCGGCGGCGGGGACAGGCCACCCTGCTAGTGATCTTGGCTCTGCTGATTACCATTGGTCTGGCCACCGTTACCTATCTCTGGTATGACCTAAATACCACCTGGGTGGATGCCCTCTACTTTTCGGTGGGGATGATCACCGGAGCCGGGGGCCAAGAACAGGTGGCCGAGCAGTCGTCTGCCCCGGTGAAAGTGTTTACTGCGGTGATGATGCTAGTCGGGGCCGGGGTAATTGGCATTTGCTATGCCCTGCTCAACGACTTTATTTTGGGCTCCCACTTTCAAAGTCTGCTAAGCGTAGCCCGCATGCCTCGCCAACATCATTTTGTGATCTGTGGTTTGGGGGGGGTGGGCTACCGGATTGCTACCCACTTACACAACACCGGTCACCAGGTGGTGATCGTTGAGCGCGACCCCCACAATCGATTTTTGCCGTCGGTCAGCGGGCTGAGAATTCCGGTGATTATTGCCGACGCCAGCATGACCTCTACCCTAGAGACGGTAAACGCCGCCGTGGCTCAAGCGATCTTGGTGGTGACTAGCGACGACACCGTCAACCTGGAAATTGCCCTGACCGCCCGCAGCGTTAACCCCAAGCTACCCGCCGTGGTGCGCACCTACGATGCCGCCTTTGCCCACCAGGTCCAGCAGGTGTTTGGCTTTGAGCAGGTGCTAAGCCCTATGGATTTAGCGGCCCCTACCTTTGCCGCCGCCGCCCTGGGAGGGCGAATCTTGGGCAATGGCCTAGCGGGGGATACCCTCTGGGTGGCTCTAGCCACGTTGATTACCCCTAATCATCCGTTCTGTAACCAGTCAATTCAAGCGGTGGCCCAGTCGGCCGAGTTGGTACCGCTGTACATCGAGAGCGAGCACCGTACCCTCCATGGCTATGACCTCTTGGATGTGGTGCTCACGGAGGGGGATGTCCTTTACCTGACCATGCCCGCTAACCGGTTGGATCAATTAAAGCCCTTAGCCACTCCGATGACGGAAGAAGTGGTGGGATATAGCTAAAAAACGCAATAGGCCTATCAAGGTGGTGGATTTAGGTTGGCCGTAGCTCGCGAGACTTGGTGGGAAAGCCAGATGGGCCGCTGGGGGGATTTCGCTCCCCCCAGACCCCTACGCCCTGGACCTCACGGAAGGGTTGGCCTATTGGATGTGTTGTCGCGCTTCGCATTGCACAGGAAGAAGTGGTTGGCCTGTTGGGTAGGCACCCCAAGCGCCATCTCTTATGAACCGATGCTCTAGGCCGAGCTTTCGCTGAGGTAATTGGCCACGGCTTGGTTAAGGGCAGCGGGCTGCACCAAATGGGGCCAATGGTTGCCGGGAATCGTTTTGATCTGCAAATTAGGCAGGTAGGTGCGGTAGGGTTTAATCTGCCAAGCCAGGCGGTTCAGACCTTGTTCGGGCAGCAGCAGCAGGGTAGGTACATCCAGTTCAGTGGTGAGCCCAGCCCGGTTCAGAATATCGTTGAACACGCCATTACGGGCCGCAATCGCAAACTTACTGCCCCAGCGGCCATCAGGTTTTTGCTCCATGGCCCCTTGAAATACCGCTTGCTGATGGGGGCTCCAGCCCCGATACTGCTTCAGGGGACGGGCCACGGCGGCTGCCGCTTCGTAGCTATCAAACGGCCCCATCACCTGCAAAAACGGCAGGGTGCGATACAGCAACGGAAAGGTCAGCCGAAATAGCCCTGGCAGTTGGTTGACGAAAAAGGGATCCACCAGTACCAGTTGCCGCAGCCGTTGGGGATAGTGCTGCGCCCACAGCAGGGCCAGCTTAGCCGCCCAGGAATGGGCCACCACCGCGATCGCCCCATCGGTTTCCTGGTCATTCACTATAGCCGCTGCCAAAGTCTCCAGATCCTGCACCAGGGCCAGGGAATCGTAGGCGGCGGGGTCGTCGGGTTTACCACTGTCCCCGTGGCCGCGCAGGTCCGGGGCCAGGCAACGGTAGTCAGTCGCCAAGGTGGCGGCTAA
>SL_5KL_010_SEDDRAFT_10001950_pt1 | contig 11943 bp, 10 predicted proteins | sample SodLakKL_010_SED_FD_9118 | JGI IMG/M metagenome (IMG submission 9118)
GCTTGCTGCGGCCGTAGGCAGCTCACTGGGCGTGGCGGGGGCCGTTTTCCAGGGGTTGTTCCGTAACCCGATGGCCGATCCTTATGTAATCGGGATTTCATCGGGGGCGGCCCTGGGAGCTGTTTTTGCCATGCTCAGTGGTTTCAGCCTGGCCGTTGGCGGCTTCGGGGCGGTGCCCCTGTTTGCTTTTGGAGGCGGCATTGTCACTATTATGCTGGTTTACAGCATGGCCCGCGTCGGGCGGGCCGTTCCTGTAATGACCCTGCTTCTGGCGGGTATTGCTGTCAGCGCTTTTTTATCGGCCCTGGTGTCGCTGCTTACTTATTTTGCCGGGGAAAAGCTGCACATGGTCGTTTTTTGGATGATGGGCGGTCTCGGTGGGGCTACATGGCATCAGGTCAGGGTAATGGTTCCCTATGCTCTGGCCGGCTTTATATGTGTAAGCATTTTTTCGCGGGAATTAAATGCTATGCTGCTGGGAGAAGAAACAGCCAGCCATCTCGGGGTTAATACCGAACGGGTTAAAAAAATCTTACTGGCCGGTTCTTCGCTGCTGGTGGCAGCGGCGGTATCGACCAGCGGCATTATCGGTTTTGTGGGCCTGGTGGTCCCTCACTTTGTCCGCCTGGTGGCCGGGCCGGATCACCGGTTTTTGCTCCCGGCCTCGGCTTTGCTGGGTGGAGCCCTGCTGATTGCCACCGACACCCTGGCCCGGGTGGTTATAGCTCCTTCAGAGCTGCCGGTGGGGATCATTACCGCCCTGATCGGGGCGCCGATGTTTGTTTACTTGCTGAAAAAACGCAAAAAGTTGCGTTATTTTGGCGGAGGAGGATAAACTGCTGTGGGAATCAATATTGACGTTCACGGCCTGAAACTTTCATACGATGCACAACCGGTTTTGGAAGATACCAGCTTTACCGTGGAGAGGGGTGACCTGGTGGCCCTGCTCGGAGCCAATGGGGCCGGGAAGTCCACCCTGCTTCGCTGTATCAGCCGGATTCTCAAGCCTACCGCGGGCTCGATTTTGCTCGACGGAGAAGAGCTGGATAAGTTTGACAGCAAAGAAGCGGCTCGGAAGATGGCCGTAGTCCCCCAGGAAACGGCGGCCGATTTTGATTTTACAGTGGAAGACATTGTCATGATGGGCCGCTTTCCGTACCTGAGCCGGTTTCAAAAAGAAGATCACCAGGACTATGAAATTGTGCGGCGCGCCATGGAGATGACCGGTGTTTCTCACCTGGCCGGGCGTTCTATTGCCAGCCTCAGCGGCGGCGAAAAGCAGAGGGTGGTCATAGCCCGGGCAGTGTGCCAGCAGCCGGAGGTCATGCTTCTGGATGAGCCGACGGCAAACCTCGATATCGGTTACCAGTCTATGCTGCTCGAGCTGGCTGCCCGCCTCAACCGTGAACAGAAAGTGACCGTTATAGCCGCCATCCATGATATAAACCTGGCCGTGCATCACTTCAACCGCTTTATTTTGCTGGCCGGCGGCAGGGTGATGGCTGCCGGGCGGGCTGAGGAGGTCATCACCCCAGAAAATATCAAAAAATCTTATGGAGTGCCGGCTTCGACCTATCGCCACCCCCTGCACGGGGTTCTGCAAATAAGCGTGACCAGGGGAAAAAGCCTTGAGGAGTTTTCGCGCAGCGGTCCGGCGGTCCATGTTATAGGCGGTGGGGAAGAGGCCCTTTCAGTCCTTGAATTGCTAAACCAGAAGGGCTGCCGCCTTTCTGTGGGCCCGGTATCGGCCCAGGACAGCGGTTGCCGCTTTGCCCATTTTCACAGCCTGCCGGTAGTAATTGTCCCGCCCTTTACAAGCATGAACGGTGTCCACAAGGAGGAGCACCTTCAGATGATGCGCGAAGCCGATGTGGTTGTGGTTCCCGCCATTCCCTTTGGCGAAGGCAACCTGCCTATATTCGAAGAAGTGGAAGCAGTCCTTGATGAAGGCAAGCCGGTATACATCATTGACCTGGAGGGCGTGGACCGGCGCGATTACAGCGGCAAAGCCAGGGATCTACTGGAGGGCATGGTAAAAAAGGGAGCAAAAGCACTGGATACTGTAGATGACCTGCACAACATTGTTTGTCCGGACGGAGGAACAGATAATGAATGATCATCATATTAGCGGTTCCCTGGTTTTAATTACCGGCGGCGCCCGCAGCGGGAAAAGCGCCTTCGCGGAAAAGCTTGCGCTAAAAAGCGGTAAAGAGGTTATCTACCTGGCTACGGCCAGGGTAGAAGATGAAGAGATGAAACAGAGGGTTGCCGCCCACAGAGAAAGGCGTCCCGAAATTTTTAAAACGGTGGAAGAGCCGGAACAGCCTCACCTGGTATTGGAAAGGCAGGCGGGAAGCGGTGAACTGGTCCTCCTTGACTGCCTGACCCTTCTTGTTAGCAACCTGATTCTTTCGGAGTTGGAACGAAAAGGCGCGGTTAGACAGGGTGAAGATATCTATGCTGATGAAGCGCTTCTGGAGGCGGCCGGAAAGCAGGCTCTCGGATATATAAATAAACTGGCTACAGTAGCGGCAAAATGCCCCGCCGATGTACTTGTTGTTACCAATGAAGTTGGGATGGGCGTGGTCCCAAATTACCCCCTGGGCCGTGTTTTCCGGGATTATTCCGGCCGGGCCAACCAGGCAATGGCCGCTGCGGCAGACCAGGTCTGGCTGGTAGTTTGCGGCATCCCTCAGAGGTTTAAATAGGTGGAACGGATCGCACTGAGCACAGCGGCTTTCGCCCTGGCTTACCTGCTGGATTATTGGCTTGGCGATCCCCCCCGGTTTCCGCACCCGGTGCGTTTCCTGGGGGTGATTATAACGGGCCTGGAACAGCTGGCGCGGCGGATATTTGATTCACCGGCGGGATTGAAAACCGCCGGAATCCTGATCGTCATTGTTGCTGCCGGCGGTTCGATGCTGCTGGCCGTATTTTTAATCGAAGGGGCCTACCGCATTCACTACCTGGCCGGCTGGATCCTTGAAGTATATATTTTTTTTACCGTCCTGGCTGGCGGCGACCTGCGCGGACATGTGGAAAAAGTGGGACTGGCGCTGGGTTCCGGAGACCTTGCCCGGGCCCGGTCGGATGTGGCCATGCTGGTTAGCCGGGATACGGGTCGGCTCGATGAGAACGGAGTCTCGCGGGCGGCCCTGGAGAGCCTTTTTGAAAACAGTGCGGACGGCCTGGTAGCCCCGCTGTTCTTTACCGCGCTCGGGGGCGTTCCCCTGGCTGTTTTATACAAGGCGGTGAATACCCTGGATTCTATGCTTGGTTACCGGACCTTCGACTATAAGGACCTGGGTTATTTTCCGGCCAAAGTAGACGACCTTTTAAGCTATATCCCTTCCCGCCTGACTGCAGTTTTCATTGTCCTGGCTGGAATCCGTGATAAGGCTTCCGGCCGCGGGGTAAGGGCGCTTTTAAAGGATCGCGGCAAGCACANCAGCCCCAACAGCGCCTGGCCCGAGGCTGCTGCGGCTGGTGTGCTCGGGATTAAATTCGGCGGAGCCGATTACTATCACGGCAGGCTGAAAGAACAGCCCCGGATTAACCCGGTCGGTAGAGATGCCAAACCGGCGGATATTGATAGGGGGCTGGCTCTTTTCAGGCGGGTTTCAATAATGGCTTATCTCTTTTTCCTGATCGTATATTTTCTGCTGTTAAGTGGGGAGGTATTTATTTTTTGAAAAGCTACCTGCGTGCGCTATCTTTTTTGACGATCATCCCTCTTCCCCACGTCCAGTTTGGGCCCGGGGGCAGAGAACTGCCAAATTCGGCCGCCTGCTTCCCTTTAGCGGGATTAACAGTGGGTCTGTTCCTGGGAGGGGCAGCTTTGCTGCTTGGCTTTATTTTTTCTCCGGGGCCGGTGGCGGCAATGGCCCTGGCTTTCAGTTTTTTCCTGACCAGGGGCCTTCATTTTGACGGGCTGGCCGATACGGCCGACGGGTTAATTGGCGCCACCGACCGTGATAAGGCTTTTATGGCCATGGAAGATAGCGCCATCGGGGTAATGGGAGCGGCATCAATAATCTTTGTCTGCCTGTTCAAGTATGCACTCCTGGCGGGCTTTGAAAGTTATTTGATTATGCCGGTAGCCCTGCTGTTTATGCCTCTGGCCGGTCGATGGGCCATTGTATGCGCCGGAGCCTGGTTCTTCCCGGCCCGCAACCGCGGCCTGGGTGATCTTTTTCTCCGCGAGCTGCGCTGGCCGGTCCTGCTCAAGGCTACGATTGGGGCTCTTATTGTCATCGCCTTATTTTCCGGATGGCAGCCTGCCCTGGCAGTGCCCATTTTGGCCGGTTGTGTCTTTGCTCTTGCCGGTGCCCTGGTCCTGGCCTTTTATGCCAATTTCAGGCTGGGTGGATTGACTGGGGATATACTGGGCGCTTCAAGCGAGCTGGGAGAAATGTTTTTCCTGGCCGGGTTTTACCTGGCCCTGCAGGTTGCATCATCCACAGGCCCGGCAGAAAAGGTGGTGACCGGTGTTGTCCAGATTATATGATGATGAAACAGGCGGCCACGGAGGGGATTTAACCCGGGCCGCAAAGCGGTGGGATCAGGGCAGGGACAGGCTGATTGATTTCAGCAGCAATGTCAACCCCCTGGGACCTCCAGAGGGTCTCCTGGAATATTTGAGCGAAACCCTGCCGGAAATTGTGCATTATCCATCTCCGCAGGCTCGTGAGCTGCGCGAAAACCTTTCTTGCTTTCTTGGCCTTCCCGGAAACAGGATAATCGCAAGTAACGGGGCCAATGAATTGATTCATCTCCTGGCCCTCTGGAAGCGCCCCCGGCGTGTTTTTGTCCCCGCCCCGACTTTTTCCGAGTACGAAAGGGCAGCCCGATTGGTCGGGGCCCGGGTAGAGCGTTTCCCTTTGCCACCCGGGGAAAATTTCGATCCCGGTATTCTTAACAACAGGATAAGCAGCGGGGATCTGGTTGTTTTTTGCAATCCTTCCAATCCGACCGGGATGCTGTATGACCGAAAAGGGCTTCTTGATCTGGTCCGGGTTGCAGAAAAGCAGGGAGCCCTGGTTATGATCGATGAAAGCTTTATTCCACTTACTGGCCAGCCGGAACAGAGCCTGCGCCATAAACAATCGGGCAATTTATGGATTGCCCTCTCTCTGACCAAACTGTGGGCTCTGCCCGGTCTGCGACTGGGTGTTTTAATCGGCCCTGAAAGTGAAATATCAGAGCTGACCCGCTGGGGGGATCCGTGGCGGGTTAATATTATGGCCCAGAAGGCCGGTCTTTACTGCTTGTCCCGGGAAGGCTACCTAGAAGAGTCCCTGGACTTGATTGAAAAAGAACGGCGCTTTCTCATAGATAAACTGGAGGCAACGGGCGGTTTGCGGGTTTTTGCGGGAGCGGCCAACTACCTCCTGGCCCGGGCGACGGTAGCGGGATTTGATGTTGCTGAATGCCAGGATGCCCTGGCCCGCAGGGGAGTGCTGATCAGGCGGGCCGACAATTTCCACGGCCTGGACCGGCGCTATTTACGGGTGGCAGTATTAAACCGCCCGGAAAATATCCGCCTGGCAGAAGAAATGGAAACCTATATAAAAAAACTGCNGGCCNNTNNCATNGAAGAGGGNGAACANAAAAGACATGAAAANGNAAAATCTCCNGGAGGTGAAGGCTGATGAAAGGGATGATCATGNTGCAGGGAACGGCTTCTTCAGCCGGNAAAAGCCTGCTCGCTGCCGCCCTGTGCCGAATTTTCAAACAGGATGGTTACAGCGTTGCACCTTTCAAAGCGCAAAATATGGCCCTCAATTCATATGTAACCGGCGCGGGGCTGGAGATGGGGCGAGCCCAGGTTATGCAGGCCGAAGCGGCCGGGATAGAGCCGGATATCAACATGAACCCGGTTCTGTTGAAGCCTACCTCCGACCAGGGCTCACAGGTAATTGTTATGGGCAAGGCCAGGCAGAACATGCCCGCCATGGATTACATGCAGTGGAAGGAAGCCCTGCTTCCGGTTATAGATGAAGCTTTTAACAATCTGGCCCGGGAACACGACATTATTGTTATAGAAGGGGCCGGCAGCCCGGCAGAAATTAATTTAAGGGATAAAGATCTGGTTAACATGGGTCTGGCCCTGCGCCTGGGCGCTCCCGTTTTGCTTGCCGGTGATATTGACCGTGGTGGAGTTTTCGCTTCTCTGTATGGAACGGTAGCTTTGCTTCAACCCGGAGAGCGGGAACTCCTTAAAGGGGTCATCATTAACAAGTTTCGGGGTGATCTACAGGTTTTGCAGCCCGGACTTAAACAGCTGGAAGATCTGATCGGCAAGCCGGTTTTAGGGGTAGTCCCCTTTATGAGAATTAACCTGGATGATGAGGACAGCGTTACCGACCGTTTCCAACAACGACCCGGCGGGCGGGGTTTGAAAATCAGGGTCCTGCTTTTACCGCGTATTTCCAATTTTACCGATTTCAATCCCCTTGAACTTGACGATGATATCGACCTGGCCTATATCAGGAAACCGGAGGAAATGGATGAACCGGATCTGTTAATCATTCCCGGATCGAAAAATACGATCGAAGATCTGATTCAACTCCGCCGGGCCGGATGGGAAGGCCCTCTGCAGGATTATGTTGAACAAGGAGGGCTTTTGATGGGCATTTGCGGAGGGTTCCAGATGCTCGGCCGGCGGATTTTGGACCCGGACCGGGTTGAAAGCAGTTATCCGGAAGTGCAGGGTTTCGGGTTTCTGGATATGGAAACGGTAATGGAAAAAGAAAAGTCAACCCGGCAGGTAGAAGCCGCCTGGCGCCACAGCGATGCTGGTTTTTTTTCAGCAATGAGCTCCGAACAGCCCTTAAAAGGGTATGAAATCCACATGGGGCAAACTGAATACCGCTCCGTGGAGCACCCGGTTTACGTAAAAACCACGGGTCACTGGGAAGGAGCGGTTAATGAAAAGGGAAATGTTTTTGGCACCTACCTGCACGGCATCTTCGACAACCTGGCCTGGACCAGGCAGCTGCTCAATGTTTTGCGCCGCCGCCGGGGTCTGGCAGAAAAAAAAGGTCTGCCTTATGAAAATTACCGCGACTTTAAGGAAAAAGAATATGATATCCTGGCCGATACGGTGCGGAAAAGTCTGGATATGAAGAAGATTTATGAGCTGGTGAGGGGCGGGGTTTGCTGAAATCGCAAAGATTACAGTCTTAGGAACACTATATAATAGCAGCCTGGTTAGGGATTGTTTTAACCTGGCAAATGGAAAGGAGTTTTAGAATGAGTGAACAGGAAAGAATGGAGAAGAAGGTTCTGGAAATTATTGAGAGCATTAAGCCGCTTGATGAGGCGGCAATTAAGAGGGCCCGCGCGCGCATGGATATTTTAACCAAGCCGCAGGGCAGCCTGGGGAGAATGGAGGACCTGGCTATTCAGCTGGCCGGGATTAACGGCGATTTTTTCCCGGTGGGCTCTCGTAAGCGGGTTGTAGTAATGGCCGCCGACCACGGCGTTACTGAAGAAGGGATCAGCGCCTACCCTTCAGAAGTAACGGCCCAGATGGTAGCCAACTTTACCGGTGGTGGGGCAGCGATCAACGTATTTGGCCGCCAGGGTGAAGTGGAAGTGGAAGTTGTGGATGTTGGAGTCAAGGTTGACAGCAACCTGCCCGGCGTTAAACGGGTCAGGGTCAAAGCAGGCAGCGATAATTTTCGCCGCCGTCCGGCCATGAGCCGCCTGGAAGCGCTGGAAGCTTTAATGGCCGGAATTGATTGTGCTCAAGAGGCTGCAGAAGACGGAATCAAGGTGCTTGCCACCGGAGAAATGGGGATCGGCAATACTACGGCCAGCAGCGCTGTTATGGCCGCCCTCAGTGGCTATGAAACTTCGCTGGTGGTAGGCAGGGGAACCGGGCTTGATGATGAGAAGCTGCTCCACAAACAACAAGTGGTTAGCGAAGCCCTGGATATGCATAAACCCGATCCGGCAGACCCGATCGGGGTGCTCAGCCTGGTTGGGGGGCTGGAAATATCCGCCCTGGCCGGTTTGATCATAGGAGCCGCCTCCAGGCGTATTCCGGTCGTGATCGATGGGTTCATATCCAGCACGGCGGCCCTGGCTGCGGTGAAAATGTGCCCCGCCGCCTGGAACTACCTGGTGCCTTCTCATCTTTCTGCCGAATCGGGTCATGCCCTGCTGATGGATTATCTCAACCTGCAGCCCTATATTCAAATGGGGATGCGCCTTGGAGAAGGGACCGGCGCTGTTCTGGCCATGCATCTGGTTGAAGCTTCTGCCCGGGTTACCTTAGAAATGGCCACATTTGAAGATGCCAGAGTTAGCAATAGGGAAGAGGAAACAGCAGACGATCAGGAGGTCGGTTCGAAAAAGAAGGGAGCAGAGCAGTAAATGGAATTGTACCTGGTCCGCCATGGCGAGACCGAATCGAACAAAGAAAAACGCTACCAGGGCTGGATGGAGTCTCCTTTGTCCGAACTGGGCCTTAAGCAGGCTGAAAAAGCGGGGTTATTTTTGGGCGGCAAAAATATTGAAGGGGTTTTCTGCAGCGACCTGCAGAGGGCTTTCCACACTGCCCGGGTGATTGGCGCATGCTGTGGATTAGAGCCGGAGGTCACAGCATTATTAAGGGAAATTAATTTTGGCCTGTGGGAAGGCCTTACTTACGATGAAATTGAGTCCAGCTGGGGTGAGAAAATCAGGCGCTGGTTCGATGATCCCTTTACCCGTTCCGCCCCGGAGGGCGAAACAGTCGAAGAAGTCAGTAAGCGGATGCTGGCTTTTCTTAAAGAACTGGAAGCGCACAAGCCGGCTTGCCGGCGAGCGGTGGTGGTCAGCCATGGCGGATCGATCCGGGCGCTGCTTCAACATGTTTTAGGCCTTGACCGCGAAAGCTTCTGGAATCTAAAAATTGAGAACGCCTCCATCAGCCTGATCCGGCGAGAGGGTATTAGTTACCAGGTTGTTTACTACAACCGGGTTGATCACCTTGAAACGCTAACAAAGGAGAAATTAACTGATGATCTATAACAACAAATTTGGTGATAGAGTATTTGTTTCCTGGAGCGGCGGCAAAGATTCGTACCTATCTCTGCTTCTGGCCCGGGAACAAGGTTTAAATACGGCCTGCCTGCTGAGCTTTGTCGGAGGCGACGGCCAAAGCCGTTCACACGGCCTTAAAACGGACATGCTTAAATACCAGGCTCAAGCGCTGGGCATCCCCCTGGAAACAAAAGAAGTAACCTGGGAGAGTTATGAACAGGGTTTTGAAGAAGCAGTTAACCGGCTTAAAGGGTTGTACGGCCTGAGCGGAGGCGTTTTTGGCGATATTAACCTGGAAGAACACCGCCAGTGGGTAGAAAAGATGTGCGATCGCTGCGGGATCAGCTATAACCTGCCTTTGTGGGAAATGGAAGAGCGCAGTGTATCGGAGGAGTTGATCCGGCGCGGCGGAAAGGCCCTGGTGGTGGCCATCCGTAACGACCTTGTAGATAAAGCATGGCTGGGGCGGGTAATGGATGAAGACTACATTGATTATTGCCTGAGCAAGAATATTTCACCCTGCGGTGAGGGTGGGGAAGCCCATACCCTGGTTATCGACGGCCCTCTTTTTAGGGAACCCCTCCGCTATAACCCAGGGGAGATTAAAGACGACCAGACCCGTTCTCTTTTGGAAGTCAGCAGGGCTTAAAAAGAGGCCCTTGATAAGAAGAAGCCGGTGTCTTAAAAAGGCTCCCGCAGCAGGTTAAGAGTTTTTAAGTAGTGAAATACATGCAGGCCCAGGTTTAACTGCAGGGCATCAGCAGGGACCAGCGGGTTGTAACCGGTCATTTTTTCAACCTGTTCCAGCCTGTAGCGCATGGTATGGCGGTGGACGTAAAGAGCTTCGGCGGCTTTTTTAATGCTCATGTGCTTTAAGAAAACCTTCATTGTTTGCAGTAAAGCCCCTTTGCAGCGATGATCATATTCGATCAGGGGAGCGATGGTCTCTGTATAAAGTTCATTTAGGGTTTCAATGTTTTTTATCTCCATGATCAGGCGGTAGAGTCCCAGATTATTGTAAGTTACCAGGCCCATATCATCGAGCAGGCCCAGGCGGGCGGCCTGAAGCGCTTTTGCTGCTTCATTTAATGCCGGATTAAAATCACTGATGTCATTGCGGATATTGCTGGTGCCGATCAAAATAACCTGTTCTGGAAACAGCATGGTTAGTTCACTATAGAGCTGCTTGATTATTTGCTGCTCTGCTTCTGTCTTCTCGCTGGTGAATTTTTGCCCCGATTGGATTAATATGGGAATCTGTTGTTCTGAGGGGCCGACCAGGAAAGGGATATGCCTTTGCATAAGAATGCGGGCGGCGGTTTGTTTTAAAGATGTAATCAAATGTGGTTCCGGTTTGGTTCCGGGCCGCTCCGGCCGTGCTTTTCCCGGTTCTGATTGAATGAGCAGCGTTTGGAAAGGCTTATGGGGAATGATATTAAAATATTTCATTTCAGTATGCAGCTCTTCGGTCTGTTCACTTTCTTTCAGCTTTTGCCACAGCCGGTACATCTGGTTAAGCCTGGCATTAAGCTGAATCTGGGCTTCTGAAAGTTCGCTGCTCCCTGTTTGGGACAATTCATGGCGGACCAGCTCGCTCATCAGGGCCCGGGTCAGCTTTTTGAAGCTTGCTTCGGGCGGTATTTCGATCAGGGGCAGCCGGTACTGTTTTGAATAACGTATTAATGAGGAAGGGATTTCTTTGATATAGTGTCCGGTCTGGATACCCATTGCGGCCAGCTTTCTGTCAGAAAAAAACTCCAGCATGGCCAGCTGTTTATCTTCACTGCTGATATCGAACCCGTGGGCGGTGGTAATCAGGAATTCGCCTTGTTCAACATGGCTAAGATCGTCAAGTATTTCTAAAATGTTGACCCAGTGGATTTCATTCTGCAAACCGGCCTGGCCGGTCAAAAGCCGGCAATTGTTAAAGATCCCTTTTTCGAGGGCTTTCTTGACTGTAAAGGCCATTAAAACAGCTCCATGATGTTAGGTTTGAACGGTCTTTTTATATTTCAACTTTAGCGTTAATATTCCTGCCTGTTTATACAAAATGTATAAAATCAGTCTAAAAATTTTAGCCCACCAGACAATGAAACATTGTATGCTTTTAATTATACTATTAATGATTCTACTGCTATCATAATAATTGCGGCTAATAACAAACCAGCATCTCTTCTGCCATCAAATAAAACAAGAACTTCAAGAAGAAACTCTTAAAGCACTACAGCCGCAGTAGAATCTTTCTTTTATATATTTTATTATCAGCTTGAACCCTATTTTNTTGCATAAATAGAAAGTTGCCGGAAAGCTTCAAAATTTAATTCCGGACCGCCCGGGTTACAAACAAAGAAGCGACCAGGCGGNAATGGTTTACCCAAAGGGGTTTACAGTTCATGGGCGGTAAAAAAAGGCCCCGTAATTCNAAAAGCGCTAAAATTATATGTAAACCCGGTGAAGNCACTACCAGGGCAGGCAAATTAGTTTTGCCTGCTTTTTTATTTGCGGTCCTTTTTTGATATTATTAAGTTTAAAACTACTGGGAGAAAGGTGGACATCATTGAATAAAAAACAAGAGCTGTACAAAAAAGCTGCCGAAAAGATTAAACGGGACGACATGGTCAAACTCTTAAAAGAACTGATTACCATTAAGAGCCCCTTTTTTTCAGAAACGGAAATAATCGAATTTTTGCGGGGCCGCCTCTCTTATTACAACCGCCTGCAAACCGAGGTTCACCGCTACGAAGAAAATAAAGTGACCGGGTTCAAAGGAGAAAACTTAATAGTCCGCCTGACTGGAAAAGGCACAGGTCCGCGGATGCTTCTCAATGCCCATGTTGATACTGTTCCCCTGTGTGACGGATGGACGGTCGATCCTTTTGCCGGTGTAGAAAAAGATGGCCGGGTTTACGG
>SL_5KL_010_SEDDRAFT_10001951_pt1 | contig 11940 bp, 9 predicted proteins | sample SodLakKL_010_SED_FD_9118 | JGI IMG/M metagenome (IMG submission 9118)
ACATGGGAAATCCGGTCTGCGCTGTGTTACAATCTTCCTTCTGCCGTGGACGCGAGCGACGCACCGACGACGGTCGCGCTGCTGAAAAGACACGGTTTCAGTCCACCGGCGGCAGCCCGCACAACGACAAGTACAGCAAGAGTAGGAGGTGAGCGAATGGAGCTATTGTCTATGGAAGAACTGGCCCTACTGATCCAGAGCCCGGGAGATCCGGCAGTATCGATCTATATGCCGACCCATCGTACCGGCGACATCCAGCAGGACCCGATTAGGCTGAAGAATCTGCTCCGCGACGCGGAGGACCAGCTGGTTGGCTACGGCATCAGGGCTGCCGAGGCCCGCAGTCTTCTAGAACCGGCCCGGGGGCTTCTGCCCGATACCTGTTTCTGGCAGTACCAGGGTGATGGGCTGGCGGTCTTTGTTTCGCCGGACACACTCCGTCACTACCGCCTTCCGCACAGCTTCAAAGAACTGCTTGTTGTGGCCGAGCGCTTCCACGTGAAGCCGCTTGTCCCTCTGTTCGCGGAAGATGGGGTCTTCTACGTGCTGGCAGTGAGTCAGAACCGGGCCCGATTACTTCAGTGCACGCGCTATCATGCTCTCGAGGTAACGCCGGAAACGGTCCCCTCCAGTCTGGCCGAGGCCCTGAGATATGATGACCCGGAGAAGCAGCAGCAGTTCCGCACGACCGGGCGGGCCGGAACGACTCTATTTCACGGTCAAGGGGCGAGCAAGGACTACGACAAAGACGCGATCTTGCGCTACTTCCACCAGGTTGACCGGGGAATACACGGGGTGTTGGGGGGAGACCGCAACCCGCTTGTTATCGCCGCGGTCGATTATCTCCATTCCATATACCGGGAGGCCAATAGTTACCGGCACCTGCTGAAGGAGGGCATCGAGGCCAACCCCGATGACCTGAGCGAGGAGGAGCTGCAGCAACAGGCCTGGCCGATCGTACAGCCATACTTCGAACGCGGTCGAACTGAAGCCGTCGAGGAGTATCATGAAGAGGTTGCCAAAGGACTGGCCGGTAGCGATGTAACGCAGACCGTCCTGGCTGCATATGACGGAAGGGTTGCCACTCTGTTTGTGGCAACTGATGCCGAGCAGTGGGGACGGTTCGATCGCGAAGCTCGCCGGGTCGACCTGTACGACGAAAGACAGCCCGGCCTTGAGGACGTGTTGGACTTCGCCGTTGTGCACACGCTTACAAAGAAAGGTGCTGTGTACTCCGTGCCCGCCGGTGAGGTGCCGGGTGGGGGAGCGATAGCGGCGATATTCCGTTACTAGTGCCCGGGCGCTGTGTTCGGCGCATATCTGGTCTGCGGAGGTAGAGATGCCTTACAGGGAAGTCGGTGAGCTACCACGGAGCGTGCAGGACAATCTGCCGAAACACGCCCAGGAGATATACCTTACTGCCTATAACAACGCGGCGGAGCAGTATGCCGGTGCTGAGAAGCGGCGTGGGGACGCGAGCCAGGAAGAGGTGGCCCACAGGGTTGCATGGGCGGCGGTGAAGAAGAAGTACAGGAAGGATCGCCAAAGCGGTGAGTGGGTCCCGAAGAAGGAGGGGCGGTAATCGCGCCTATGTCGGGACGATGAGCGACTGGACCAGGTAGACCACTATAGCTACCGCGACGCACAGGATGGCCATCTTGAGGGCGGACAGCACGATGTTGCGCCGGGACAGCCTTCCGATATATGCACCGATGGCAGCCACCCCCGCGACAACCGTGCCCGTAGCGACCAGCATGGCCTCAGACGGGGTCAGGAAGAGATAAGGTAGTATGGGGATGCCTCCGCCGACTATGGTGGCTAGCCCGTCTGTCGCCCCTGCCCTGAGCGTCCTCCGCGATATCTGCCTGTCGGGCTCCGTGCCTCTCATGTCTCTGGAAACCATGGCCTCTTCCGTCCTGCGGAGCTCCTGATACTGCTCGGCTCCCTCCGCTGCAAAAGCGCTGAGCAGGTTTGACATGCCGTTGGCCAGCGTTCCTCCGACGGCAGCGGCGATTATCACTGCGTCGGGCGCAGCCGAGGCGCCGATGACTACGCCCAGCGTCGATAGAGAACCGTCTATGAATCCCCTCAGGAATTTGCCTGTCATACTTCTTGTTCGGCTGCTTCGTGTTCGATTAGCTTCGATCCTGCGGAGACCATGTCTACCGAGTGGACGGACCCGCCGAGTTCCTCGGTCACTTCCTTGATGGCGTCGAACGACAGCGATCCTCCCTCGATGGTGACTTCAACTGTCTTGGTCCTCTCATCTACCTCCAAAACGTGGACATTCGCTCCGTCAACCCCCTCGATCTCGGCCATCTTCTCGGCGAGATGGAGAATGCTGAGGTTGTGCGGTATCAGGACATCGATAACCAGTCGTCTTACCGGCATGAATCACCTCCCTGTGCCTGGGGAGCCGTTATGGGCCCCGCTCTATTTTTTATGGGAATTATACCACCCATCCGCGTATACAAGGCGTTATCAGTCGTATGATCCTGTGCGCGTCTGTGAGATCGCCATCTTGGGCGGAGTGCCCCGGCCGTTCGATTGAGGTGCGCGATTATTGGAGAGCAGGTTTTTTCTCTCCCGCCAATGGGCGAGGTTGCTCTATGGTGCTCTTCCCTGTGCTACAATGGGCGCCCGCAGACTATCTTCACCTCAGGGCAGACGCGGGCTACAGCCATGCAGAACGGGCAAGCCTGGTATCAACTATCTGTGGAGCAGGCACTCGATGCTCTGGAGACGAGCACCGATGGACTTGCTACGTCCCAGGCCGAAGAGCGGTTGTCGAAGTATGGTCACAACGAACTGGGGGTGAAGCCCACCAGCGCCCTGGTCCGCTTTGTCCGTCAGTTTCATAATCCTCTGTATTATATCTTGTTTGCAGCAGCCGTCGTTACCTTCTTCCTCCAACAGTACCTCGATATGTATGTGATCCTGGGTGTGATCCTGGCTTCCGCCATTATAGGCTTCCTGCAAGAAGGAAAGGCCGAGGCTGCCTTAAAGGACCTCCGGAAGATGATCATGCCGCATACCACCGTCATCAGGGACGGAGAAGAACGCACGATACCCTCCAGAGATCTGGTTCCGGGCGATGTCGTGTTACTTGAGTCGGGCGATCGTGTGCCGGCTGACCTGCGCCTGTTGTCGGTGAAAGACCTGCATGCAGACGAGTCCATGCTTACCGGAGAGTCCACGGCCGTGGAAAAGGATACTGAACAGGTTGACGAGCCGGATTTGCCTCCCAGCGATCAGCAGTGTATGTGCTTTGGCGGTACCTTTGTCACCCGGGGGACCGGGTGGGGCGTCGTCACAGCTACAGGGCAGGAAGCCGAATTCGGCAAGATCGCCGGGATGCTGAAGGAGACGGGGCGGGTCGATCCGCCTATAGTAAAGAAGGTAAACCAGTTCGTGAGGTGGATAATCGTCGCTATCCTCAGCTTTGGGGCGATAACCTTTGGTGTCGGACTGGCATTGGGCTATGACTTCGGCTTCATGTTTTTGGCCACAGTTGGGATGATCGTGGCGGTGATACCAGAAGGGTTGCCAGCAGCCCTGATAAGCGCTTTTGCTATCGGCGCCAGAGCCATGGGTTCTCGTAATGCCCTGATAAGGAGGCTGCCGGCGGTAGAAACTCTGGGCAGCACCACCGTTATCTGCTCCGATAAGACAGGTACGCTTACCAGGAACGAGATGACGGTGGTCAGGGTTCTTGCCGGCGCAAGTGAGTATCGCATAACAGGGACAGGTTACGAGCCCCATGGGGAATTCCTGATGAACGACGAGACTGTCGATTCTGTGCTGGAGAACAAGGAATTGTTTGAGCTCCTGCGGGCGGGATATCTGTGCAATGAGGCGGAGCTTATAGAAGAGGAGGGACACTATCGAATCGATGGCGACCCCACCGAAGGAGCGCTGGTAGTCTCGGCAGCCAAGGCCGGGCTTGAGGAGGACCTTCCACGACTGGATGAGATACCCTTTAGTTCGGAACACAAATACATGGCGACACTACACCAGGCTGAGGGTGAGAACATCGTCTACGTAAAGGGCGCGCCTGAGAAGGTGCTCGAGATGTGCCATGACCGGCTGGTCGATGGAGAGACCAGGCCGCTGAAGAAGGAAGAGATATCGGACAAGGTGGATGAGATGTCGAAGGAAGCCTTGCGCACCCTGGCTATGGCTTTCAAGACTGTTTCGGCGGAGACAAAACAGCTCCAGGAAGACGATCTTCAGGGACTGACCTTCCTCGGCATCCAGGGGATGATCGACCCGCCCCGGGACGAGGCCATAGAGGCGCTCCGGAAGTGTGACGCCGCGGGAATCAGAAGCGTCATGATAACCGGGGACTACGCTGTGACTGCCAAAGCTGTAGCCGATCAGATGGGAATAGGGGAAAAGGACGATCAGGTGCTGACGGGCGAAGAGTTGGCCCGGATGAGCGATAACGAATTATATGACGTTGTTGATACGGTGTCCGTATACGCCAGGGTCACACCGGAGCACAAGGTGCGGATAGTCCGGCAACTGCAGAGGAGAGGACACATCGTGGCCATAACCGGTGACGGTGTGAATGATGCGCCGGCGCTCAAGGAAGCCGACATAGGCGTGGCAATGGGAGTCGCGGGCACTGAGGTTAGCAAGGATGCCTCGGACATGGTGTTATCTGACGACAACTTCGCCACGATAGTAGCAGCAGTAGAGGAAGGACGGCATATCTTCAATAACATCTGGAAGATTATCCTGTTTCTGCTCCCCACCAACGGAGGACAGGGCTTGATAATGATAGCAGCGATGGCGTTATCTCCCCTTGTCGTTGTCTTCCGTGATAGTCTGCCCGTAGAGCCAATACAGATCCTGTGGGTAAACCTGGTCATGGCTGTAGCCTGTGCTATACCCCTCGTGTGGGAGCCAAAGGAGAAAGGGTTGCTGGAGGCGCCGCCGCGAGACCCCGACTGGAGCTTCGTGAACCGGTTCTTCCTCTTGAGGGTTGGGCTGGTGTCCCTGGTATCATCGGGTGGGGCATTGCTCGTCTTTCTCCTCTACTACAATGGCACGAATGATGGGGCAACAGGAGACGTTCTCAGACAGGCACAGACGGCGGCCTTCACCACCATAATACTGATACAACTCTCGTACCTGTTCACGGCCCGGTCGGTGGAGAGGTCGGCCTTCACCTTCAGTCCCTTCTCAAACCGGATGGTGTTGTTGGGGGCTGGGGCGACCCTCGGGCTACAGCTTCTACTGGTCTATTCAGAGCCGTTGTTTGGTATCGCGCCCTTCAGGACGGAGCCCTTTGCTCCCCAATGGTGGATACCCATAGCCATGGTCGGCACTACGGGGTTCCTGGTCACCGAGGGGGAGAAACGGGTCAGACGGCTGCGAGGCCGAACCAACTCGGGCACGTAACCAGTCAATGCCGTAGCACCGGCCGCTCACCCTGTAATGTCACAGATTTGGGACACTGCCAGAAGCCTGTTGGATAGGCAGTGCCGAGATGGAGCCGAAATGGGTAGTGGGACCGATCGTGTGAACCATATTGTCACCGTCGGTAGAGACATCAGTCTACGGTGATCTTCCTTGTGTTACAATGAGCGCCGGCGGGCTGCCCTAACCTCAAGGCAAGCACGGCAGGAGGTGTCTCTCCCAGGACCGGAGGGCATGACCTGGGCGCTGGGTCTGGCAGGTTTTCGATGAACGAGGTCAGAACGAGGGGGCACAGGAGAATGGCTGAAGAGCAGTACTACAACCTCAGTGCCGAACAGGTCCTGGAACGGCGGAACTCGTCACGGTCCGGCCTCTCCACTTCCGAAGCCAGGAGCAGGCTTGAGCACCACGGCCCCAACGAGATCGAGCGCAAGAAAAGGGCGCCGGCCGTGGTGCTGTTCCTGAAGCAGTTCCTCAGTCCCCTGGTCTATATACTTCTGGCCGCGGCTGTTGTCGAGTTTGCGCTCGGCCGGTATCTGGATGCCTCGGTGATTCTGGCCGTGCTGCTCTTCATGGCGACGATCGGCTTCATCCAGGAGGGCAGGGCGGAGCGGGCCATGGAGGCGCTGCTGGAGATGGCCGCACCGACAACCAAGGTCAGGCGCGATGGGAAGGTGGTGGAGATCAGGTTCAGCGAGGTAGTGCCCGGCGATATCGTGGTGCTCGAGGCGGGTGACAAGGTGCCCGCCGATGCCCGCTTGATAGAGGTAGCCAATCTCCACGTTAACGAAGCCTCGCTGACCGGTGAATCGATAGCGGTGGTAAAGCACACCGCCGAGATCGGCGGCAAGGTCTCTCTGGCCGACCGGACCAACATGGTATATATGGGCACCGTCGTCAATAGCGGTCGGGCCAGCGCTGTCGTTACGTCCACCGGCATGGCCACCGAGATAGGCAGGATCGCCACTGCGCTTCAGGAAGTCAAGCTCGAGAAGACTCCCCTGCAGAAGAGCATCGCCACTCTGGGGCGTTACATCATCGTCGCGGTATTGGGTGCCGCCGGTATCCTGGTGGCGGTGGGTATCTGGCGCGGCCTCGACGTGATAGAGATATTCGGAGTGGCAGTGGCGGCGGCAGTGGCCGCCATACCGGAAGGGCTTCCTGCGGTGGTCACCGTCATCCTGGCGGCGGGCATGCGCTACATGGCTTCGCGCAATGCTCTCATCCGCCGGCTGGTGGCCGTGGAAACGCTCGGATCGGCCACAGTCATATGCTCCGACAAGACGGGCACGCTGACCATGAATGAGATGACCACCAGGCAGGTTTACGTGGACGGCAAGTCCCTTGATGTCACCGGAGAGGGCTATCGGCCGGAGGGCGAATTTCGCCGGGATGGTAAGGCGATCGACCCGCATAATGAAGAAGCACTGATGTTGCTCCTCAGGATCGGGATGCTGTGCAACGATGCTCTCGTTTCGTCCGACGACCGGAGCTACGACGTCATAGGAGACCCGACCGAGGGGGCGCTGCTGGTGGCGGCCCGGAAGGCCGGTATGGACCAGGAGGAGTTGCAGGAGACCTACCCACGCCTGGATGAGATTCCCTTCCAGAGCGAACGGCGCTATATGGCCACCCTGCACCAGACCGATGGTACCCGGACGGTCTATGTCAAGGGTGCCGCCGAAAAGCTGCTCGCGATGAGCGAAAGCGTTCTGAAAGGCGGCAAGCCGATGCCGCTGGAGGATTCGGACAGGGCGGCTATCACGGAGATGAACGATGCCATGGCGCTAGACGCCATGAGGGTCATGGCATTCGCCTATGCCGAGCATCCCGGTAAGCTCGCTGAACTCGAGGAGAAGCATGTGGAGGGCAGGCTGGTGTTCGTGGGACTCGTGGGCATGATCGATCCGCCCCGTGAGGAGGCTATTGAGGCGGTGAAGCAGGCCAAGAGGGCCGGCATCAAGGTGGTCATGATTACCGGCGATAACAGGTTGACTGCCGAGTCGGTAGGCCGGCAACTCAAACTGCCCGAGGGCGAGACCCTCACCGGCGCCGATATCGAGCAGATGAGCGATGAAGAGCTCTCCGAACGCGTGGAAGGGCTATCGGTGATTGCCCGCGTGGAACCCATCCTGAAGCTGCGCATCGTCGATGCTCTGAAGAGTCGCGGACATACCGTCGCTATGACGGGCGATGGCGTCAATGATGCCCCGGCGCTGAAATCTGCCGATATCGGCGTGGCCATGGGCATAACCGGCACCGATGTGTCCAAGGAAGCCTCGGATATGGTGCTGGTGGATGATAACTTCGCCTCTGTGGTGGCAGCAGTGGAAGAGGGGCGGGCTATCTTCAACCGTCTGCGCAACGTGATTCTCTTTCTTCTGGCTACCGGCATCGGTGAACTGCTGGCGTTGATCTTCGGCGTGCTGTTCCTCGGCATTGCGCCGTTACTCGCCCTCCAGGTCCTCTGGATTAACCTGGTCACCGGCAGCATCATGGCTGTGTCGCTCGGTCTGGAACCAAAAGTGGGCGACGAACTGACTACGCCTCCCCGTCATCCCAGGGTCGGGCTCCTGTTTCCCGGGCTACTGATGCGCATCGGGTTTCTCTCGCTGATGCTCGGTATCGGCACGGTGCTGGTCTTTCACTTCATGGAGGCTGCCGTCGGTCTGGAAGAGGCCCGTACCGTCGCCTTTTGTAGCGTTGTCATCTTTGAGTGGCTTCTCGCCTTTAACGCCCGCTCGGACCAGTATACCGTCTTCCAGTTGGGGGTATTTCGTAACCGCTGGTTGTTTGTGTCGCTGTCGGCCGCAGTTTTGCTGCAGATAGCGGTTGTCTACGCTCCTTTCCTCCAGGCGGCGTTCGACACCGTCGCCATAGGGATAGTGGGATGGGCTGTCGCCTTGATCCCCGGCGGAGCGATATTCGTGGTTGAAACGCTGCGCAAGATGGCGCGTCCGCAGCTCTTTCACCGGGGCAAGTGGCAGCCGGCCGCCGGCGCTTAGTTCGTGGAGGGAGACGGGTTGATTAAGGAAAGGACGATAGCATATAATCGTGCCCCCTGGGGAATGGCGGGTTGCCGGTACGTGGTGAGAACACCAATGCGTAGTCGACGAACTGCTGACCGTTCTCGATAGGTTCTGTAAAGGAGGCTGGCCATGTTTGAAAGGATTCTGGTTTGTCTGGATGGCTCTGAAATCGCGAGGCAAATCCTCCCCTATGCCGCAGTCCAGGCCTCGCACTTCGACAGCGAGGTCCATCTGCTGAATGTCCTGGAGAAGAGGGGCAAGGAAAGCGAAGGGAGGCCGCCCGAGGATTTCGACGCTCCGATATATCTCGAGAACGCGGCCCTGTCGCTGCGCGAGGCCGGGATCGGCTTCAGTTGTGTCACTACCGAAGGGGAGGCGGGTGAGGCCATTGTGGCCTATGCCGAAAGGCACGGGATCGGCCTGATCGCGATGGCTACTCACGGTCGTAGCGGCCTGCGGAGGGTCGTGCTGGGCAGTGTTGCCGACTTTGTGGTCAGGAACTCGGGGCTGCCGGCCCTTATGATCAGGCCACGAGAAACGCACGAGCAGGTACCAGCGGAGGCTCAACCGTTCCGGAGGATCATGGCATGTCTCGATGGCTCGGAGCTTGCGGAGCAGATCATGCCCTATGCCGTAGAGGAGGCGGTACGGTTCGGTGCGAGCATCGTCCTCTTCAGGGTTGTTCCCGAGCCGGTAGCCTATAGCCCGGGTATTCCGGGCGCCGAACCTGCGCCCGTACAGACCGACCGCATGGTGGAGGAGGCAAAGGCCGGACTGGACCGGGCGGCCGACTATGTGGACAGCCTGGCCACGCCCTTGCGTGAAATGGGGGTGCAGGCGGAAACCGAGACCATGATCGGGCGGGCCGGCGAAGCGATAGTGAACTACGCCGATGAGAACCGCATCAATCTGATCGCGATGGCCACGCACGGGCGTGGCGGTGTACAGAGGGCTGTGTTCGGTAGCGTAGCCGACTATGTGTTGAGGCAGACCGGGCTGCCGGTCCTTTTGCTCAGGCCCAGCGAAGGGCAGGGTCAGTCCGCCGGTTGATGAGCGACAGGTCGAGAGGAGGGAAAGCATCATGAGAAATTCACTGCGTCTGGGGAGAATCGCGGGCATTGAGATCGGCATTCACTATACGTGGATATTCATCTTTCTCCTGCTCACCTGGTCCCTGGCTGCGGCATTCTTTCCCACATTGTATCCCGGTTGGGAAACTGCTACTTACTGGATCACGGGGGTTGTGGCATCGCTCCTGCTGTTCGCATCCGTGCTGGCCCACGAACTGGCACACTCGCTGGTCGGGCAGGCTCGGGGCATGAAGGTGCACAGCATTACGTTATTCATCTTCGGGGGTGTTAGCAATCTGGAGGAGGAACCTGAAAAGCCCAGGACAGAACTCGCGATGTCGATAGTGGGGCCTCTGACCAGCCTTGCGCTGGCGGGTATCTTCTGGGGATTGCTGCAGGCGGTGCCCGACGCGCAGAGCCCTGTCGCCGCCATGTTCGTCTACCTGGCGCTGATCAACCTCATCCTTGCCGGCTTCAACCTCCTGCCCGGGTTTCCCCTGGACGGCGGTCGAGTCCTGCGGGCCATCATCTGGGACCGGACGGGTAGCCTTGTCAGGGCAACCAATATAGCGGCGACCGTAGGGCGGTTTATGGGCTGGGCGTTGATCGCCTTCGGACTCTTCCAGGTGCTTGCCGGTAACTTCGCAGGGCTATGGCTTGCCTTCATCGGCTGGTTCCTGAGCAGCGCGGCCGATTCCAGCCGTCACGAGGTCACCACGCGCGAGCAACTCAGCGGTGTGCGGGTCAAGGATGTGATGAAGACGACTCCGACCATAAGCCCGGACACTACGGTAGCTGAATTGGTGAGCAACGTCTTCCGACGGGAACACAGCCGGGCGGTGCCCGTTTGCCGGGGCGGCAAGGTGGCCGGCATCGTGACCGTCACCGATGTCAGGGAGTTGCCGCGTGAGAAGTGGGACGACACCGCTGTGAGCGAGATTATGACCCGCGAATCGCTTTACAGCGTGGGACCCGAGGATGATCTGAACTCCGCGCTCAGGCTTATCACAAAGAATGATATCAACCAGGTTCTGGTCCTGGAGGGGGATCAATGCGCCGGGCATCTAAGCCGCGCGGATATTCTGTCGTACCTTCAGTTGAGTCAGGAACTCGGTATAAAGGGAAGAAGAAGGCAGGATGTTTGAGAGAATACTCGTCTGCCTGGATGGCTCGAAGCTCGCGGAACAGATACTACCCTATGCCGCGGAGCAGGCACGGCGATTTGGCGGCGGGTTAGTACTGCTGCGGGTCGTCACCGTGCCCAGCAGCGCCTACATGACTTCGGCCACAGGCATTCCCGCGCAGACGGGCGAATTTATAAGGGAAGAGTTCAAGAGGCAGGAGGCGGATATCAGAACGTACCTGGAGAGCATTGCGCAATCCCTGCGCGAGGACGGGGTGGAGGCTGAATGCGTGGTCCCGGGGCCGGCACACGTAGGCCGAGCTATTGTCAGGTATGCCCGGGAGAACGCAATCGACCTAATCTGTATCGCCACTCATGGCCACAGCGGGCTGGGACGTGTTGTCTTCGGCAGCGTTGCTGACCACGTGCTGAGGCAAGCAGGGCTCCCCATTCTGGTGATAAGACCACAAGCGGCGGCGTAACCACAAATGGCGGTTAAGCGAACCGCAGGTTGATGAGTCGGAAGGTTAAGGAGGAAGACGACTATGCCGGTCCAGAATGCGGAGATTGCCGAGCTCTTCAACCAGTACGCGGACCTTCTGGAGATTAAGGGCGCCAATGAATACCGGGTACGGGCGTACCGGAACGCAGCCCGGAACATCTCCAATCTCTCGCGCAGCGCCGCCGAAATGGTGAGCGGTAGTGAAGATCTCGCCAAACTCCCCGGGCTCGGTAAAGACCTCGCCGCCAAGGTAGCGGACATTGTGAATACCGGGAAGCTTCCCCAGCTGGAAGAACTGAAAGAGGAACTGCCGGCGGAGTTGATTGATATCACCAGGCTGGCCGGGTTGGGCCCCAAACGCACCGGAGTGCTGTATCAAGAGCTGGGAATCACCAGTATTGAACAACTGACGGAGGCAGCCAAAAGGCGGGAAATCAGAGAGCTCCCGGGCTTCGCCGTCAAGACAGAACAGAAAATCCTGGAAGAGATCGGACGTAGAAGCGCAACCGCCGGTGATGAGAAGCGATACAAGCTCTCCGTTGCCGAAGAGCTGGCTCAGCCTCTGCTGGCATATCTCAAGAACGTAGAAGGGGTTAGATGTGTGGATGCGGCCGGCAGCTATCGGCGCAAGAGGGAAACAGTGCGTGACCTCGATGTTCTGGTCGCTCACAAAGAGGGCTCCAGGGTGATGGAGCGTTTTCTGGAATACGAGGACGTGGACCGGGTTGTTGCCCGAGGTGATACCCGTTCTACGGTGGTGCTGCGTTTTGGCATGCAGGTAGACCTGCGGGT
>SL_5KL_010_SEDDRAFT_10001952_pt1 | contig 11935 bp, 21 predicted proteins | sample SodLakKL_010_SED_FD_9118 | JGI IMG/M metagenome (IMG submission 9118)
TAAAAAGGTTATAAATTAGATGGGAGGATTCTAATGATTAAATTAAAAGAAGCGAAAAAAATCGTTGATGATCTAATAGATAATAACGATATAAAGTTACCAAGTAATAGCACATTGAGAAGGTGGGCTATGAATGGACTAATAACTAAAGTTGAAGAATTTGAAAAGTTAGGAAGAACCGGGGGAAGAATAGGTTTATATGATGATACATTACCTTTACAAATATACACAGTTTTAAAATTGAAAAATGATTTAGAATTAAAGAAGGTATCTGAAAGGAATAAAGAAATTCTAACAATTATTAAAGAAAACAATGATATTGAATTAATAATTAATAAGTTTGAGGAAAAGATTGACGAGGATTGGGTTATTGGTGGAGAAAATGAAGAAGAAATGCTTGAAAGAATAGTTGAGAAGCATGAGAAAAAATCACTTTTAAAAAAATATGCAAAGTATTTTAAAGAAGCTGCATTAAAATTGAAGAAGGTGGTTTAATGATTATACTTAACAAAGAAAAAAGCCTTCCTGCTGCAACAGGAAAGCAAGGCAGAAAACTGTATGCACGAAAGGATGGTTCTCTAATATGATTATATCACAATTAGACGATATTTTAAACTATTTTGATAATGTAAAAGAGAAAATTCCAGGCGAAAAATATAAATTTAATTGCCCCGTTCATGGAGATCAGAAAACCCCAGATGCAGAATTAACCGTTTCATCTGAAGGTTTAGGAATACATTGTCATGTTTGTAATGCTAATGGCAAAGATGTTTTTAATGAGATCGGTATTAATGATAAATATTTATATAAGAAAAACTGGGGCAAGGGTGATACATATTCATCTAGTAAGTCAACCAAAAAGACAAAATATAACCTTCAGAGTTTGGCAAGGTATAAAGATATACCTGTTACTGAATTAGAGAGTTATGGCTTATATGATAAGGGTGGCGAAGTTAAAATTCCTTATTACAATATGGATGGTTCAGTTGAAGCTATAAGAAGAAGGTTAGCAAATACAGGGGATAAATTCCGGACTAGAAAAGGTGATTCTATTACTGTTTACGGCCGGGATAAAATACCGGAATACAAGGAAAAGTTTAATCATGTTACATTAGTTGAAGGGGAATCAGATTGCTGGACATTGTGGCATCATGAAGAACCAGCTTTAGGGATTCCAGGGGCTGGAAATGCAAAGAAAATTGAAAACATAGATATATTATTTACTAGCAGGGTTTATATATTTCAAGAACCAGATGATGCAGGGCAAAAATTTGTGGGTGATGTGATCGAGAGGTTGAAGGCTTTAGATTATGAAGGCCAGGTTTATATTATTGATGCTAAAGAAGCAGGATTTGATGATTTAAGCGACCTGCATATCAAAGAAAAAGATAACTTTAAAGATAGATGGGAAGCTGCTAAAGAAAATGCTGAAGAAATAGAGTTAATTGAGTGGTGTGAGCCTTTACCTTTAAGAGATCACTCAAAACCGAGTTTTAACCTTGATATTTTACCCGATTGGGCTGGGAACTATGCAGAATCAGTTGCCGGGTTTATGCAGGTGCAGGATGAAATGGTCTTGATGTTAACATTATCAGCATTATCAACGGCCTTAAACGGCAAAGCTAAAATCGAAATAACGCCAGGGCGAACCGATACCATAAACCTTTGGACTGTTTCAGTATTAGAGCCAGGGGCTAGGAAGTCGGGAACTTTAAAGAAAATAATTGAACCTATTAATATGTATGTAAAGCAGAAAAGAGAAGAAACTGAACCTTTAAGGATTCGGAAAAAGCAAGAAAAAGAGCTTCTTGAACAAGAATTACAAGGATTGAAAAAGGATTATAACAAAGATAAAAAGATTAAACCTTCAATTATGAGAAAAGCAGAAGAGATCGAAGAACTTGAGGTTCCACCGATTCCTAAAATGATTTTGCAGGATGTTACCCCACAAGCATTAGTTAGAGAACTAGAAAAGTATAATGAAACTATATCTATAATATCAGATGAAGGCGAAATTTTTAAAATTGCAGGTGGTCGATATGACGGTAAGGGTGGAGCTAATCTTGAAATATTTAATAAAGGTTGGGATGGTGGAAGCTATAATGTTACAAGAGTAGGGGAAGAAGAGGATGTTACATTAACAGAACCGACAATTGTAATGGGTTTGGCAGTCCAGCCACAAGTATTTAATGGATTAACTAACAAAAACAGCTTTAAATCAGAAGGATTTATTCCGAGGTTTTTACCTGTTTTTCCGGAAAAAATGACAGGTTATAGGAAAACGGGTTATGATCAACCACCGTTGGACATGGAAGCCCGGCAGAAATATATTAAGGGATTGACTTCTTTATTGAGAACAGAGTTTCCAGAAGAACCACACATTATTAATTTCTCAAAAGAAGCACTTGATGTATTTTATAAATTTGAGAGTGAATTGGAAAATGAAAAACGAGAAGGTGGACTTCTTGAGTGTGTAGTTGACTGGGGCGAAAAACTAGCAGGTAATACGGCCAGGGTTGCTGCTATACTTCATCTTGCAGATAATGTTACCCCTGGAAAGCCGTTTACAGGCTGGGGCAAACCTATAAGCAAGGAAGCTATGGAAAGAGCAATAAGTCTAGCCTGGAAGTTGATTCCACACGCTAAAGAAATGTATGATGCTTTAGAAATTGACGAGAACGCTAAATTAGCTAAATATTTATTGAAAAGAATAATAGAATTAAAAATCAAAGAGAAAAACGGCGACTTGAAACCTAAAGATAAACTTGATCGGAATGTATTGCAGCAGCATTGTAAATCTAAAAGTGAAATATCTAAACCAAAAGACCTTGATAAACCATTAAGATTGCTGCAAGACCTGCATTATATCAATATAATTAGGCGTGAAACTAACAAGCGGGGAAGAAACCCTTCACCACTAATAAAGCTGAATCCAGCCGTATTAGATGAAGCTATGACGAAGGAAAATGAACTTAACCCGCTAGGCGGTGAAATTTAATTACACCTATACCGGAAAGTGCTGCACATCCTCTGTGGCCAGAAATATTAAAGGCAGCTTATAAGAAGGATGCTTTTCTCTGGGGTTGGTTGTCAGAGTTCAGAGAAGCGGGTTTAACGGTTGTTAGTGAGGATGAAGGGTTAAGGCTAGAACCTAAAATTCCTTCTGAAAGATGGCCTAATAAGAAGGCCTGGCGAAAGGATAGACGGGTATTAATACATTATAAAGATTTAGTTATTGAGATATTAGAAAAAGTTAACCCTGAAGGGGTATAGGTGGAAATTTTACTGTAATACAACGCAGGGGGCTTTACAAAAAGATTTTTTTACATAGAAAACGAACACATGGACAAAACAGGAGTTCAAAATTGAAGGCCAGGGGGTTTATATATGGTTGAATTATACAGATATACCACAAAGGAACAGAATGAGATTCTTAAAAGTTTAACGGTGCTAATAGATACCAGGGAGAAAAAGAACGAGCATATAACAAATTATTTTGATGATAAAGGGATAAATTACAAGAATAAAAAATTAGATTTTGGTGATTATTCTTTTATGATTCCAGCTAATGATGATCTAGGAATTGCCCGGGATATGTATTTCAATGATAAGTTAGGAATTGAGAGAAAAGCAAACCTTGATGAATTATCAAATAACTTCACCCATAACAGGACACAGTTTGAAAATGAATTAATAAGATCATCTTGCGGGAAGTTAATATTAATGATTGAGAACCAGGGCAGTTATAACGATATACTACATCATAATTATAGCACCGACTACAACCCGAAAAGTTTTATCGGAACATTACATAGTTTTAAGCATAGGTATAACATAGACACAGTATTTTTAAATATTGGTGCAGCGGGGAACTTCATATATTATAGTTGTTACTACTTTTTAAGGGAATTATTAAAATAAGGGGTGATTAAAATGGTCAAAGATATTGCAAAGATGAGATTTGAATTGACTGATAAAGAAAAATCTAAAATATTTACAGAAGCCATTACAGGATAATGAGAGAACGGGCTTATTTAGAAGTATTGGAAAAGGTAGATCAGGAATTATTTAAAGACTTGCAGGAAAGTTTAAAAAATACTAATTAGGAGTGGTTAAGATGGATAAGCTAAAGGAATTACAGAAAAGAAAAAGAGATCTAAAAGCTGGACTTGATAGTTTAATTTTAGATGGAAAACCAACCAGCGAAGCAAGGCGAGAAATCAAGGAAGTAGAGCAACAAATTGACGATCTTAAAAGGAAACAAGAACTTGATAAATTGAAAGATTTACGGGCAAAGATTAAACAACGGGAAAATAATATTAAAACTATCAAAGAAAAAAGGAAAGCTGCCCGGGAAGAATTAATTAACTTTAAGCCTGAATTTGAGAAAATACAGAATAATTATATTGAAGCTAAAAACAAATTGGAGGATTTAAAGCAAAGGGCTGCCCCAAAGACTACCAGGATAAGTGAGGCACGAGATACTATAAGCCGTTGCAAAAATGAGATTGCTGAAATTAAGGGAGGTATAAATTAAATGAATGAGATTGATAAGCAGATTTATGATTTATTAGATGATAATTACTTAAAAAAATATTCCGACATTGTAACTACATATTACGAAGCCATAGGCTCTAATAATGAGTTGAAAGATGAAGCTAAAAAGAAATACAGAGATAACGCAAAAGAATTAATACATAATCTAGTTAGCAGTAAGAGAGAAAAGGCCCAGGAGATTATTGAAAATGAGAGGGGAAAAGGGGAATTTAAGTTCCCTGATTATCCAGAGCCAGAGGATAAAGAGGATAAAATCCTTAATGAAACTAAGAGATCTACAGCTCTATCTATTATCAAAGAAGAGATAAAAGCAACAGATAGCCCGCAAGAATTAATTGATATAGCAAGGAGTTATGAGAATGAAGAGTTGCTGGCCAGAGATGTTGATAGATTAGTTAAAGCTAATTTAAAAAGATTAGGTGAAGAAAGAAGCATTGAACGGCTAGAAGCTGAAAGAAAACCCGATCAGTCCAAAATAAACGGGGCTGAAAGTTTAATGAAAATGCTAACTAACAATAGACACTTTGCAGTAATAGAGCAAGCAGATGATGGTATTAAGCCACAGTTTAGAAAGCCTGAAAAGGACTTAATGGAAGGCAAAGCCCCAGGGAACGGAAACTATGACCCTAAAATATATAAAGCAATTAAGGGGCTAGAGTAATAATTACTATATAAAGGAGGTGATTAAGATGAAACTATCAAAAGCTGAAGTTGGAAAGTTAGCTAAACCATTGAAAGGTTCTAGGGTTAAAAGTCTGGGAGTTATCCAGAGCATAGACGGAACAGATGCAACCGTCATGTTTAGTGGTGCTGGTCATGATGAAGTTAGAACGCTGCCAATTGCTGATTTAGTTGATCCAGCAGTAACAGAAGCCTTTATTAACGAATTGGTAAGCTTGAACTCTGCAACTTAATATTACATAGTTAGCTGCCCTTATGACATACGCCCTTAACCCTTCTGGGGTTGGGGGCAACCCTTATAATATGTAGTCTAGTCATTAGAAAAAATGTAGTCAAATAATTCCATAAATACTTGATATAAAGGAAAAGGAAAGGAGAAAAATTTATGCAAGATAAACCTATTTATGAGTATGAGAAAAGACTTGATAGCTTCAAGAGTGCAAGACAATTCCAGGCGAAAGCTATAACGGCATTTGATCAAGGAAAGATTACAGCAGAGAAATTAAAAGCCATTTCAACGGCTATGAATACATTGTTAAGAGCATTAGAACAGTCTGATTTAGAGGAAAGAATGGAAAAGTTGGAAGAACTAGTCCAGAACAATAAAAAGTGGTCTGCTTAATGGTTACCAGAAGGCAATTAAATAAATTAAGTAAAATGATTGAACCTTTTGATGGCGAAGAGCATTACATATATTTAAAAGATGATGATGGCACTTACATTGACCCTATAACTAAAGAAGAAGTTCTACCTAAAGAGCTGCCTGAAGGGGAAAAAGTAAATATAGTATTTTTAGTCAGAGGTGAAAAAATGGAATGAGAGGTGATTCAATTGGTATCGAAAAGGCAGATTAAAAAACTAATGCAGCAATTGCAGCCAGATGATGATGTAGAGTTTATATTATTTTGGAAGGAATTTGATGTTATTAAGCGTTATGATACAGGGGAAACTTTTACAGATGAAGAATTTCAGGAGTATAAGAAGCAGCATGAAGTAATAAGTTTAAAATGGAATCCATAAGAGGTGATTACATTGGTAACTAAAAGACAGATAAGAAACTTAAAAAAACTAGTAGAGCCAGATGAAGAATTAATGCTATTTGTTGAAATGCCAGACGATACTACAGTCTGTGTAAATACTGGAGAGCAATTTACCCCGGAAGAATGGGAGAAATATCAAGAAGAATCAGCAGCAGAAGGCAATCCAGTAGTTGATTTAGGCGTTTAAAAGGAATCCAGAATAAGGGGGTTACAATGGTTACTAAAAGGCAATTGAGAGCATTAGAGAACCGTTTAAATGTAGATGATGAGAGAATTGAGTTTAATGTTTACCTACTTAATGAAGATGGTTCAGTTGAAGATGAGAACGGCGAAGTTATCCAAGCTAAAGAATGGCAAGATATGAAAGAAGGTAAACGAGTTATCGAAGTAAAATAAACCTTGAGGGGTGATTAAGCGGGGAGGGTAAAGAATGGGGCAAGGCAGTTTATAAAAGACTATGATAATATAGAAAATGTTATTGAGAAATTGAAAAAGAAACTTGCTGCACCTAAACCAGATTCTTATTATATACCGTCTAATATGTCGCCAACGCTAGATGGAATATACTTCGCCAATAGCCTACCAGGAGATCCGACAGGCAACCAGGCAGTCCAGATTGCAGATTTAGACCTAACAAGGGAACGCTTTATTGATATATTCTCAAATATCAAAAAAGTTATTGATGATTACATAGAAAAAAATAACACCAAGAACGATTTACATAATCAAGCTGAATTAATTAATGATGTCGCTGATATTATAGAGCCAGAACGAAAAGAATCATCTTTGCCTGATGACTTTATGGAAAAACAGCGGGAGGAATATGAGAACACACAGGAATTATTAAAATTTTTTAATGCAATATAATTTATAAAGGGGCGTTAATTATGGTTAGTAAAAGGAAGTTGGAAAAACTAGAGAATTTATTAACGAGAAAAGACAAACCAGATTTTAATATTTATATAGCTGAAGGTGATCAATTAAGAAAATTCAATTCTGAAGAAATTATATCCAGGGAAGAACTTGCAGATGATGAAAACACAATTGATATAATAGTTAGTGGAGTAGAACCAAAAGATTATGGCCTTGATGATTAAATCAGGGCTTCTTTTTTTTATTTGAGGGTAGATGCCCGGGCATCCGGACTAATTGTTATATTCTGGAAGCGATTAGAGCCATTCTTTGAGTGGTTGATGGGTGTTTATACCTTCTATGGCCTTATACGGCCTTCTAACCTTCGCCTATAAATGGGTGAAGGTCTTTTTTTTGTTGGAATATGCTTAAATAGTTGAAATTTAGCAGGTTGGAACATTGGAAACTAACATTAGCACAAGGTTATGGGGTAACATTAGAAAACAGGCAGGAACTTTTTCTTTGATGGATAACTATATATCAAAGGAGGGTTCTCAATGAAAAACAGGATAGGAGTAAAAGAAGCTGCTGAAATTTTAGGGGTAAGCAAGAAAACTGTATATGAAAGATTGCGTTCTGGAAAGATTAATGCTGAAAAGATTGACACCAAGCATGGCAAAAAGTGGGTTATAGATCGGGATGAGATAGAGGAATCGGCAAAAATAGAAAAGGGAGTTATTGAAGTCCAGGAAGTGAAGGAACTAATAGACAAGGAGCAGCTTAAAAGCGACCTAATTAACGCCATACAGGCACGAAATAAGCAGGATATAGATAAGGCTATGGATAAGGTTGACGATAGCATTAAACGGCAAAATGAGTTATTACAAGAGCAACAAAGGATGCTGGAAGAATTGCAGCGTCAAGTAGATAAGACTTTTATTGATAAGGTGAAAGATAACTTTAATAAATTGGTTAAGAAATTAAAATAACTGTAATACAACGGTCGGGGCTTTACAAAACAGGGGCTTTACAGTATTGCATTATACCTATTTCATATAAATTATAATTATTTCTCTTATTTCCTTTACATTCTTTTAATGGTGTTGTATAATAGTATCAAGTTAAACAAAGGAGGGTTCTCAAAATGAAAAAAGCAATCGGTTATATTAGAGTTTCAACGGCCAGGCAGAATGAAGAAGGGGTTAGCCTTGATGATCAAGAACAGAAAATTAAAGAATATGCTAAATTTAAAGATTTTGAGTTAACTGAAATTATAGCAGATCGTGGGATTAGTGCAGGGATTCCTTTATCCGATAGGCCTGGGGGTTCTCAATTAATTAATAAAGTAGATAATGGCCAGGCATCAATAGTTATTGCAGTAAAGCTGGATAGATTATTTAGGGATGCTGCTGATTGCTTAAATACATCCAAAAGATGGGATGATAAAGGGGCAGCCCTTCATCTATTAGATTTAGGTGGTGGCACGCTAGACACATCAACGGCCATGGGTAGGATGTTTTTAACTATGAGTGCTGGGTTTGCTGAAATGGAACGCAACCTTGTAAAAGAGAGAACCAAGAACGCTTTACAATATAAACGAGATAAAAGGGAAGTCTATGGCCATGCACCGTTAGGCTTTAAGCGTGTAGGTGATAAACTGGTAGAAGTTGAGGAAGAATTAGGTATTATTGATATGATTTTTACATTGAGAGAAAAAGGTTTAAGTTTACGCAAAATTGCAAAGAATTTGAACCAAAACAATATAAAAACCAAGCAAGACGGTAAAAAATGGTATGCTGCAACAGTTAACTATATACTTAAAAATGATTTATACCAGGAGGTGATTTAATGGAATTTCTAACAGTCCAAGAAATAGCAGAGATTTTAAAAGTAAATGCTAAAACGGTGAGAAATTGGATAGATGAAGGAGATCTGAAAGCAGCAAAGTTTGGCAGGCAGTATCGAATAGATAGAGAGGATTTTGAGAAGTTTGTTGAAGAACAGAAGCAATAGCAGCTTAAACTGCCCATTAATGGGCTGAAAATGAAATTGGTGTTAAAGAAGGCATGATTAATAAATATTTAAATGCTTATAAAGCTATAAAAAATAATTCTGCTCTACCCGGGTCAAGTAATTTAAGCGTTGAAGTTTTGGCTTCTTTAGAAAGAAATACCACACCCATCGAAGTAAAAGAAAAAATTAAATCGGGGGAAATAAAAACAAGAAGAGAAATGCAAGAATTAAGAAAAAAACTTAATGCTGAACGCAAAGAAAAAGAAAGACCTGAATTGGTCTATATATGTAATGAGAAGGGGCTGGATTTACCTATATACTACAATAGAGCAGGTTTATTTTAACAGGCTATGTTATACCATAGGCAAGGCTTAAAAGGTGCTGAATTGGTCTATATACTACAATCAGGAGGGTATCAAATGGCATTACAGGATAAGGTTATCGACAGACTTAAAGAATTAGGTGTTAATGATGGTTTATGGCTGGTAGAGGTATCAGACTATCAGACTGCTAAACAATTCTATTCAGCAAGGCATATAGACGATTTAACACAGTTTGACGAGCCAGAGGATACACATATTATATATTATCATGAGAACGGCAGTATTGAACAACATAGCTGCTTCAATCCAGATGATCAGAAAAGTTTTAATGAAGCCATTAATTGGATTGCAAAATATTTAGGGGCAGACATCAAGGAGGTTAACTAATGCTAGAGGAAGTTAAGAAAAAGTTTGAAATTAATGATCTGGAAGGCGTAACCGATATTATTATAACTGAACTAGGTAACATGGAATATGCAGTCTATGATAATGTATTACTGATAAATAGCGAAGCAGTCAACAAAAAAATAAATGCTGCCCCGGAATCCCAGGGCAACAAAAAAAACATCCTAAATTAATTATACAATTATTCAACAATATTCGCAAAAAAATCGAAAATATTATAATTATACATTCGCATAAAATTAACACTTAACCCCGACTATTTTGGTTGGGGTTTCTTATTTCCGTTAATTCCACTTTAGTTGACTAAAAAAAGAATATAATATTTAAAAAAAGATTAAAAAAGAATATGAAAAGCATATTTTTAATGATAGCTTATTATCTTTGACATATAAACAATTAAAAGCACTTTAGTTGACTAAAAAAAGAATAAAAAGGATTAAAAGAACCCATTTCTAATAAATATATTTAAAAGACCAAAATTTAAAACAAATGTTTGGCTAACTTTAAATAAATATTTATACATAAAAATTAATATTAAGTGTATATTGCTTATTAATAAAATGTGATCTATATATTCTAATATTGAACCCAGGATTAAATTTTAAATATTTGCATCTCTGGTTGGCCAAGGCAGTAAAGTTTTAACTTTTACAGGGTTATTTCATCTTAATATTACAATAAAATTAGGTGTAAAATCTAACCTTGAAATTTATAGTAAAATATATATACCTGGGGGGGGTATGTCTTCAAAATACCTCTATGGATTTTAGAGAAAACACAAATTTTTTAAAGTATATAAACCCCGTTCTTTTTATTCTTTTTATACTTTATTTAATTTTAAGATAGACTATAATTATATACAATTTCAACAATTATAAGGGGTGTTCTTTTTTAAAGAATTGAAATTCTTTTTTTATCTTTTTTTAAGGCAAAGGTTCTTTTTTTAAAGAAATCTTGATAAATCAGCATAAACATTAACCAATTTGTTACAATTTTATGATGTCAATAAATGGGAATCCATATACCCCCCCAACAACCACCTAAATTTTTACAATAAAGTTAAATTATCAGAGAGTTAAAAATTGCCCTGTAAAGCACCCTCCGTAGCTATACATATTTATCATTAATTTTAATTATAATTTATATTAAATATTAAAAACTGTGATAAAATAAATAAACATTGCTCTTGCACTTGAACGGTATAAATGTTATACTTATTAGTGTAGTGAGCAGTAAATTTTGCACTTTGAAAAAGGCAGTTTGTTATAATGAAGAGCCGTTGCAAGCGGGGTTTTACCCCAGAGCCATGACCTAACTTGAAATAGTTGGAGAGCTTCAGACCTGGATAGGAGAAACGGCGAAGGCAGAGCCGGGAACGCTGATAGCAAAGCAGAGTCCGGGATGCCTAAAAACAGATTTAAATCAGATAGGAGGATAATGATGATAGATTTAAAAACAGCTAGAGATAAAGCTGATAAATTAGCAGATAATGAAATGCCGGCATTAAGTAGTTTAAGGCGTTGGATTTCAAGGGGTTTATTATCTGGAACTATAGATTATAGTGAAAAAGGTAGAGCCGGCGGAAGGGTTGGGTTATACCCAGATTCTATAGTTGCAGAAATTGCAACGGTTATTGCTTTAAAAAATAGATATAACCACAAAGAAATAGTTGAAGTTAGAGAAAATATAATTAGTGATTTAGACACGAAACAAATAAATTCAAAAAATATAAAAGAAATTTTAAAGAAAAGATATATAAAATTAGAAAAATTATTTAATCCGGGTGATAGATCCGGACCAGGAGAAATGGAAGAAACAGAAAATTTATTTAGACAAACTTTCAAAGAAAAAGATTATCTTGAAACTTACCAATATTACATTAAAAAAGCAGCAGAGGTGATGAATCAAGATGAAAAAATTTTTCAGTAAAAGAAAAAGCCCGCTGATTGCGACAGCAGGCAGGCAAAAGGATGTGCTTATATAATGATTATATCACAATTAGACGATATTTTAAACTATTTTGATAATGTAAAAGAGAAAATTCCAGGCGAAAAATATAAATTT
>SL_5KL_010_SEDDRAFT_10001953_pt1 | contig 11930 bp, 10 predicted proteins | sample SodLakKL_010_SED_FD_9118 | JGI IMG/M metagenome (IMG submission 9118)
CGGCAAGGCCCACTTGTCGCGGCGAGCACGCTTGCGAGCCGCGAGGCTCGATGCCGGATTTGAATCAGGGAGTGGCGCACCGCGGAACGACCGTGGTTCAACATCCGGCAAGGCCCATCAATACCCTGCGCCATTTGTGGCCGAAAGCGGGTATCTGGTTCTCAGTACTCACTTCTCCGCCGTCCCCGTCGTCTCCGACTCCCCCGCTTCCCCCGCTTCCGTTTCACCGGACCCACCGCGGAGCCGTTTCGGCAGGAGCCCCTTTATCAGGCCTCGTAAGATCTTGCCCGGATCGAGGAAGTACTGCGGGAGGACGACCATCGCGACGGCGACGATCAGCAGCTGGATGACGGCGTAGTTCGCGAGCGGGATCGCGAACACGAGCGTCGCCGCCAGCCCGATCAGATCGAACAGCCCGAGCTTCATCATCCCTCCCTAGCCCATCGCCGTTTAAAAGGCCCGCGGCGGAATCGGGTTCATCGCCCGTGTCCGTCCTCCGCGTCGCTCACGCCCCCTCGACGTCGACGAGTTCCATCAGCGGGTAGCCATCGACCATCCGCATCCGGGTCGAGACGGCCACGTCTGCATACTGGATCGACATCTCCACGTCCATGAGCGAGCCGGTCAACTCCGTGTAGCCGTTCTCGTGGTCGATCGCGTCGGCGACCCGGTCGTCGTGGATCGTCACCGTCACCGACTCACAGTGCGGCTGGTTCTCGATCGCCTCGGCCATCGCGGCCTCCAAACTCCGCGTGCTCGACGGGCTCACCGGCGTGCCCGCGAACTGGTGATACAGCGAGCCGAACTTGATCCCGGCCTCGAAACACGCCTGCTGGGCGTCGGTTGCCATACCACGCCTTCGGCCGCCGGGCGATAAGGTCCGTCGATCCGGCCGGCCCGCTTCGTGGGGATCGTTCCCCTCAGCCGATCACCAGCCCCGTGCTGAGGACGTAGAGCCCGACGAGCGCGAGCATCGACGGCACGAGCCAGCGGTCAACCCACGGCGGCAGGTCGGCGGCCGTCCGCCGGGCGATCCGGATCGCCACGGCGACGAGCACGCCGGCGGCGACGAGGTACCCCCCAACGACCGCCGCGAGCGTCGCCGTATCGAGGCCGCTGAAGAAGGGGATGAAGACCGCGAGGTTCTCCCCGCTCAAACCCACTCCCGCGCCGGCGACGACGACGACCCCGCCCGGCGTCTCCTCGTCGTTGACGACCGGCGGGGCCTCGTCGTCGCGTCGGCGAACCAGCCCCCACACCCCGAGCGCGAGCGGGACGACGCCGAGGAGGAACGTCCACTCACGGAGCGCCGCGTCGGCGACCGTCGCGAGGACGACCGCCCCCGCGAGCCCGGCGGTAAAGCCGAGGTAATGGCCGACGACGACCTCCGCGGTCGTGTACGCCTCGTCGACGGCGAAGGCGACGAGCACGGCGAACGTGTCGATGTGGGTGATGATGAACAGCCACGTCGCGAGGAGCAGGACGGCGCGCACGGCTGGATGTTCTCTCCCACAGTAAAAAACCGATCGCGTCCACGAGCGTCGACTCACACGCCGACCGGTTCCCGAAACCGACGGGTATTCCCGCGCGCGCCCGCAAGGAAATTCCAAGATGAGCAAGGACTACATCGAGGTCCGCGGCGCCGAGGAACACAACCTCAAGGACCTCGACGTCCGGATCCCGCGCGAGGAGTTCACCGTCGTCACCGGCCTCTCCGGGTCGGGGAAGTCGTCGCTCGCCTTCGATACGGTCTACGCGGAGGGGCAGCGGCGCTACATCGAGTCGCTCTCAGCGTACGCGCGCAACTTCCTCGGCCAGATGGACAAACCGCAGGTCGAGGCCGTCGAGGGGCTCTCACCGGCGATCTCCATCGATCAGAAGAACGCCGCGAACAACCCCCGTTCGACGGTGGGGACCGTCACCGAACTGCACGACTACCTCCGTCTGCTCTATGCCCGGATCGGCACGCAGTACGACCCGATCACCGGCGAGGAGGTCGGCGAGCAGTCCGCACAGGACATGGTCAAGCGGATCCTCGAACTCCCCGAGGGCACCCGTGCGAAGATCGCCGCACCCGTCGTCCGCGACCAGAAGGGGGCCTTCGAGGACCTCTTTTCGGAGCTCGTCGCCGACGGCTACAGCCGCGTCGAGGTCGACGGCGAACCGCTGGATCTGACGCTCGATGACCCTGATTTGGACAAGAACTACGATCACACGATCGACGTCATCGTCGACCGCGTGGTCGTCTCACCCGACGCCCGTTCGCGGCTCGCGGATTCCGTCGAAACGGCGCTGGAGGAGGCCGACGGCGTCCTCAAACTGATCGTCCCCGATCCACCGGAGGACGTTCCCTTCGTGTCGAACACCCGCTCGACGGGTTCGCTCGCGGAGGATGCCGAGGGCGATGACCGGCTCGTCGTCGAGTTCTCCGAGGCGCTCGGCAACCCGAACTCCGAGTTCCAGTTTTCGGCCATCGAGACGCGCTCGTTCTCGTTCAACAGCCCCTACGGTGCCTGCCCGGCGTGTGAGGGGATCGGCTCGACGAAGGAGATCGACGAGGACCTCGTCGTCGTCGACCCCGAAAAACCGGTCAAACACGTCTTCGAACCGTGGAGCTACAATCGGACCTACTACTCCAGACAGCTCGACAACGTCGCCGCGCACTTCGGAGTCGACCTCGAGACCCCCTTTGAGGAGCTCGATGAATCCATTCAACGGCAGTTCCTCTACGGAACCGACGACGTCGTTCACTTCGAGTGGACGACCCGCAACGGCACCCGCGAAAAGACCGAGCGCTTCGAGGGTGTGATCCCGAACCTGGAGCGGCGACACGTCGAGACGGACTCCTCGCGGGCCCGCGATCACATCGAGGAGTACATGGCGGTGACGACCTGCCCGGAGTGTGCGGGCAGCCGGTTGAAAGAGCAGTCCCGACACGTCCGTATCGCGGGGACCTCCATCGACGAGGTGAACCGCCTGTCCATTGCCGACGCCCGCGAGCACTTCGAGGGGTTGGAGGACGAACTCACCGAGCGCGAGCGGACGATCGCGACGGAGATCCTCAAGGAGATCCGCGCCCGGCTCGGGTTCATGGAGGAGGTCGGGCTGGAGTACCTGACCCTCGATCGGGAGGCCTCGACGCTTTCAGGCGGGGAAAGCCAGCGCATTCGGCTCGCCACACAGGTCGGCTCCGGGCTCGTCGGCGTCCTCTACGTGCTCGATGAACCCTCCATCGGCCTCCACCAGCGCGACAACGACCGTCTGCTCAACACCCTCGCGGGGCTCCGTGACCTCGGCAACACCCTCGTCGTCGTCGAACACGACGAGGAGACGATGCGGCGCGCCGACCACATCATCGATATGGGTCCCGGCCCGGGCAAGCGCGGCGGGGAAGTCGTCGCCCAGGGCGACTTCGAGGTCATCGTCGAGAGCGACTCGATCACGGCCGACTACCTCGCCGGCCGGAAGGCGATCCCCGTCCCAGACGAGCGCCGCGAGCCCGAGGATGCGGGCGAACTCGTCGTCCGGGGGGCCCGCCAACACAACCTGCGTGACCTCGACGTGGCCATCCCGCTCGGGACGCTCACGACGATAACCGGCGTCTCCGGCTCCGGGAAGTCGACGCTGATGCACGACGTGTTATATAAATCGCTCGTGCGGGAGATGAACGATAACACGAGCGTCGACCCCGGTGAGCACGATGCCGTGGAGGGCATGGATCACATCGAGACCGTCCGACTCATCGACCAGTCGCCCATCGGCCGGACGCCGCGCTCGAACCCCGCCACCTACACCGACGTCTTCGATCACATTCGCGACCTGTTCGCGGAGACGAAGCTGGCGAAACGGCGCGGCTACGAGAAGGGACGGTTCTCGTTCAACGTGAAAGGCGGCCGCTGTGAGGGCTGTGGGGGCCAGGGAACGGTGAAGATCGAGATGAACTTCCTCTCGGACGTCTACGTTCCCTGCGAGCAGTGCGGCGGGGCGCGATACAACGACGAGACCCTCGACGTGACATATAAAGGCGCGACGATCGCAGACGTCCTCGATATGAGCGTCGAGGAGGCCTACGACTTCTTCGAGAGCCACCAGGGGCTCAAACGACGCCTCAAGCTCCTGCTCGACGTCGGGCTCGGATACATGGAGCTCGGTCAACCCTCCACGACCCTCTCGGGCGGGGAGGCCCAGCGCGTCAAACTCGCCGAGGAGCTCGGGAAGCGCGCGACCGGCGACACGCTCTACCTGCTCGACGAGCCCACGACGGGGCTCCACAAGGAGGACGAACGTAAACTGATCGACGTGCTCCACCGGCTCGTCGACGGGGGCAACACGGTCGTCGTCATCGAACACGAACTCGACCTCGTGAAGAACGCCGACCACGTGATCGACCTCGGTCCGGAGGGCGGCGAGGGCGGCGGTGCGGTCGTCGCCAGCGGCACCCCCGAGGAGGTCGCGCGCGACGACGACTCCCACACGGGTCGGTATCTCCGGGACTTGCTCCCCGATGTCGACGCGGAGGGGCCCCGGAGCGACCGGCGCACGCCCGCGAAGCCCACGACCGACGACTGACCTCGACAGGATCCCTCCGTGGGCAACAGCTCCCCCTCCGTAGCCGCATCTCCTACACTCGGGGCGTCTCACGCGCCTCCGAGTTCCCTCACCTCCGGTCGAGCGACCGGGTCGCCGGCACTCGCCTCGCCAGCGCCCGGATCGCGCCCGCCGCGGCGCTGTCCGGGGCGGACTCGATCACCGGCCGCTCCTCGACGACGGAACGGCCCACCCGCGGGTCCGCAGGCACCACCTCCACGGGGCCCCCGAGGGTGTCCGCGATGGTCCCCGTTGGCGGCTGCTCGACGGTCCGGTTAATCACTCCGGCGACGAGCCCGGCATCGAGCTCCCGTGCGAGTTCGCGCGTTCGTATCGCGTCCGCGAGCGCGAACGCCTGCGGTGAGACGACGATCAGACACGCGTCCGCGACGGCCAGCGGCACGCCCGCGTCGGCCCGCCGCCCGGCAGGACAGTCGACGACGACGGTCTCGTGTTCGCGTTCGAGCCGGCGGAGCGCCCCATCGAGGACGGTGAGATCACACGCCCTCGCGCCGGTGAGCGTCCGACCGCAGGGGACGATATCGACCGGGCCGCTCCGGAGGGTTTCGGTGATCGACGCCCGGCCGGCGAGGACGTCGTGGAGGTCCGGCCCGTGTCGGCCCGGAAGGTCCGCCATTCCGAGGTCGGCGTCCACGACGACCGCATCGAGCGCGGCGGCGACGTTGTACGCCATCGTGGTTTTGCCGACGCCGCCCTTCCCGCCGGTGACGGAAAGTATCACGGCGTGAGCCCCCCGGATGGGTTCACTTTCCGAGATTCACGGACGCTCACGCGAGTTCCTCCATGGCGTCGATCGGCACGTCGGTCGCCTCCGCGCGGGTCGCCAGCGCCGTCATCCGGTCGCCAAACCGCCGAAGCAGGGTTGCGTCGTCCGCCAGTCGTTCGTCGAGACCGAGTAGCGGTTCGAGACCGCCCGCGTCGTCGACCTCCGCCGTCGCCTCCGCGAGGGTTGCCCCCGTCAGGCGCTCGCCACGCTCGATACGGGCTTCGACCGTATCGAGCCACTCTTCGATCCGATCCGCTTCGATCGAGTCCGACACCGTTGCACGTGCCTCGGCTTTCCTGCCGCCGGCTCCGTTCCCGTCTCGGACCTCATCCTCGTTGCTTTCGGCTTCGTCGCTTTCGGCTCCGTCGCTTTCGTCTGCGTCACTCTCCGCCTTCGGGGTCATGCCACACTCGACACTCCGGTACGATCGGTCGTGCTCGCCGCCTCGGCCCGTCACGTCGCATTCGCCGCCTCGGCCCGTCACGTCGCCGTCGATCCGCGCGACGACATCCGCCGGCGGCCGGTGTGTGCCCAGGCGCCTGATCGCCGCTGCCCCGCCGGCTGCCGTCCCCGTGTCGTCCGGTTCGGTCTCGGTGATGGCGACCGGAGAGTCATCCTGATCGGTTGACTCGTCCGGGCCGACCCCCTCGTTCGAACCGATCGGTCCGTTCGGGTCGGTGGGGACGGCAAACCCGACCGCCCGTCGTTCGCCGGGATCGAGCTGCATCGTCACGCCCGACCGATCCCAACCGGCCTCCGGGACGCCGTTCCGCCTTGGCGGGAGCACGGGACCGTCGAGCAGGCTCTCGACGCGAACCTTGCGGGGGACGTCACGGTCGTTGTGCAGCCGACAGCGGACCAGCGCGATCCCCGCTGCCCGGTCGATGCTCCAGGAGCGCTCCATGCGCCGATTGGTCCCGTCTTCGGTTATAAACCTCCGGCCGCCTTGACCGGGACCTCGATCACCCGCTCGATGCGTGTGAGTGTCTCACCGGGCCTCTCACGTTTCGTCGCCGGCGGTCGTCGGCCCGTCTCACGTCCGGCGTTGATCAGCGAAAACCCAGCACACACCTCTATCACGTCCTCGCCGACGATCACCGGGCCGTCCACGTCGGCGATCCGAACCGCCGCCAGCGACGCGGCGAGGTCGGGCCCCCGATAGTCGCTCGGGGCCGCCCCCGCGTCGTTCGGGTCGCCGGTCGGAACGGCATCGAGCGCCTCCCGAAACGCCGGATACACCTCTTCGGCGAGCTCGACCCTGGCGGTTCGTCGTCGGTTTTCGAGCCGATCCTGCAGGCGAAGCCGACGCTCCCGCGCGTCCCAGGCCGCCGCTGCCCGTCGCTGTGCGCGCTCGAACGCCTGTTCCGCTGCGATCCGTTCCGTCTGTGCCGCCGAAAGGGCCGCGGCGGCCGACCGGAGTTCCGCGAGTGCGTCCTCGGTCGGCGCATCGACGGCCCGTCGACCACGAAGATCGCCCCGGGCGGCCGCGACGCGCTCTTTCAGCCGCTCTTCCTCGCCCGTCGCCGCCGCGACGCGCCTCCTCGCTTCCGCCGTCTCGGCCGTCGGGATCTCGACCTCGGCGAGCGCGACGTGGACCTCCCTGATCTCCTCGGCCACGCTTGAGCGGTGCCCATGGGACCGCGCGGCGGCGGCCAACTCCTGCACCAGCGACCGTCCGGTCGGAAGCCGTCCGAGCACCTCGATAGGAGCCGGTATCGCCCGGTCACCCCGGACCCCATCGGATCCTTCGGCCCTCACAGCTCGCGACCCTTCAGTTCGTCCGGGTCCGGATGCGTGGTTCCCGCGGCGAACGCGGCGTACGGCGTCGCCTTACTGTCCCGCTCCGCGTACGCCCGCGCCGCCTCCACCACCGTCTCGTCGACGTCGGTGAACTCGTTGAACGGCTCGGTGCGCTCGATCTGCACGTCGGCACCGTACGTCTCCCGTAGCCGCAGCGCGAGGAACGCCCCGAACGCCGTCGCCTCGAACAGCGCCGCCCGCCCGAATCGACGGATGACGTGGTCTTCGTGGGCCCGACAGGTGTTTCGGAGTCCGGTCCGTGCCGACGCCGAATACGTCACCACCAGCAACACGATACGCGGTCGTCGATTCCCGATAAAAGCGTTTACGAACGCCACGATTTCATCCTGCTGAAACGATCCCCGGGGGTGCCGTAACCGCCTCCCTCAGAGCGGTTCGACCTCGAACGTGAGCTCGGAGGCATCCTCGTCGGTCCTCGCCCCGATCGATCGACGGACGCGCTCACGGGCGGCCGGTGCCGAGGGTGCGATCACGACCCGCCCGTCAGCCGGCGGATCGCCGACCGCCCGATAGACCTGCGCGTCGCCCTCGAAATCCGTGGCGTAGGTCCGCAACACCGTCGCGACGCGACGCTCCGTCGCCGCCAGGTCGGCATCGCCCTCCTCGAAGGCCCTGAGGGCCTCCTCGATGTTTCGAAGCGCTGAGATCCGGTCCATGGTCGTTCAGGTCAGCCGGAGGTGACCCTGGCTGGGCTCGTAAACCTCGCCTTTCGTCCGAAGCTTTTCGATCTCGTTTTCGGCNTTGCTCCGGTCCATCCCGATCTCGTCGGCGCGATCGAGCACCTCCTCGACCGGCGCGCCCTCCTCGTACTCGCGCTCGATCTCCTCGATGAGTCCCTTGATGTTTTTGATCCGATCACGGTGGCTCTTCGAGGTCCCCGTTTCCACCACGTCGGCGTCGAACTGGCCCGTCTCGGGGTCGACCCCGATATCGCGGAGGCACGACTCGACGATCCCCGTTGCCCGCTCGGCGTCCTTCGGTTCGACGACATCGGAGAGTCGAACCCGGGCGCTCGCCTCCGACAGGCGCACCAACGCCTCCAGCTTCCGGGCGGTCACCGGCACCGGCGCGTCCTCGTCGGCACCCTTCGATCGCAGGTTCACGTAGAAATCCTCGATGATCCCCATCGCCTCCTCGGTCATCGTCGGATAGCAGTCCCGCTTTGCGTGTGCGATATACTTCCGGAGCAGATCGGCGTCGATCTCGGGGGCGACCTCCTGGGTGACCGCCTCGACCTCCTCGGCGGTGAACTCCGAACTCGGCACGTTCGCCCGCTGGGTGTTGAGTTCGCCGGCGTAGTTCGTCTTGAGGATGTGGCGGGCCAGCCGGGAGTCGTGTTCCGGATCCGGTTGGTCGGTCACGGTGAAAATGAGGTCGAACCGCGAGATGAGCGCGGGCTCTAAATCGATCTGTTCGCCGATCGGCTCGTACTGGTCGAAGCGACCGTACTTCGGGTTTGCCGCGCCGAGCAAGGAACACCGCGATTTAAGCGTCGCGTTGATCCCGGCTTTGTTGACGCTGATCTGCTGTTGTTCGAGCGCTTGGTGCATCGCCGAGCGATCCTCCGATCGCATCTTATCCAGCTCGTCGACTGCGGCGATCCCCTTATCAGCAAGTACGAGCGCGCCGGCCTCCAAGGTCCATTGTTGGCCGTCGCCGAAGTCATCACGTACCGCAGCCGCCGTAAGGCCCGCGGATGACGATCCCTTCCCGGAGGTGTAGACGGAGCGAGGCGCAATCTGTCTGATATATGACAACATTTGTGAGTTGTGTGAGATGATGCCATTCGAGACGTAGTTGTGCGTTTCCTCAACCTCAAGATCGTACACCCAATCGTCTTCGGGAGCGATCGGTTCGATGGTGTCGATCCGATCCCATCTAACGTCCCCTTCCGCTAATTGACGGAGTGCATCGATGTCGGTTGCAACCCTCCCACCATCGGGTCGTGCCTTCCCTATTTTCGCATCCTCAGTTCGCTTCGTAGCCGCGTTCTCGAATGCCTCTACGATCCGTTTAAGCGCCCCGACGCTCGGATTTCTGGTCCCCGACTCGTAGTGCCGGTAGGTGTTCCGTGGTACCCCGCAGTCATATTGTGTCAATCCAAGCGACTCCCGTACCCGCCGAATGACCGGTGCCACGTTGGGAACGACATCCACATTCGTATTCCGGTCTGTCGATAGATGCGCTTCAGCTGCCTGTTGTTTACGACCGGTTACGAATCCAATCTCAGTCACATAGCGATCGAACTGTGCACCACTGATGCGCAGCCTATGACTTCCGTTTTTCCGTTCGTGGAGTTGTGTCGTGATCCTATGTTGAAGCAGTAGCGTACGGAGGTCCCTCAGTAACTGCTCGCTCATCGATGCAACGGTAATCTCCCGCTGTGTCGCCGAGACGTGACCTTCGCCCTCGACGTATCCTTTGATAAATGCTCGCGTGATCGGTGGTGATGCACGGCAAATTTCGGTCGGAATTCGTTGCTTTGCAGAGCCCTTTAAAAACGCTCCATCGAGGTTTTCAAGGAATCTAACAAACTCGCTGGCGGAGCACAATAGCTCACGGGCCGTCTTCTTCTCGTGTGATTTACGGATCGATGCTCGGAGCCCAAGCGTCTCAAATGCAGACCGAGCATCGGATAACACGGCCTCGTCATTGTTGGTTATCGAGACGAACCCCGTTCCATCATCACGCGCCTCGGCATAGCCCTCAGCGACGATATACCCGAGAAGTCGCGCAAGCTCCGGTGTCCACTCTTCGGGGAGATCAAGCCGGGCAGCGTTCCACGACTGCGATCGGCGGAAATCCACATCCAATGTATCGTCCACCTCTGTTTCAAGTCGGTCTGGTGTCGCGATAAATTCGCCTTCAGCTAACTGCTCCGCGACGGTCGGCTCAAAACGCCCGTCGTGCTGGACGAACAGCGGATGTGACGGCGTTACAGTAAGCTCGCTCCCGGATGCCGTTTCGATTCGATACATCGTCTCGGGTGCTTCTCGCTTCCAGACTTTCGTCGCACGCGACATCCCGACCGTTCCGTCCTTCTGCAGGGCGGGCACCTCGAAATCAACCGTATCCCACACGCCGTCGTCGATCGGTTTAGGATCGTCGAGGTTTGCTTCGACCAGCTCCCGTATCTCGACTGCTCGTCCATCCCCGAGAACAACGCTGGTGTCTCCATCGACACATTTTCCCGTTCCGGGGTCTCCGATCAGCAGCATATGCAGATCCCCCCGGATCCGCGAGCCGTCCGGGAGGTGTTTGGTGACGCCCGAGAAGAGCTGGAGGATCATCGCGAGTTTCTCCTCCTCGTAGCCGTAGATGGCGGGCGCGATGGAGCCGATCATGGCCTCGTAGATGTCGTCGCGTTCGGAGAGTTCGATGATCTCCCGCTGGTCCTCGGCGGTGATGTCCATGTCCTCGAACTCCTCGTCCTCGATGGCGATGGCGACGCCGTCCATGTAGAGGTCGAAGATGGCGGACTTCTCGTTGCCCTGTTCGAGCTGTTCGATGTGGAGGACGCCGACGGCCGTGACGTGGTCGCCGGGGCTCACGTGGCCGGTGATGTCGTCCTCGATGTCGACGTCGATCGATTGGGGCGTCTCGCCGCCGCGGAGCCCCTCCGGCGACTCCTGGATGCGGAGCTTCTGGGAGTCGATGAACTCGGACTGATCGAAGTTCACCCGGAAGGGCCCTTGTCGCTCACAGCCTTGACACTCGTGGGGCTCCTGAAAGCCGCCGTCGGCCTGGGGAATGTAGGTCATCGTCCCGCAGCGCTGGCATTCGAAGGCGGCCTCGGTCACCTTCGGGCGGACGTCGGTCGCCTTCCGGACGATCCCCCTGATGGAGACGAGCTTGCCGATGTGGTCGTCGTGGACGCGGATGCCGCGGATATCGATGCTATCGGGCAGATTCTCGATGCGGACGTGTGCGCGTCCGAGGCTGACGTCGGCGGGGAGATCGTAGAGCCGAAGCGCTTCCTCGGCGTACTCGCGCATCTGGTCGGGTTGGGATTGAAAGTCCTCCGCGAGGTCCCGGTCGAACTGATAGAGGTCGTCGTAATCGACGTACAGCGAGCGCTGCTCGTTCGGATACCGTTGAGCGAGCGTACCGATCTCGTCGCGGTAGTAGTTCCGATAGAACTGAATGAACCGCTCCGTGAGGTCCTGATTCCCGGCCTGAGCCATTACGACAGGCCTTCGGCGTCATCACGTATAACGTCTTGCTCCAGCGGTTCGCGACGCTCCCCGAGGGTCACGACGACCCCGTCGCTCGTGCGTGACTCCCTTCCCCCTACGTGTCACCTAGCCGGGGAAGCAGGCCCGTGACGAGCACGACACCGCCGAGGGCGACCACCAGCGCGAGGAAGCCGATCCACAGCGAGTACTGGTCCGCGATGGCCCCGACGGCGACCGGACCGAGCGCGCCCCCGCCGATGTAGATCGTTCGGATAACGCCGAAGCCGGTCCCTTGAACGCTCGCGGGGAAGGCCGAGGCGAGATAGGTCAATCCGGGTGGGAAACAGCCGAGGAGCCCGCTCGACAGCACGACGCCGACGACGAGCAGCCACAGGCTCTCGGCGCTCAACACGATGAGCAGTCCGGGGATCGCCACCACCGCGAAGAGGCCGACGGTCCGGCCCGGATCGATTCGATCGCCCACGACGCCCGCCGAGAGCTGCATCACGAGCCCCGTCGCGAAGAACAGCCCGAAGAGGACCGTCGCCTGTTGTGGCGGG
>SL_5KL_010_SEDDRAFT_10001954_pt1 | contig 11929 bp, 8 predicted proteins | sample SodLakKL_010_SED_FD_9118 | JGI IMG/M metagenome (IMG submission 9118)
CAACACCAGTTACATCAGCAATATCGGCAATGACAGCAGCATTAGTGACACCAGTAATGCCAGCAACACAAGCTATGCAAGTAACGACAGTAATGACAGCAGCACCAGCTACGCAAGTAACGATAGCAATGACAGCAAGACCATCTTTGCCAGTAAAAGCAAAAATTACAGTTTTGAGGATTATTCCAGTAATATCAGCGAAGAGGACGGTGGGAGACGGGGTGATTAGCAGTCATTCAGGATCTTCCCGCCGGGCTTTGCTGTAAGCCGGGGAGGGCCTGCCCATGACCTGGAAAAAATTAATTATAGTTCTTCTTATTTTAGCCGGGCTGGTGGCCGGGCCCTATTATCTTTACCAGAGCGGGCAGCTGCTGCAGTGGCAGGATCAGATTCTCACCGAGCTGGAAAATATTCTGGATGCTGAGATCACAGTGGCAGATTTTTCCCTGCTGCCGATAAATCAGATCCGGCTGCAGGAGGTTGAAATTCAGAGAGAGGAAGAGCTGGATATCTATCTGGCTGAAGTCCATCTCTATTATGACCTGCGAAATCTGCTGGAAATTTTCTGGAGAGATAGGCTGGAAACTGACCTGGCTGAGGCTCTGCTGGCCAATCTCCATCAGGTCTGGATAAGAGAGCCCGAGCTGGAGATCTGGAATCCCGAGGGAGAAGTTTTATCTGAGCTGGACTTAGAGGATGAGATGTCTTTGCCTGACCCTGCCCCCATCTGGCGTGAACTACCGCCTCTACCTGCCGGGGCAGGTCTTGTTGTTCAGGGAGGCAGTATTTCCTATCATGAGAGGGAAAGTGGACTCAGTCTGGAGCTGGATCGGCTGGAAATTAAAGCTCAGGGAGAAGCAAGGCTCTCTGCCGGACTTAGAGGGGATGTAAGTCTGACAGGTCTGGAGTTTTCTCAGGGTGACGGTTATCTATCCCGGCTTGATCTTACCGGGCTGGAGGCCGGGTTGACTCTGGAAGATAATAGCTGGGAGCTAAAGGCGGATGGAAACCTGGAGGATTTATCTCAGCTTGAGGAGCCGGGCCGGGAGCTGATCCGGGAATATGGTTTTGGAGATTTGAATCTCAGGGGCAGTCAGAAACTGCACCTGACTGCCCGGGGCAGACGGGATGAACTGGAGGATTTTCAGCTTAGCGGGATAACCGAGCTGGAGGAGGTTAGTTTTTCCCGGGCGGAGAATATCGATACTGATATAATGGAAGAAAACCGTTTCTTTCCAAATGAGGCCGATGAGCCAATTTTGCTGGAAGATATTTACTGGCAGACGGATTTCCGCCAGTCCGAAGGGCGGCTGGTTATTTCAGATTTAACCTTCAACTTTCTTGATAATATTTTTGCAGGTCGGGGTAATCTAAAGCTGACCGGTCCCAATGGCATTTTCGGGACTGATGGCCAGGTGAATCCGGATGATAGCAGTGGAGCAGAGGAGAGTAAAGAGGACAGCAATTTTCTAAGAGATTACTATTTTGAACTTTCGGGAAATCAGCTGGAGCTGGCCAGCTTAATGGAATATCTTCAGCTGGAGATTCCAGCTGAAATTGAAGAAGAGATTGCTCCCTGGAGTCCGGGAAAGGCTGAGTTTACTCTGGCTGTTACTCCCGGTACAACTTCCGGAATCAGCCCGGGTAACGATAGCGGCGGGAACGTTATGGACAGCGATGCTGCCGGTGAGAGCAGTGCCGGAGTGAACGATGGTGGTGATGCTGCCGGTGAGAGCAGTGCCGGGGTGGACGATGGTGGTGATGCTGCCGGGGTGATGAGGGCTGAGGCAGAAGGTGACGGAGGTGCTGCTGATGTTAGCAGAGGTGATAACTCTCGGTGAGGGCAGTGGTGCTTCTGGTCCTGTGGTTTCCCTGGAGCTTGAGCTGGGGGAAAGCAGAATAAGGGATCAGGTTTTTGGAGCTGTGCTTAAGGGNCGCTGGCAGGAAGAGAGATTCTGGCTCGATGAGCTAGAAGTTAAAGAGACAGAGGAGCGGGGTCTGGCCCGGTTGCAGGGAGATTATCAACCGGGCGAAACCAGCTATAATTTTCAGCTTGATCTGGAGAAGCTGGAAGCCGGCCTGCTGCTGAAGCTGCTGCCTGAGAGCCTGAATGAAAGCCTGAATGAGAGCTTGAATGAGAGTCTGGATGAGAGTCTGGAAATTCCCGAATTTCAGGGGAATCTGCAGGCTAACCTGACCGGTTCAGGGCAGGGTTTTTCTGCTGCTGATCCTGATATTTCAGGAGAGGTCAGTCTGTCGGACTTTTATTTTCAAGACCTGGAGGGGCTTTTTGGTCCGGAAATTGAGGGGTTTTCTGCTTCCGAGATCAGGGCTGATTTCTGGCTGGCAGAGGGGCTGCTGGAAGTGGGTCCGGCCAGGGCGATAACCGAGCTGGTGAGCCTGGAGCTGGGGGGTTATCTGGATCTGATCCAGCAGGAGATGGATCTCAGGCTGGAAACTGAAAAAGTTGATCTTAAGGAGATAGCTCCGCTGGCTGGAATAGAAGAGGGTGTTAGCGGGAGAGCCAGCCTGGCAGGAAGGCTGACCGGAACCTTTGCTTCTCCTGGTATCTCGGCTGCTCTTGAGATTCCCGAGGCAGAAATCTTCGGGGTTGATGTCCGTGAGGGCTACGGGAATTTCTTTTATTTTCCTGATCGCGATCTTGTCAGCATCCGGGGACTTGATTTTATCAGCCGGGAGTCCAGTGTTCGGGGCCGGGGTGATTTTTACCTGGCCGGGGAGGAGCCAGAAATCGATGCCCGTCTTGAAATTGCAGAGCTGACCTATCAGTATATCAACGAAATATTTGATATTTCTCTGCCCCTGGAGGGAGATGTCAGCGGCTGGGTGGAGGTTTTTGGCACTCCAGACGAACTGGAGGTAGTTTCTCAGGCCACTTCCCGCAGCACCAGTCTGCCCGTGGGGGAGCAGGTTTTTACCTTTACTAATTCCAGCTCCAGCTTTTACTGGGAAACCGGCGAACCTTTTCAGGTGAGAAATCTCGTTATGGAAAAGGAACAGGCTGTCTTTACCATGGATGGTGATTTTGCCGAAGAATTACAGGTTGACTTTTCCTTTAAGGATTATCCTCTGGAGAAACTGGATTATGAAGAGCTGGATGGTCTGGCAGGTCTGGCTTCGGCCAGCGGCAGAGCTGCCGGGAGTTATGATAATCCCGGAGGTGAGGGTGAGATAGAAATTCAGGGATTGTCCTGGCAGGGAGAGGATCTAGGTTCCCTGAGCGGCTGGTTGAGCTATCAAGATGAGAGATTAACTATCGCTGAAGCCGACTGGCAGCCCGGCCCGGGGGAATACAGCCTGAGCGGCAGTATCTCCAGTCTGCTGACCGAGCCTCTGCTGGATCTCAGGCTGGAGCTCTCAGAGGTTGAACTGGATCATTATCTGAATAGATTTGAAGTGGAATCTCCCCTGGAACTCAATTATCTGCTGGCCGGTGAACTTAATCTGCGGGGGACCCCCGGGGAACCGGAAGCTGACATTAATTTAACGGCAGAGTGCAAAACCGGGGAGATGGGACGGATTGAACTGGTGGGCAGCATGGCTGAGGAGTATGATATCAGGCTGGAGGGAGAGGGGGTTGAACTGGACTGGCTCTCAGCCTTCTTTGCCGAGGAGATAGAATTCAGCGGGGAGCTGGAGTTTGCCGGCTCACTCTTCGGCCCGCTGCGAGAGCCGGACTTTGAGCTGACAACCCTGGCCAGCAATATCGGGATCGGCCCCTATCGGATCAGAGAGATTTCCGGACGGGCCAGCCTGAGCGGGGGTGAAATTCTGACCCTGAATCAGGAGCTGATTGCTGAAGCGGGCCGGGATTTGACTCTGACAGCCAGACTTCCCTGGCAGGAGCCGGCTGCAGCAGAGCTGGATTTAAGAGCCCGGGACTTTCCCCTGGATCCACTGGCAGGATTTTATCCTGCTCTCAAGGAGCTGAAGGGTTCACTGGAGGGAGAGGTTGGAGTCAGTGGTGCCTCCCTGGAAGAAATTGATACTGCTGGCGAACTTAAAGTAATGGTGGAAAAAATTGATTTTGGTCAGGAGGAGACACTGTCTCTGGATGGCAGTCTGATTTTTGCGGGGCCTCAGGTGAATCTTGATGAATTTCAGGCCCGGATAGACGGGGGAGAAATTGAAATGACCGGCGGTCTGAATCTCTCTGATTTCGATCAATTCTGGAATCTGGCTGCTGCCACCCGCAACCTGCCATTATATTATCAGGGCAGCAGCGGAGAAGTGACCGGTGATCTCAACTTTGCTGGAGCGCTCTTCAGCCCCCGATTAACCGGTAATATTACCCTGGATAATCTGGTTGCCGTTATACCGGAAGAGGCAGATTTGCTGGATATGACTGCAGCAGATTCCGATATGGTTGAGGAGGGCAGGTTTGCTCCCGAAATTGATGTCAGACTGGCTGTAGGCAGCAACAATTACTTTCTGCATGATAATGCCGAGGTCCAGATCCAGCAGGGAGAGCTGAGATTGCTCTATGCCGATAGATTTGAAATTGACGGCCAGCTTTCTTCCAGTCAGGGGACGGTCTACTTTTATAATAACCGCTTTACTCTGGATTCAGCCCGGCTTGATTTCGGCCGCCGGCAGGGATTTATTCCCCGGGTGACGGCTCGAGCCAGCACTGCAGTTGATGGTAACGAGATAACTGTCAATCTTACCGGTCCGGCCAATAATCTGACGACCACCTTTGCCTCCAGTCCACCCATGGAGGAAGAGGAAATAATCTCTCAGCTGCTCGGACGCGGTGGTCTGGGAGGAGTTCTGGCCGGCCAGGAGTTCAGCATGCCCCGGGTTATTCAGGAGGAATTCCTCAGAATCGTGAGAGAAAGGCTGGAGTTTGATATTCTGGCAAATATTTCGGCTCAGATTCGCCGGGCGCTGGAACTGGATCGCTTCGAGCTGGTCTCTGAAGGTGGGCTGATTGCTGATCAGGAGATGACACTTTACATGGGCAAAGAGCTGGGAGACCGTCTTTACCTTGAGAGTGAGAGCCGCTTTGGATTTGACGAGCGGGATACTTCTCTTTCTTTTCGTTATTTCTTCACCGAGCGAACCTTTATGGAAGGCACCTTCCACTCACCCGATGATTTTTCAATTTCGATTGAGACTGAGATTGAGTTTTAGCGCAATTTGTCAGTGGAATATATGACTGCATTGCATAAAATCGATAATGTTAAATTTTGAAACTGTAATCCTCAGTAAGACGAGGATCCTGGCAAACAAGTTAGGAAAACGACTTTTTGCAGTGAAAACATGGTGAAACCATAAAACAATAGTGAAACCATATATAATATTAACAATGGCGGTATAGTGGCAGCATAATGACAGCAAAGTGGCAGCAAAGTGGCAGTAAAGTGGCAGCAAAGTGGCAGTAAAGTGGCAGTAAAGTGGCAATACAGCAAGCAGGCTAAAGGGAGCATCCAGATTACCGGTTAACTGGATTGGTTGTCTGGAAGTGAAAATTTCAGGCGGCACAAATTGCACTTATTTTTAATTATTTTTCTGTTTTTCTGTTCTTAAAGGAATTGGTCGGGCAATTGATCGGCAGCTGCCCGGTGAAAAAAGTTGAAGTTGACTTTTTCTGGAGTCTAATAGGGCATGAAATTAATTTGAGGCATTTTTAAAGTTAAAGGAGGCTGCTAAATGAAGAAATTATTATTTTATACCGGAATATTGCTGCTCTGCCTTGCTTTTGTTCCAGCTATGGTCAGTGCTCAGGATACTCTTGCTGAAATCGAGATTACCGGCAATGAAAATATTCCGGATGAGGAAATTCGAGCCCGGATTTCCAGTCAGCCCGGCGATGAATATGATCGGGATGTTCTGACCCAGGATATGGAAGCAGTTTATGAAATGGGTTATTTTGAGGATGTCAGTGTTAGTTTTCAGAGCACAGCAGAAGGCCTGAAAGCTATTTTTGAAGTTCGGGAATTTCCCCGGCTGACTGAGATTGACCTCCGGGGGCTGGATGATGTTTATCAGGAAGAAGAGATCAAGGAAATTCTTGGAGTAAGCGAGGGAGAGGTTCTTAATGCTGAAAGGCTAAATATCGGGGTCCGTGATCTGCAGGACCGCTTTCAAAATGATGGTTATATTTTAGGACGGATTGAGGATGTTGATATCACTACCGAAGGGGTGCTGTCAGTAGATATCAATATCGGCTATCTGAATGATGTTATCCTGGAAGGAAATGAAAAAACCAGAGATTATGTGATAATGCGAGAACTGGAGATTGAACCAGGGGATCCGCTGAACTATAATCAGCTCCAGCGCAATCTGGAGAGTGTTTTCCGGCTGGAATTTTTTGAGGATATTTATCCCGACCTTTTCATGGTAAGTGAAGAGGATAATACAGCCAATCTGGTGCTGGAATTTCTGGAAGGCAATACCGGCTCGATTAATTTCGGGGCTGGTTATCAGCAGAACCCCGAAGGCAGCAACTGGTTTGGCTTTCTGGATCTGGAGGAAAGAAATCTTTTCGGGAGAGCTCAGGAGATTTCCCTTTACGGCCGGCTGGGAGGAGAGAGAGAGTATCGTCTCAGCTTTTACGAGCCCCGGGTTTTTGGCTCGGAGCTTTCCTTTGATATCGAAGGCGCTGATTTTATTCAGCGGGGTGACCGCTTTAGAGAATTTACCACTGCCTTTGGCTATCCTCTCTTCGGTGACTGGCGGGGCAATGTGAGATTGAGCCACCGTAATAACCTGGATCAGGATATATTAACCCGCAGCATAACCTTTAGAGGTCGGCAGGATACCAGAGACAGTCCATTTTTCCCTCAGAGCGGTGGGATTGATGAACTNACCCTGGAATTTGGCGGTTATCTGGTAGGGGGAGATGAGGATTTTATCAAATATGGNGCTGAAACCCGGAGATTTACTGAAGGNTATCAGGAGGATCATGCAGTGGGCTTTCGGCTGAGGACCGGTTTCAGCGATGCTGAACTGCCGCAGCAGGAGAAGTATGCCATCGGCGGCCCTGACACCCTTCGTGGTCATGACCGGATGATTGGCGATCATATGCTGCTCTCCAACTTTGAGTACCGGGTGCAGGTTATTGATAATGTTCAGGCAGTAGGTTTCCTTGATATCGGNCATGTCTGGGATCATGAACCGGATGAAGATTCACCGGAGAAGATATTCCGTACCTTTAATTTCAGCCGTTCTCAGGGTCTGGGAGTCAGGGTCGATACCCCGATTGGCCAGGTCAGGCTGGACTATGCCTTTGATGAGGACTGGAGCGGAACACCTCATTTTGGCTTCGGTCAGACTTTCTAAAGGCACAGCAGGTCGAGGAACCGCGGGATACAGTTTGATTGTTTTTGCGATAATTACTATTTAAACTCAGGTCAGATTAAACCCGGGTCAAATTACCTGTCTGTAGATTTAAAATCAAGGAGGAATCAGGTGTGAAGCTAGCAAGAAAAGAGATATTAGCAGCTGCAGTCATTGCTGCTCTGCTTCTGGCCGGATTGATTTTTTCGGGAGAAGTAGCTTTAGCTCAGGAGGAGGGGATAATTGCCTTCGTTAATCTGGAAGAGCTTTTTGAAGCTCATCCAGATAAAGCTCAGGCGGAGGAGCAGCTCAATCTGGAAGCCCAGGAGCTGCAGCAGGAACTGGAGGAGAAGGCTGAAGATTTAAATCAGGATGAACAGCATCAGCTTCTCCAGGAATATCAGCAGCGGCTCAATCAGCGGGAACAGGAGCTGATTCAGGAAGTGCTGGATCAGATTGAAAGCCTGATTGTCGAGCTGGCTGAAGAGAGAGGTTTTCAGGTGGTTCTCGATGGTCAGAATGTTNTNTANGGNGGTTATGATCTGACACCGGAATTAATCGAGCGTCTTGAGGAATAAATCAGATGCTCCATACTGGCTAGATTAAGACCGGGCTGAAATTTTCTGGCAAGGCAGGAGAGCAGACCGCAATCTGGCCGGCATAAAGTTCTGTTTTTAAAGGAAATATTTTGTTCTATTATTTAGCCATATAGCGCTATTAATTGGTAAGCGTTATTGATAGGTGGCTTTATACAAGCAGCTGGAGGTGATGACCCTGAAAAAGCCTGGCAGGAAACTCAAAGAATTACCTGAAAAATTGAATCCAGGCCTGGGTCTGGTGATAAAGAAGCTGCTGCTTTTCTCGGGGCTGGCCCTCTTTTTTGCTGCTGGAGCAGTCGGGGTTGTCTTTATTTCGGCTCAGGTTATATCTCCTCCGGAGGAGGTTGAGCTGGAAATAGCGCCCCGGGGAGCAGAAAATGATTATCAGAGTCTGGCTGCCGAGCAGTTGGAGCAGCAAGACCTGCTGAGAGAAAGTCTAGCTGCAGCTGATAATGCTCAACACCGGGCTCGCAGTGAGTCGCTGGAGAATATTGAGACCAGACTTGAGCAGCTGCTGGAATCCAGGAGCCTGCTGATAGATCGCGAATCTGAGAGAATTCGCCAGGAAGGCATGAGAGACAGAGAGAGAGAGCTGGCAGAATTTGAACAGGATCGCCGGGCCCGGGCCAGCAGAGAGATAGCCAGCCTCCAGGCTGAGATTGAGGAAAGAATTGCCGGCATTGATATCGGTTATGATCCCGATGATGAGGAACTGCTTCGCAAGATTAGGAGACAGGCTCTGGAGGACCACCGGGAAGAATTATTAAGCATCAGGATAAAGCTTAGAACCCTGATATTATCTGCTGAGAGAGACACGGAGCTTAGAGGTCGGCTTGAGGCTATTGAAAATATGGTCGAGGCCAGAGTTGAACAGGTGAGAGCCGGTCTGGATGCTCAGATAGATCAGCAGATTTTTCGAGAAGCTGCCCGGCTGAGGCTGGAATTTGTTGCCGCTCAGGAGCAGATACAGGAAGAAGCCCGGAGAGATATTGCTGCCAGAGAAAGTGAGCTGGAAGAAGAGCAGCTGGCCTGGGACCAATCGGAAGAAGAAAGAGTTGCAGCAGAATTAGGAGAGATTGAAAGCAGAGTTATGAGTCAGTATTCCCGTTTAAGGCAGAGTCAGCTTGATTACTGGTAAATATAACTGCTGAAAACTGAAGGCGGGAGCTCACTCTGAACCAGGAAAACAGGAGAAAATTCTGAACCAGGACGACAGGAGATCATTCTGAGCAGGGAAAACAGGAGATCACTATTAACCAGGAAAAGAGGAGATCATTCTGAATCAGTACGACAGGAGATCATTCTGAATCAGGAAAAGAGGAGCACTAATTTTTTAGGAGGCAGTAATGATAAATTTTTTGTTTAATTCTGTCGGTATCAGCAAGAAAAGCAGCAGTTACAATACAGGCAGGCAAATATTTAAGCTAATGGGGTTGCTTATGGTTATAACAGCAGCAGCTTTTTTCTTTTCCGGCTGTGAGCTTTTTCAGGACCCTCCTCCGGAAGTGGGCCAGGTTGATCTGGAAACAGTTCTGGAAGAAAGCCAGGCCGGTCAGGAGCATCAGTCTAAATTAGCTGAGATAGGTCTTGAGCTTGAAGAACAATATCACCAGGCTGGAGATGGCAGCTTTTCTGAAACCCCCGAGCAGCAGGAGATTTATGAGCGCTATTTGAGGGAGAAAGAGATACTGGAGGATAATTTTCAGTCCAAACTGGAAGCGGTGCTGACTGAACTGGCCGAAGAGAAGAGCCTGAAAACTGTGCTGTCAGATGAGGCAGTTTATTCAGGGGCGCTGGATATTACCGCAGAAACAGTGGAAAAAATAGATGCTGAGACAGAAACATCTCAGGAGGATAGGGGGGAGGAATATTTCGGTGCAGGAAATTAAATTCACCGCAGGGGAGCTTGCTGAGAGAGCAGCCGGAGAGCTCAAGGCTGACCCCGGGATTGAGATTTTTGGCGTGCTGGGAGCTCCGGATTCCAAGCCCGGTTATTTAACCTATGCTGAAGACAGCAAGCACCTGGAACTGGCCCTGAAACGCGGGGCTGGTTTAATTTTACTACCAGCTGAATTATATCAGGAGCAGGAGGGTGAAATTCCGGCGCTGCTGGTGGAGAAACCTCGCAGGGAGTATGCCCGCCTGGCAGAGTTGTTTCCTGATCTGCGGTATCTTAATAAAGAAGATAATTGGAGAGATGAGTGCCGGGTTGAGAGTGGAGCTCTGGTGGCTGAAAGCGCTGAACTTGGCGAGGGAGTAAAGGTTATGACCGGTGCAGTTATCGGCTCCAGAGTTCGGATTGGAGCGAGAAGCAGAATCGCTGCCGGCTGTCTTCTGGCTGCTGATATCGAGATCGGGGAGGACTGTCTGCTCCATCCCGGAGTTAAAGTTTTGCCGGGAACGGAAATCGGCTCCCGGGTAGAAATCCACTCCGGGGCAGTGCTGGGATCGGATGGCTTTGGTTATGAGAGCCTGGAGGGCAGGCACTACAAGATCCCCCAGCAGGGACGGGTTATTATTGAGGATGAGGTGGAGATCGGGGCGCTGACTGCAGTGGATCGAGGGGCTGCCGGTGAGACCAGAATAGGTGCCGGTAGTAAAATCGATAATCTGGTGCAGATCAGCCATAATGTCGAGATCGGCCCTGGAACTCTGATTGCCGGACAGAGCGGGGTGGCCGGGAGCACAAGACTGGGTTCCGGGGTAACTCTGGCGGGACAGGTGGGTGTTGAAGATCATCTGGAGCTGGCTGAGGGTGTTACCGTCACCGGCAAGGCCAAGGTCAGCCGGGATATAAAAGAAGCGGGTTTTTATTCCGGCATTCCAGCTCAGGAGCACCGGGATTATCTCAGACAGCAGGCCCGGCTGCGCCGGCTTGATAAGCTCCAGCAGAGGGTTGAAGAACTGGAGAAGAAGCTCGCCAGCCTGACGGGTAATAATTGTTAAAAATACTATAATTTTATAGCTAAAGATGATATAATAATAGAATAACTGGTTGAACTATTAATTTAGGCAAGTTATTAATTTACATGAGTTATTTACTAAGGAGAGCTGCAATTTTTAAAATACTTCTCAAAATAATTTTCTAAAACTTTAAGTAAGGTGGAGGAGATATTGTGAGAGCAAACAGATCATTCCAGGCGGGCTTTTTTGCCCTGATTCTTATCCTTTTTCTTATCCTGACTTCAGTTTTTCTTCTTTCTCCCCGGGAGGCCCGGGCTCATCCCACAGAATTAATCCTGGCTCCCACAGCCAGAATAATGCCCTATGATGGCAGCGTTGGTGCAGGTTTAAGAGGCGGTCGCGGCAGGATTTTTGGCAGCTTTCGTATCGAAAACTTTATCGAGTTGGGCGGTCAGGTAGAAACCCATCCCCGACAAGATACGGAACTTGGTATTCTTGCCAAGGTCAGGCTTATCAGCGAAGGAGCAGAAGTTCCGGATATCTCCCTGGGAATTCAGGGCCGGAGCCTCTACCTGGCAGCCAGCAAAGCCTTTGCCAGGACAAACCTGCATTTCGGTCTGGCTGATGGAGGTCTTTCCGGAATATTTCTGGGGTTGAACCAGGTGATCAATCCCGGAGAGCTGCAGCTTGTTCGGGATGAGGATGGTTCTCTGACCCTGCCGCAGACCAGTCTTATGCTGGAGTATTTTGATCAGGCCTTTAATTTTGGAGCCCGGATGAATTTAACCCCTGAAGTTACGGCTGAACTTTCAATTCTTAATCTTGACAGCGTCAAGGCAGAAGTTAATTTTAATTTTTAGAGAAACTAATAGCTTTAATTTATAGGAGCAGCAAATAGTTTAAACTTTTAGAAACAGTGTATATAGTAATTAGCATAGTAATTAGCATAAAAAAGCAATTGCAGGCCCGGGAAAGCAAAATTTTTATGTTTGCTTCGGGTGGCATTTGCCGGCATTGCCGAACCTATTTGCTATCCAGCTGGCTGCGGAGATAGTTTTCAACCCTTAATTAAGGAGAAAAATATGCTGAAGGCAGGGGGCTTCTCATCTGAAAATAATAAATTA
>SL_5KL_010_SEDDRAFT_10001955_pt1 | contig 11923 bp, 8 predicted proteins | sample SodLakKL_010_SED_FD_9118 | JGI IMG/M metagenome (IMG submission 9118)
CAGTATCCTTATGGTGGCCGTCGCACCTCATGTAGAGCTCAATACCATCATCCATCAGGGCGGTCCTGATCTTATGAGGCACAATGTAGTTGATTCCGTTTCCCGGCCTGGTTTTAAAGCAGAACCCTTCTTCCGGGTCCCGGCCCCGCCTTTTGATGTAATCGGCAGCGCCCCGACCGGCCTTGAAACTTTCATCAGTAACCCAGTCTACCAGGTCGTGGACGTGGACCACGTTGCCGCAGGCAAAGATACCTTCGACTTCGGTTTCCATCGATTCGTTAACCACCGGTCCCCCGGTTGCCGGGTGGAGCGAAACGCCGGCGCTGGTGGAGAGTTCATTTTCGGGGATCAAGCCGCGTGAGAAGAGGATGGTATCACATTGAAGTTCCCGCTCCGTCCCTGCCAGGGGCTGTTTATCCCGGTCGGTTTCGGCAATGGTAATGCTTTCGACCCGGTCCTTGCCCTTAATATCGGTGATGGTATGCTGCAGCAGCATGGGAATATTGTAATCTTCAACGCACTGCACGTAATTGCGCACCAGGCCTTCCGAGTAAGGCTTGCGCTCTATCACAGCCACCACTTCTCCGCCTTCCCAGACAATGCGCCGGGCCATGATCAGGCCGATGTCCCCTGAACCGAAAACGATAACCTTCCGGCCGACCATGTAGCCCTCAATATTGACCAGGCGCTGGGCGGTTCCAGCAGAAAAGATGCCGGCCGGCCTGGTTCCCGGAATATTAATTGCTCCCCGGGTCCTTTCCCGGCAGCCCATGGCCAGGACTACAGCGCCGGCCCGCACCGAGTTCAAGCCGTCTTCGGTGTTGATATAGGTAATCTGGCGGTTTTCCCCGACCGAAAGCACCATGGTATTGAGTTTACAGCAAATACCCTGCTCTTTAAGCTGATCGATAAACCGCTCGGCATATTCCGGCCCCGTCAGCTCTTCCCGGAACTGGTGCAGGCCGAACCCGTTGTGGATGCACTGCTGGAGGATGCCGCCCAGTTCATGGTCCCGTTCGATGATCAGGATATCATCAATACCCTGTTCCCGGGCGGCGACTGCCGCCGCCATTCCGGCCGGCCCGCCGCCGATGATTACCAGGTCGTAATTAGTTTTGCCTTTCTCGGCGCAAACCAGGCCATGGGTTTCTTCAGGGCCGGTGCCCTCAGCCTTGACAATATTGCCAGCTTTTGCCTTTTTACCTTTCGTTGGCCCGGTTAAAATATACGATCCGGGGTTATCTTTTTTTATCTCTTCAGGCTCCAGGTTCAGTTCCCGGGCCAGGATCTGGATCACCCTTGGTCCGCAAAAGCCGCCCTGGCAGCGCCCGCCGCCGGGCCGGACCCGTTTTTTAATCCCATCCACTGTCCTTGCTCCGACCGGCCCTTCGATGGCCCTGATGATTTCTCCTTCGGTAACGCTTTCACAGCGGCAGATAATTTTGCCAAAGCGGGGATCGGCTTTGAGCAGGGCTTCTTTTTCCTGATCGGCAAGGCTCATGAAGGGGGTATGACTCTTGGCTCCCGGATAATAATTGTTATTTATTTCCAGAGGCCCGGCGCTTTCGGCCAGGAGTTCGGCTACGTATTCAGCGATGGCCGGCGCCGAAACCAGGCCCGGCGAATCGATCCCGGCCACATTGATAAAGCCCGGTGTCTGTTCGGTTTCCTCAATGATAAAGTCGCCGGTGCTCGATTTGGCCCTCAGGCCGCTGAAGGAGGTAATGACCTTATGAAAGGGAAGGCCCTTTTTAATTTTTTCGGCGTTTTTGCGCACATAGTCCAGGCCGTGGGCGGTGGTTTTTGTGGCTTCTTTCGAATCAACCGTTTCGGCATTCGGCCCGATAATCAGGTTGCCGTGGGCGGTGGGCGAAATCAGCACTCCCTTACCAAGCTTGGTGGGGCAGGGGAATAGGACGTGCCTGGCATAATGCCCGGTATTTTTGTCGAGCAGGAAATATTCGCCCCGGTTCGGTTTGATTTGAAAATAGGAAGTATTGACCATTTCGTTGATCCGGTCGGCATAGAGGCCGGCGGCATTGATAACGAACCTGGCTTCAATGACCTCTTCGCCGCAGGTTAACTGGAACCTGCCACCGAGGCGCAGGATCTCTTTGACCGGACTGTTGCGCCTGACTTCGACCCCGCTGGCAGCGGCGCTTTCGGCCAGGGCGATGGCCAGCTGGTAAGGATCGGTTATACCGGCCGAAGGGGCATATAAGGCGCCCATTGCCTCGCTGTTCAGCCCGGGTTCCATTTTGTGGAGTTTTTCCCTCCCTACCAGTTCCAGGCGGGGGACGTTGTAAGAGATGCCCCTTTCGTAAAGGCCTTTTAGGGTTTCCATTTCTTCTTCGCTGAAGGCGATGACCAGGGAACCATTTTGTTGAAAAGGAACGTCCAGTTCGCGGCACAGGCTTTCATACATCCGGTTGCCTTCAACATTGAACCTGGCCTTCAAGCTTCCCGGTTCGGGATCAAAACCGGCATGGACAATGGCGCTGTTAGCCTTGGTGGTTCCGTTGGCCAGGTCGCTGTCTTTTTCAATTAAAATCAAACTAAGCTTGTACTGGGCCAGTTTTCTGGCTATAGCAGTACCGATAATACCGGCACCGATTATGGCTACATCAAACATCTGATACCTCCCGGTTTTCTGTTTGCTATTTTTATTTGCGACATCCTTATAAATACAGGATAGAATTTAAATACTTTAGCCTTTACCTGATCAAGGCTGGCCGGCGTTTTGGCCCGGGGATTGCAAGTCCGCAGGCAGTCCGCTGTCAGGCCGGCTCACACCAGATCTCCGATAAATGCTTCGATCCGGTCCAACCCTTCCTCAATATGATCCAGGGAGACGGCAAAAGAGAAGCGGGCATAGCCGGCAGCTCCGAAACCGGTTCCCGGGACGACGGCCACTTTGCTGCTTTCAAGCAGGTGGCGGGCAAAATCATCGCTGCTGCCAATTTTTTCTCCGCGGAAAGTTTTGCCGAACAATTTCTCCAGGTTAACAAAAAGGTAAAAAGCTCCCCGGGGCTGTAAAGAGTCGAGTCCTGTTATCTTACTGAGCCGATCATACATATATTTCCTGCGTTGATCAAAAGCAAGGCGCATTTCTTCGACGCATTCCTGGCTTCCATTCAGCGCTTCCAGCGCCGCCTTCTGGGCGATTGTATTGGGATTGGAGGTAGTATGGCTCTGTATTGAAGCCATAATACTGGCAATCTCCGGCGTAGAAGCGGTATAACCGATCCGCCAGCCGGTCATAGCATAGCTTTTTGAGGCGCCGTTAACAACAACGGTCAGCGCCTTGATCTGCTCGTTGAAAGCGGCAATGCTGAGATGGCGGGTCCGGTCGTAAATTAGTTTTTCGTAGATTTCATCGGAGATAACGTAAATATTGTGATCGACGCAAAAAGCGGCGATTGCCCTTAATTCATCTTCGCTATATACCTGACCGGTAGGATTGGCCGGGCTGTTGAGCATTAACAGCTTGGTCTTGACCGACCGGTATTTTTCCAGGTCTTCAACAGTGGCCTTGAGGCAGTTTTTCTCACTTGTCTTGACCGCTACCGGTATACCGTCGTTGAGCTTGACCAGTTCCGGGTTGCTGACCCAGTACGGAGCGGGGATTAAAACCTCGTCCCCGGGATTTAAGAGGGTGGCCAGGACGTTGAACAGGGAGTGTTTGGCCCCGTTGCTGACTACAATCTGTTCCGGGTTATAGTCCAGGCCGTTGTCAACTTTCAGTTTGCGGCAGATCGCTTCTTTTAATTCCAGGGTCCCCGCGGCGGCAGTGTAGCGAGTGTGCCCTTCTCTGATGGCTTTTATTGCTGCTTCCCTGATATGACCCGGGGTGTCGAAATCCGGTTCGCCGGCCCCAAAACCGATTACATCGATGCCCTGTTTTTTCATTTCCTTGGCCTTATTATCTATAGCCATGGTTGGCGACGGGCTGACGCCCAGCGCTTTTTTCGATAACATCGGAGCCTCACCTCTTTATTGGGATACAACATAATATTTTATCATGAAATAAGCCTGAATGGTGCGTAATTGGCACAAAACCCAAAATGAAAGAGGTCGGAGCGGTTTTACCTGTCCTGGGAAAATATTTTTTCAACATAGGCGGGAGGAATCCACAGCAGATCATCGTTCAGCAGCTGTTCGGGGTTGACAGGGGCGCTGCCGAGGTTAACTTCCCAGTGCAGGTGGGGTCCGGTGGCATAACCGGTCATCCCCAGCGTGCCGATTTTTTCGCCCCTTTCCACGGTCTGACCTTCGGCCACGGCCATGGAATCGAGGTGCATGTAAGTGCTCGACAGGCCGATACCGTGATCAATAATCACTGTCTTTCCACCGGACAGCAGGTGATCAGCCAGCCTGACGATGCCCCGGTTGGGAGCAACAATCGGGGTGCCTGTTTCTTCGGCGATATCTATCCCGGCGTGTCTCCGCGGGGGGTTATTGTTGATAATCCTGATCGCCCCGTACTCGGAGGTAACCCTTCCTTCCAGGGGAAGGACAAACCGGTTCAGCCAGAGGGGATAGGGCTCGCTGGTTTCCCGGGCTTCTTTAACTTTCTCCCGGTCTTCCGCCAGGCGTTCAGCTGTCCAACCTTCGGTTACGCGGGCGGGCATGCTAAAACGCGCAGTCTGGAATTCTTTTTCGGCAAGAACCAGCGTTGCTTTTAAAGTCTTATTGATTGTCCCCGGGTTTTTAGCCCGGATTTTTATTTCGAAACTGCCGGGTTCCGAATCATAGCTGACACCGATAACAGCGTAAAGCAGGTTTCCGACCCGGTAAAAATCCGATACCGCGCCCGGAAATTCCAATTCGATTTCCACATCGGACTCAGCGGGAACCGGGCTTGCTTCTATGACCAGGAAATCACCCGGTGCGGGATCCCGGGGATGGATGATGACCTGGTCGTCAGTAGATGGTTCTGCTTTAGAGATATAAATGGGAAAACTGTCTTGATCGGGGCCGGAAGTCGGATTCGGAGCCGGGAAGCAGCCGGAAAGAACCAGAAAAACAGCAGCCAGAACGCAGGCAACTATAGTTATATGAAAAATAAATGTTTTTACCGGTTTTAAATTCATAACAGCCTCTCAAAATTGACAGGCATTAATCCCAGTTTTTTTTTGCTGTTACCTAATTTAGCACAAAAAGCAGGAGAGGGACACCCTCTGTAGAAAAGTTTACACATACCCGGTTTTTGCAACGGTTTTTTCTATAATTGAAAAATTGCCGTGCGCCGGCAGGATCTGTTTTTTATGACTCCGTAAAAGTAAAAACATTTGTTATAGCCCTGGAGGTGCAGGTGGTGCTTGAAGGTGTAACTGCCTTTTGGAATTTCATAGTTAAGCAGGATAGCATCTGGTGGCAGATAGCTATAGCCGGCCTGATTTTCCTGTTTGCCCTGGCGATGAAAGGCCTTTTTACCCGCTTTTTATTTATTATTATTTCCAGGCTGACCCAAAAAACTAAAACCGATTTTAATCGGGCCACCCTGGAAGCTTTTGAAGGCCCAATAAAAAACTTTATTATTGCTCTAGGTGTGTACTTCGCTTTGGGTGTGTACTTCGCTTTAAATTATTTACCCCTTCCACCGGTGGTAATGGTTTTTGTGACCAATTTATTTCGTTCGGCAGTCATAATTTTCATAGCCAAGGGTTTCTATAACATGGCGGGCGGGAAAGCGTATGACAGGTTCAGTGAAAAATTAAATTTTGACCAGAGCCTGTCTCTATTTGCTTCCAAGGCTCTGCGCGTGATCATTATTGCCCTGGCGATTGTCATTATAGTCCAGGAATGGAATTACGACATCAGCGGACTGGTAGCCGGGTTAGGCCTGGGCGGCCTGGCCATTTCTCTGGCGGCCAGGGATTCGGTGGCCAATATTTTCGGCGGGGTTATTATCATTCTCGACAAACCTTTTGCCGTCGGAGACTGGATCATGACTCCCAGCGTCGAGGGGACCGTGGAAGAGATGAGCCTGCGCAGCACCCGGGTCCGCACTTTTGCCAACGCCCTGGTTGCAATACCCAATGCAGTTTTGGCCAACGAAGCCATCACCAACTGGACCAGGATGCATAAAAGACGGGTCTCTTTTCATTTGGGGGTTACTTATACTACGCCCCGCCAGAAACTGCAAACCTGCGTGAACAGGATCAAAGATCTCCTGGAAAATCACCCCGAAGTGCACCCCGATCTGATCATGGTCCGTTTTGAGCAGTTTGCCGGAAGCAGCCTCGATATTTTTATCTACTTTTTTACCAAGACCAAGGTCTGGGCAGAGTTTCTAGCCGTCAGGGAAGAAATTAATTTTAAGATCATGGAGATACTGGAACAAGAAGGTGTTTCTATCGCTTTTCCAAGCCGCAGCGTTTACTTTGAAAACAGGCTGGAAACGGAAACAGGCGGGACTGAAAACAGCCGGTAACCATACAGCAAGCAGGTTAGCGGGTAGTAAGCAGTTTATTTTATGCTGTTAAAAATGATGTAATCGCCCCTGTCTCGCTCAAGCTAACTGATGACAAATATCCCTTTTTAAATCATCTAAATCATCTAAATCATCTTAAATACAAAGGGAAAATGCCGCCCGGTCTATTATCGCAGGCGGCATTTTTTGCCGGTTTGGTCTGGTCTTAAAGTCAAGCGGGTTATGAATTGGGGAGGCGTTTTTTTAATTCCACCGCCAGTTGTTACTTGCCCTGAGTTTTCTTCCAGTCGCTTACAAACTTTTCTATCCCCAGGTCGGTCAGGGGATGTTTGAACATCTGCTCCAGGACCTTGAAGGGGACGGTGGCAATATGGGCTCCAACCAGGGCCACCGCCGGGACATGCTCCGGGTGGCGGATGCTGGCGGCGATCACTTCTGCGTCGAGATCGTGCAAATCAATCATGTCCACAATATCACGGACCAGTTCGACTCCGCTCTGCCCGATGTCGTCAAGGCGGCCCAAAAACGGGCTGATAAAGGCGGCGCCTGCCCGGGCGGCCAGCAGGGCCTGGTTGACCGAGAAGACCAGGGTAACATTGACCCGGATGCCTTCGGCTGATAATGTTTTAACCGCTCCCAGGCCTTCGGGCATGACCGGGATTTTAATGACCACGTTTTTATGGACCCCCGCCAGTTCGCGAGCTTCCCTGACGATGCCTTCGTAATCCATGGCAATAACTTCGGCGCTGATCGGTCCATCAACCAGGTCGCAAATACTCGGAAGGATCTTCCCGAAGTCCTGATCTTCTTTGGCGGCCAGGGAAGGGTTGGTGGTGACCCCGCAAATCACGCCCCATTTAGCCGCAGTCCTTATTTCTTCTACGTTAGCCGTATCCAGGTATAGCTTCATGTGCTTAACCTCCAGGTAAAATATTTATTAACCAGGCCGGAAGGGCCCCCCTAAGCTGGCAGGCCAACCGGCTGCCATTTAAGTATTCTCTTTACTTGTCCAATTCCCTGCCCCAATAATGCCCAGATTAGAGCATCGCTCTCCTAAAATGTTGCCTTGGATTTAATTTACATTTGACTTGCAATTCAGAAATGTGATATTTATATAATATACCGCACCAAGACTAAAGTTAACTACCCAGAAGTGGTATAAATTAATAGGAGAGGATGGTTTTTTATGTCTTTGCTGAGTAATTTGTCGCCCGATGAAAAGGATCTTGTAAATCATTATCTAAAGGAAATATTTATTCCGGAAGGCAGCTGTATCGTTAAACAAGGAAGCCCAGGAGATGGATGCTATCTAATTGATGATGGTGTTGTAAAACTGGAGATCAACATCGAAGATAAACAATCAGATAAAGTTCTGGGGTTTCTTGAAGCCGGTATGTGGCTTGGTGAGTTTAGCTTAATTGATGGAGAAAATCGCTCTGCCAATGCATATGCCAACACCGATGTCAAAGCCCGTTATTTCTCAGTTGATAATTTTAAAGAGCTTTGTGCCGCTCACCCCCCAATTGGCTTAACAATTACTACGAATCTTAGCTACGAGTTAACTCGAAAAATGAGAGCTATGAATGACCTGTTTGCAAAATACTTTTTTGCAGAAACCAGTTCTCCTGGTGAAGAGGCAAGGGTAATTAATCCTACTGCTGCCCAAAAAAAATCCCAGTCCCGACCGGAAGATCGTATTGAGGTTTTTATCGATGACATTGCAGAAGCTATTTCCGTTCAACTTTTCCTTTAAATGTATTGGTTTTACTTCAACCGGGAACCATGTATTGAATCTCTCGCCACGACCAAAGTTGACTCCATAGATGCGGTATGAATTAATTTGAGAGGATGATTGTTATGTCTCTGCTAAAGGATTTGTCGCCCGATGAACAGGCTCATGTCAATCATTACCTGGAAGAGGTTTTTATTCCGGAAGGCAGCTGTATTATGAAACAGGGCAGTCCGGGAGATGGATGTTACCTGATTGATGACGGCATTGTGAGGCTGGAAATCAACATCGAAGAGATCCAATCAGATAGTGTGTTGGGGTATCTTGAACCTGGAATGTGGCTTGGCGAATTTAGTTTAGTTGATGGAGAGCCACGTTCTGCTAATGCATACGCCGAGACTGATGTGAAAGCCCGATTTCTCTCTGTTGATAATTTCAAAGGACTTTGCGCAGATCACCCCCAAACCGGTTTAACAATTACTACAAACCTGAGCTTAGAATTAACTCGAAAAATGAGAGCCATGAATGAGCGGTTTGCAAATTACATTTTTACGGAAACCAGTTCCCCGGCTATTGACGAAATGGTTAGCAATGCCGCTGCTGCCCAAAAAGAATTTCAGTCCTGGCCTGAAGATCGGGTTGATGCTTTAATTAATGATATTGCAGAAGCTATTTACGAAAAAGCGGAAGAGCTCGCCGAGGATGCCGTAAATGAAGCAAGGGTAGGTTTAACCAGCGATATTGTGACTATAATTACAAACATGAGCATTCGTTTGGCCGATTACCTGGCAGGAAAAACAGGCTTCGGTTACCTGAGTATTGAGGGGGAAAACGGTGTAAAAGAAATCGCCAGCCCCATGGGCGTGATTTATGGTCTGATCCCTATTACCAACCCGGTACCCACCATAGTATTTAAAACCCTGATCTGCCTTAAATCGAGGAATGCTCTTATCTTCAGCTGCCACCGTAATACATTACAGGTCGGTAATAAAGCGGGGGACATAATTACTACTGTACTTCAAAAACATGGAGCCCCTGAACATCTGGTGCAGTGGATTAAAGAGAGGTCAAGCCGCATGAAAACAGCCATGCTCATGGCCCACAAAGGCATATCTCTAATCTTAGCTACCGGCGGATCAAGCATGGTGAAGGCTGCCTATAGTTCCGGCACTCCTGCTATCGGTGTAGGACCGGGGAATGCCCCGGTTTTAGTTTGCAAAGATGCTGATGTAACGAAAGTTGCGGAAATGGTAATTTTAGGAAAGAGTTTTAACAACGGTACCTTCTGTGGATCAGAAAATCACCTGGTTGTAGATGCCTCTCTTGAAGATGCATTAGTTAAATCTTTGGAAGCTAATGGAGCAGCGGTTCTCAAACCGGAAGAAAAAGAACTTTTCACTGCAACAGTGATAGACCCGACGTCCGAAAGTATTCGTTTGGAAGCGATCGGACAGTCGGCTGAAGCCATAACCGGGGTAGTTGGCATAAAACGTTCATATCCAATCAAGCTGATAGTTATACCCGTAGAAAAACATGAACTGCAGGGGCCTTATGGAAGAGAAAAGCTTTCTCCCATGATCTCAATGTTTATTGTAAACAATGAAGATGAAGGTATTGACTTATGCAAGAGATTGCTGCTCAATCAGGGCCTGGGCCATGCAGCAGTTATTCATTCCCATGATGAAGATATTATCAACAGGTTTGGCCTGGAAATGCCGGTGAGCCGGATTATAGTTAATTATCCGAGCGTTGGGGGCTGTACCGGGGCTATGGGCGGACTGGTCCTTTCTTCGACCCTGGCTTGCGGTACTCTTGGCGGTTCTTCCACTACAGATAATGTTAATTACAAGAACCTCTTAAATATTAAGCGAATGGTTATTGACCGTTAGGGATTGGGATTTTTATTAAAGCCTGTGAAGTGTTTATTAAGACTTCAATCCGTGATTAACTTGCAAAACATATGTAAAAATTATTCACGGGTTCAGGTATTAATATGAGTATAGTATTTTTTTCAACAGACCTTTAGAAAAAATATAGGGAGAATATGCCATGAACCTGTTTACCTGGATACTGGTGGGTCACCTGGCCGGTGACTTCCTGCTGCAAACAAAATGGATGGCTGAGAATAAAGCTGAAAACTGGAGTGCCCTGATTTCACATTGTTTTGTCTATACCGCTTTGGTGGCCCTTTTTGCTCTCCCGGCGGGCGGACTGGCCTGGCCCGGTATAGCTGTAATTTTCATGGGACATATCCTTATTGACAAGAGAAAGCTTGTCCACCTATGGGCTAAATATATTTCTCGCTCCCCCGATATTGAATGGCTTAAGATTGTGCAGGATCAAGTCTGGCATATTATCTTCCTGGCCCTGGCCACACTTTTTTAAAGCGAGTTACTGCAGTTGAAGAAAAGAGGTATCGGAGATGGCTTTAAAGTCATTTTGGAGGGTGTTAACGCAGAGCGATAAAAAAGGATTAAATCTTGCCGAATACCGCCACTTTTTATTTGCCCACTGGGCCTGCATCAGTGCGGCCGTAACACACTTCGTATTAATATTTGTGTTTTTCTATATCGGTTTGAACATTATGGCTTATGTGAATATCATCAGTGTGGGCATATTCCTGTTCGGCCTCTATCTAATTCATAAACACTCAAATTTGTTGTTGACCTCGGTGCTGGCAGCTTTTGAAGTTAACGCTCATGCCGGTCTGGCCATATATTTCCTGGGCTGGGATGCCGGGTTCCAGTATTTTATTTTTGCGGTCGTAGTTGGCGCATTTTTTTTCAAGCATAGGAAAATAAGCATGTACTTTGCTTCATTTTCTATATTAAATTATTTGGTCTTATTTTTCTTGTTTGCAGCCAGGACTCCGCCCTTTGATGCTTCTGAGGCAATAATTAACTTTTTTCATGTATCTATCGGTTCTAGCGTTCTGTTAATGCTTTTTCTTTTTGCATCTGTGTTCAGCCGGGCCGTTAATGAGACCGAAGCCCTTTTGAAAATACAGTATGACCGGGCCGAAAGCCTGCTCAGGAATATTCTACCGCTTACGGTGGCGGAAAGGCTTAAGGAAAAACAGGAGTTAATTGCGGACGGTTTTGCCCAGGTTTCCATTCTTTTTGCCGATATCCAAAACTTTACCGAGTTTTCAGACTCCCTGAAACCTGATGACCTGGTCTATTTTCTTAACAACTACTTTTCGATGTTTGATGATCTGCTTGAACCGCACGGGATGGAAAAAATCAAGACCATCGGTGACGCCTACATGGTAGCCTGTGGTTGTCCTGATCACTGCCACAACCATGCCGAAAATACTGTCGGCTTTGCCATGGCCATGCTATCGGCCACCCGGGCTTTCAACCGGAACCATAACATGAATTTTTCTTTAAGGATCGGTATAAATTCGGGGCCGGTCATAGCCGGTATTATCGGGAAGAAGAAATATGTTTACGATTTGTGGGGCGACACCGTCAATGTAGCTTCCCGGATGGAAACAAGCGGCGCTCCGGGTAAAATTCATGTTACCGAAAACACTTATCAGTTGATTAAAGATGAGTATTCCGTTACAAAACGCGATCCCATTCAAATCAAAGGCAAAGGCTTGATGCAGACTTATTTTATTAATCCTGAATTCGGAACTCCTGGAAAAATGTTTGCGGCAGGTTCCCTCATTACGAAGCGGGAGTGTTGATTTAGGAAGAAAGAACAAAACAGGGATTCCGTTAATTGGATGTAGTCTTATAAAAGCCCAGCATTCA
>SL_5KL_010_SEDDRAFT_10001956_pt1 | contig 11921 bp, 9 predicted proteins | sample SodLakKL_010_SED_FD_9118 | JGI IMG/M metagenome (IMG submission 9118)
CCGCCAGTCCCGCGCCGCGCTGAATTCGCCGTAGGGAAATCCGCGTCGGAAGCAGTAGCGGCAGTGGATCGCGCAGGCGCCGGTGGTGACCAGCAGCACCCGGCCCCGGTACTTGTGCAATAGACCCGGGGCCGCCATCGCATCGGCGTCGCCCACCGGATCCGTGACGAACGCCGGGTGATCATCGGCCTCTGCCGCCTGCGGCAGTACCTGCAGCAGCAGGGGATCGCGTGGGTCGCCGGGCCGGATCCGGGCGAGATAGCTCTCCGGTACCCGGGTCCGAAAGAGGGCGTCGCCGCTTTCCATGTCCTGCAGCAGCGAGGGTTCCAGTCCCAGACGCCGGAGCAGTTCGTGCGGGTCCGCGATCGCCCGGGCCAGGGCCTGTTGCCACGCAGGAGTCTGTGCGGGCGCAGCGGCTCGGGGTATCATAACGGGATTTGTGGGCATGGTTACCTCGTTGACCGGCCACTCTTCTTTGATTTTCAGGCGGCGGGGCCGCCGCGAGGACGACACGACATGGCAAGTTACAGTACCAGCGAATTCAAGAGCGGACTGAAGATTCTACTCGACGGCGATCCGCAGACCATCGTCGAGAACGAGTTCGTGAAACCGGGCAAGGGGCAGGCCTTCAGCCGGGTCCGGGTACGTAACCTGCGCACCGGCCGCGTGTTGGAAAAGACCTTCAAATCGGGCGAGTCGGTCGAGGCGGCCGATGTGATGGACACCGACATGCAGTATCTCTACACCGACGGGGAATTCTGGCACTTCATGGTCCCGGATACCTTCGAGCAATATGCGATGGGACAGGCGGCGCTGGGCGATTCGGCGCAGTGGTTGAAGGAACAGGATGTCTGCACGGTGACATTGTGGAACGGCGAACCGCTCTCCGTGACACCCCCCAATTTCGTCGAGTTGAAAATCGTCCAGTGTGACCCCGGATTGCGCGGCGATACCGCCCAGGGAGGGACCAAGCCGGCAACCCTGGAGACCGGCGCCGTGGTCAAGGTGCCGCTGTTCGTCGAGGAAGGTGAGGTGGTCAAGGTCGATACCCGTTCGGGTGAATACGTCTCCCGCGTCTGATGGCCCGCCGGCCCGGACCCAGCCAGGGGTTGCGGGTGTCTGAAACGGCGGTAGCGACCTGGCGTCCCTGTGCCACGCAGGCCCGGGTTTATCGCGCTCGCCTCAACGCCGCACTGCGGGGGTTCCTCGCCGGACGGGGCGTCCTCGAGGTGGAGACGCCGATCCTCGCCAGGGGAGCGCCACTGGATCCCGGCGTCGAGAGTTGGCGGGCGCGGGCTCCGGACGGAGCTGCCGGCTACCTGCAGACATCTCCCGAGTACCCGATGAAGCGCCTGCTCGCCGATGGTGCCGGCGACATCTTTCAGTTGGCCCGGGTCTTCCGCGGCGAGGAGACGGGCGTCCGGCACAACCCCGAGTTCAGCATGCTCGAATGGTATCGGCTGGACTTCGACGATCGGCGCCTGATGGACGAGGTGCTCGAGCTGGTGCACGCGGTGGTAGCCGCGGATCCGGACTGGAACCGGCCCGCGGCGTCGGTACGGCGGGTGGCCTACGCAGACCTGTTCCAGGAAGCGCTGGGCCTGAACCCGCTGACCTGCAGCGCTGAGGAATGCGCGGTCGCCGCGCAACGCGAGGGTCTTGGCATGACCGGGCAACTCGATCGCGACGGTTGGCTCGATGCGCTGATGGCAATGGTGCTGGCGCCGCGCTTCGCGCCCGGGCAGCTGACCTTTGTCTTCGATTATCCGGAGAGCCAGGCGGTGTTGGCTCGGCCCAGCGCACACGCCCCGGGCTACGCGAGCCGGTTCGAACTGTACTGGGGTGACCTGGAGTTGGCCAACGGCTTCCACGAACTGAACGACCCCGTGATCTTCTCCGCCCGGCAGGGCCAGGATCTCGAACGCCGACGGCGCAACCGCCAGACGATCCCGGAGGCCGACCGTTTCTTTGCCTCCGCGATGGCGTCCGGGTTGCCCGACTGCGCCGGTGTGGCGCTGGGGGTCGATCGTCTGCTGATGTGTCTGCTCGGAGAAGCGGATATCGCCCGCGTCATCGACTTCCCCTGGGGCCGCGCCTGACAAGGGGCAGCCTAAGTCCGCATGGCTGACTCGGACACGATCCGCGCGATCTCCTGACGAAACCGCACGAAAGTCTCGGGGGCGAGCGCCGCGTCGAAGTGCACGGGATGGTCGGGCATCAGCAGCACCACCGAGGAGCCCAGATTGAAACGCCCCATTTCGGCTCCGCGCTGCAGGCGGATCTCCTGATCGCCGTAATCGGTACGGGTGATGACCCGGCCTGAGGGTGGGGTGATCTCGCCGGCCCAGACGGTCTCGATCGACCCGACATTGATCGCGCCGATCAGTGCCATGGCGACGGGACCGATCGCAGTGTCGAAAAGGGCCACCACGCGCTCGTTCCGGGCATACAGGCGCGGCGTGTGGGCGACGATCCGCGGGGCGACCGAAAAGAGCCGACCGGGGATGTGCAGCATCGTGGTCAGGCGGCCTGAAACCGGCATGTGCAGCCGGTGGTAGTCGCGCGGCGACAGGTAGACGGTCAGGAACGACCCGCGGGCAAAGGGTCGGGCCAGGTCGGCGAAGCCCCCCAGCAGTTCGGTTACGGTGTAGCTGTGTCCCTTGGCCTGAAAGATCTGGCCGTGCTCGATCGGCCCGAAGGCGCTGACCCTGGAGTCCGCGGGGCTCAGGATGCTTTTTTCGTCGCCCTCGAGCGGTCGGGCGTCGGCGCGCAACGCCCGGGTGAAGAGCGCGTTGAAGCTGGGGTAGGCCGCAGGATCCGGTTCCACGGCTTCGCTCATGTCCAGGCCATACTGCCTGATGAACCAGCGTAACAGTGGCTGGACCCGCGGCGACTCCCAACGGGCGAGCCGGTGCGCGAGCCTGGAAATGGCATGATGCGGAAGCAGCCTGAGCAGTTGTGCGAGGAGCGCGTCGAGGATGGCCATTGAAGATCCGTGAACGGAATGCGGCGGGCAGGCTTAGAGCCCGCTTGCGAAGTCGAAATCCAGCTGCTCACTGGGCGGCTGCACGAAGTATCCCTGCACCAGGTTCACCTGCACACTGAACAGGTGGGTCAGGGTATCGGCGTCCTCGACCATCGGGACGATGACCTGCCGGTCGCTCGCATGGGCGGTCTCGGTGAGTTGCCGCACGGATTCCTGCGCGGAATGGTCGCTGGCCAGGCGGCTGATATAGCCACCGTCGAGCTTGATGTACCCCGCATCCACCTGCCCCAGAATCGTGAACGGATCAAGCCCGTTGCCGAAGTCCCCGATGCAGAGTCCCACGCCCAGCGCCTTCAGGCCCTGGGCCGTCGCCCCCGCGCTGTCCAGCTGCGTCAGTATCGTCGCTTCCTTGAATTCCACGACGATGTTCCCCGCTGGAACCTGGGAATGCTCGAGGAACTCCTGCAGCCAGGTCACGACTGCCTGTGCGTCCAGGGACCCCTGGCTGAGCCTGACGAAAAAGGTGGTGCGCGGGTCGCGCTGCAACTGCTCGGACAATGCGATGACCGCGTGCTGAATGATCCATCGATCGAGCGGGGCTGCGACGCCGCTGCGTTCCATCGCGGGCAGAAACTCGTTGGGCTCGTAGGCCTCCCCACCCTCGGTCTCGAGGCGGACGAAGACGTCGTATCGCGGGGCGTCGTCCCCCTGCAGGCTGACAATGGGCTGATACAGGAGCTTCAAGCCGTTCTTCTGCAACGCTTCCTCGACGCGGGTCTTCCAGATCCCGTCGGCTTCGGGATCGCTTTGCTGGATGCCGGGCGGCATGCGGAAACGGTAACAGCCGCCACCGCTGGCACGGGCCTCGGCAAGCGCCTGATGGCACCGGTCCAGCAGTTCCTGCGCGGAGGACTCCGTGTCGTCCGCCAGCACGGCGCCGCAGGCCAGGGAGCCGGTGACTGTGCCGCCATCGTCGAGGGGGATCGCCTGCCCCTGGACCTGCTTCACCAGGGTGTCAAGCTGCGCTTCGACCGCCGTGCGGTTGGTGTCGGCCAGAAGGATTCCGCAGTGGCCCCTCTCCAGGACGGCAACGGTTGCGGAGCGGGGAAGGGTCATCGCCAGGCTGCGCTGAAGTGCGCTGCCAAGGGCGTCGGGCGAGTCCCCCGGCTGCCTGTCACGGGTATCCAGCGCGCACACCACGAGACCGAGCGGACGCTCCGAGCGGGCGGTGTCTGCCAGGGTCCTTTCGACTGCCCGGAGGAATTCCCGTTGCAGCTCGGCTGGATCCACGCGCGGCTCATCCGGTGGGCGGGGCACTTGGGCCCTGTCCTCTGGCTTTGCCGGCTCGTCGCGCCTGGCCCCTTCGCTGGGCCTTGCGCGTGCGGCTCCCGTGTCCGTTCGCGGCGTGGTATGCCCTTCCGATCCGGAGGGTGGACCTGGACTGCGGTCATGGCCGAGCGGCTTCATGGCAGGACCGTTCAGTTCCTGGAGTGCGGGTTCTCCTCCCGTAAACGAGAGGTGTACGACAGTACAGGGTTGCCCCCCGATGACGGCTCCAGTCAGGAGCAGGTCGGCGTCGAAGGTCTGTCCGCGACGGGTCCGCAGGGTCAGCGTCTCGCAGGTCTCCACGTTTTCGGGTTGGTTCTGACGAATGCGCAGGAGGTGGGCGAGGTCTTCATGCTGATCGGGGATCACGAGGTCCTGGAGGGTCAGCCGGTCCAGGCTCTCGCTGAGTTCCATTTCGAAGCAATTCCGCCACGTGTCGTTCGCATAGGTCGCGACGCCCTCGTGAAAACAGGCGATCGGGTAGCGGGAACTGTCCAGCATCAGCAGGTAACGCCGGTCTGCTTCCTGCAGCAGTGTCCGGAGATGGTTGATCTCTCGACCCTTGTTGAGGTACTCGACGGCCTTCAGCGTCATCGCCGCCGCCACGTCGTGATTCTCGGTGTCCACCACCGCGAAGGCGCCGCCTTCGACCGCGCTCAGGCGCAGTTCCTGTGCGCGGTCGGTCAGCATCACGATGGGGGTCTGACGCCCGGCCCGGTGCAGGGTCTCGGTCAGTTCCTCCAGCCCGATGTCCATATCGCCGTCGATCAGCACGACGGCATCGAAGCGATGGCTCTGCAACAGACGCTCGAGGTCCCGTGCGTTGCCGGCCTGTTTCGGCCGGACCGCGTGGCCCCGGTAGCGGATGCGGCCGATGACCTGCCCGGCCAGATCGGGATCCAGGGTGATGAACAGAACGCTAATCGAATTGATCATGGATGCCCTCGCGGCTCGGTGCCAGCCGCACGGGTGCGACCTCCACCTCGCTGCGCATCAACCAATCGCCATGCTGGCAGCGCCTGCCCCCTTGTTCGGGTCCAGGCCACCCCTGCAACAGATTATACCAACGATTTAGTTCCATAGATGCGATTTACTAGGGTGTGAATACTGGATGGTACTAGCCCCTGAGAGCGGTCGCGCACCCTGGGATCGGATTGTTGTAGAGTGCGGGAATTCGCGCCGCGACGCCAGCGAGCGGGCCCCGGGCGCGGATGCCCGAGGCTGGCAGCGCGGGTTCCGGCAACCTCTTTGCAAGGCTCCTATCATGGATCCGGTCACCGATCTGCGGACGATCCGCGATTTCATTCGTTTTGGGGCCAGCCAGTTCCGGGCCGCAGGGCTCGGTTTCGGGCATGGTACGGATAACGCGATCGACGAGGCGGCCTGGCTGGTGCTGCATGCGCTGGACCTGCCCCTGGACCTACCGGAGACCTGGTGGAACAGTCGCCTCGTTCCCGCCGAGCGACACCGGGTCGAGGCCGCCCTACGCATGCGGATCACGACCCGCAAGCCCGCCGCCTACGTCACACGCGAGGCCTGGTTCATGGGCCTGCCGTTCTACGTGGACGAACGCGTACTGATCCCGCGTTCGCCGATCGCCGAGTTGATCGACATGGGTTTCAGCCCATGGCTCGACCCCGGTGCCATCGGCAGAGTGCTGGACCTCTGTACCGGTAGCGGCTGCATCGGTCTCGCCACGGCCACGGTACTACCCGAGGCCGAGGTCTGGCTCTCCGACCTGTCGCCCGATGCACTGGCGGTGGCGCGTCGCAACGTGCGGGAGCATCACCTGGAACAGCGCGTCACGCTGGTCGTCAGCGATGTCTTCGAGGGTCTCGCCGACGCGCCCAGGTTCGACCTGATCGTCTCCAATCCGCCGTACGTCGATGCGGGCGAGATGGCGGCACTCGCGCCCGAGTACCGGCACGAACCCTCGCTGGGGCTTGCGGCCGGGGCGGACGGCCTGGACATCGTCAGGCGCATACTCGCCGGGGCCAAGGCTCGTCTGAATGCAGGCGGCGTGTTGATCGTCGAGGTCGGGAACAGTCAACCGGCGCTGGAGGCGGCCTTCCCGGAGCTACCCTTCACCTGGCTGGAGTTCGTCGGCGGCGGCGAGGGCGTCTTTCTGTTGACGCGAGACCAACTGCCTGGGCAGTGACTCAGCACTGTTCCCAAGGCAGGCCATGAAAGCGCCAGCCCGCAGTCGTGGAACGACGGTGCTCGCTGTCCAACGGCCCCTCGAACCCCTCGTCGACGGAATAGACGTTTTCGATCCCCTCCGCGATCAGGGCCTGTCCGGCAGCCAGTGACCGTTTCCCACTCCGGCAAATCAGGAATACGGCCGGGGCGTCCTCACCTTCGTCACCGATGCCGCCCAGGAGCAGTTTGCGGACCTGGGCAACGAAATGCGGGTTCTCCACCCAATCCGGTTCATCGATCCACGGGATGTGCACCGCTCCGACGGGATGGCCCACGAACAGGTACTCCATGCTCGAGCGGATATCCACGAGGAGATCCCTTGGGCGTTTCTCGAGACTTTGGAAGGCCTGCTGCGGCGTGACTCTTCTGGGGAGTGGTGCAGTCATCGCGGTCCCTCGTTGGTGTCCATGAAGCGGCGGCACGGGCCAGGCTGTATGGCCGGCGCGGGAAGAACAACCCGCTTCAGCTGTTCTCTCATGTTGCGACGGTGCGGTCGCGTCCGCGCTGCTTGGCCTCGTACATCGCCTTGTCCACGCGCTTGAGCAGGGTGGATATCGTTTCACCCTGCAGGTATTGCGTAACCCCGAGACTGATCGTCAGTCGGGCCGGGCCGGGAAAGTCCGCCTGCGCCACCCGGCGACGCGTGGCCTCCGCGAGCCGTGTCGCGTGCTCCAGGCCGGTCTCCGACAGCAGGATCATGAATTCCTCACCGCCCCACCGCGCCAGTATATCGGTGCGGCGGATCTGCTGACCCACCACCGCGGCCATTTTCTGGAGTACCGCGTCTCCGACGTCGTGCCCGAAGGTGTCGTTGACCTCCTTGAACCAGTCGATGTCGAACATGACCAGGGAAAACGCCGTTCCGTAGCGACGGGCGCGCTCCGTCTCCAGGTTCAGGGCCTCTTCGAACTTCCAGCGATTGTAGAGGCCGGTTAGCCTGTCGTGCGAGGCCTGGCGTGCCAACTCCAACTCCAGGCGCCTGCGCTCCGAGAGATCGACTCCAAAGCCGACCAGGAAGACCTCGTTGGCCAGCTCGACCCGATTGCCCGTGAAGTAATACGGGATCGGCCAGCCGTTGTGCGACACGAGCCCCGCCTCGACATCGCCCGACCCCTCGCGCAATGTTTTCTGGATCGCTGCGGCAACCCGGTGCCGGTCGGCCGGATCGACGGCTTCGATGGCCCTGTGTCCGCCGATCCCGTCGGCGGGTACGCCGATGACCGTTTCGAGATTCCGGTTCCAGCGGATCGGGCGTCCTCCCGCATCGAGGAGGAAGAAGATCGCGGGCAGCCCCTCGAGGACCCGCTCCCCGAGATCGCGCTCGTAACGAAGCTGGTCTTCCAGGATCCGGCGTTCGGTCACGTCCTGGACGGTGCCCCGCATGCGCAATGGCCTTCCCGTTGGGTCGCGCACGATCCGGCCCCGTTGATGAATCGTGCGCTGGCTGCCATCGGCGCGAAGGATGCGGTGTTCGAGGTCGTAGTCACCCGGACCGCTGAGTGCATGGTCGATCGCGGTGGTGATCCGTTCCCGGTCCGACGGATGAACGAAACGCAGAAAGTCACTGTAATTCGGGCTGAAGTTGGCGGGTTGTACTCCGAAGATGCGGTAGACTTCATCCGACCAGGCGATCGTTCCGCTGGCGATGTCCCAGGCCCAGTTGCCGAGTTGCGCGATCTCCTGCGCGGCAGCCAGTTCGGACTCGCTGCGGCGCAGTGCCCGTTCGGCCCTCTGCCTGTCCGTGATGTCGCGGATCACCGCCTGCAGGATCGGACCCTCGGGAAGATCGACCCGACTGAGCATCACCTCGCTCGGAAAGGTGCGTCCGTCGAGCGCCTGACAAAGCCATTCGTACGCCACCGAACCTTCCGCCAGCGCCTGTTTCGTATAGGCATCCGCGGCCTCCCGCGAGGGTCTCCCATCGGGCTGGAATTCCGGCGAGCAGCCGCCGGGATGGCGGCCGATCAGATCGGTTGGCGCGTGGGCGCCAAACAGGGCAACGCTGGAAGGATTGCAGTGCACGATGACGCGCTGGTCGTGCAGTACGATCGCATCGCGGGCGGCCTCGAACACGGCCTTGTACTGGGCCAGTGTGCGTTCCCGGAAGAGGCGCTCGGTGATGTCCTCGATGGCCACGACCGCGCCACAGACCTCGCCATCGCCGTCCCTCAGCGGTGCCGCGTGCAGATGTGCGAAGAAAGGGCTGCCGTCGACACGTCGAAAAGTGTCCGTGCCGCTCTCCAGTGATTTGCCGGTGGACATCACGCGATAGATCGGACACTCCGAACCCTCGTAACGGATCCCGAGATCGTTGGCATGGCAGGTCACGGAGTGGCTCTCCTTGCCCAGAACGGCCTCTGCGGTGTCGAAGCCGAACAGCCGTGTGGCGGCCTGATTCAGGAAGGTGAACCTGCCTGCGAGGTCGATGCCGAAGACGCCCGTTGTAAGGCTGTCGAGGAGCATCCGCGACAGGTCGTGGTCTGGAAGGGTGGCTGGTGAAAACCCTGCGTGTTGCCCGGTACCGGACATGACACCTCCTTCCGGCCCGTGAAGACGGCGTCTCTCCGGGGCACGGTCAGCTACCTTTCATGATACGCCGTTCGTTTGCGAAAACGATTGCACCGGGCTTTCGCCGATTCCTCGCCGCGTATCTCGGGATCGAAGCGGGCGAGAAAATTGGTCAGGAAGATAAACCATCGCGCAGGGCAGGATAGTCGGAACAATACCCACCGCAGGCAGGCTCGGGCTACACTACACGGATGTCGGGAAACAGCTTTGGACAGTCATTCGTCGTCACCACTTTCGGTGAGAGCCATGGTCAGGCGCTGGGAGCCATTGTCGACGGCTGCCCTCCGGGTCTTCCTTTGAGCGAGGAGGATTTGCAAGGCGATCTGGACCGCCGCCGCCCCGGGCAGTCGCGCCACACCACCCAGCGCCGCGAGCCGGACCAGGTCCGCATCCTCTCCGGCGTGTTCGAGGGCCTGACCACGGGCGCTCCGATCGGCTTATTGATCGAGAACGTCGACCAGCGGTCCAAGGATTACGGCGACATCAAGGACCGCTTCCGTCCGGGCCACGCCGATTACACCTACCACCAGAAATACGGATTTCGGGATTACCGGGGCGGCGGCCGCAGTTCTGCACGCGAGACCGCGTTGCGGGTGGCGGCCGGCGGTGTCGCGAAGCGATATCTGGCGCACCGCTATGGTGTCGAGATCCGGGGCTGGCTGTCGCAACTCGGGCCCATCCGGGTCGAGTACCGGGATGCGGCCGCCGTGGAACAGAACCCCTTCTTTGCCCCGGACCCCGATCGGGTGCCGGAACTCGAGGCCTTCATGGACCAGCTGCGCAAGTCCGGCGATTCCGTCGGGGCGCGTATCGAGGTCGAAGCCCGCGGTGTGCCTGCGGGCTGGGGCGAACCGATCTTCGACCGTCTCGACGCCGACATCGCACACGCGATGATGAGCATCAACGCGGTCAAGGGCGTGGAGATCGGGGACGGCTTTGCCGTGGTCGACCAGCGCGGCACCGAGCACCGGGACGAGATGTCCCCGGAGGGTTTTCTGAGCAATCACTCGGGCGGTGTGCTGGGCGGCATCTCATCGGGACAGACGATCCGCGTCAGCATGGCCCTGAAGCCCACTTCCAGCATCCGTCTGCCGGGCCGCAGCGTGAACACGGCGGGTGAACCGGTCGAGGTGGTGACCAAGGGGCGCCACGACCCCTGCGTCGGCATTCGGGCCACGCCAATCGCCGAGGCCATGCTGGCGCTGGTCCTGATGGATCATGCCCTGCGCAACCGGGCCCAGAATGCCGATGTCAGCACCGGGCTGCCCCCGTTCACCGAGATCAAGGGTTCAGCTCCGCGCAGCAGCGGCGGTTCCTGATCCCTCGGCGATCCTGCAGCCTGCTTTTCCGCGGTCCGTGCCCTGGAGCGGATCGGTGTCCAGTGGGCCATGCGGGAGGTTCGGTACCCGATCGCTTCGCCAGAAGCGCCGGCGCTGCGCTGGGCAAGTTTGCAATCGGGGGACTGTTCCTGCACTTGCCCGCCTTGCTCCGGCGCTTGCGCCCACGAGGTGCCCTCTTGCAGTGCATTGGCCGAACCGCAGGAGCGCGCCTTGCGCGCGAACCGGCTGCTTCCATTCACACGGCAGCAAGACCCTGAGCCCGTGAACCAGCACGTTCGCCTCTCGAGCTTCTATTTCTTCTATTTCGCCAGTATCGGGGCGTTCATGCCCTACTGGGGGCCGTATCTGTCCGATCTGGGCTTCAGCGGCGCCCAGATCGGACAGCTGATGGCGATCATCCTCGCGACCAAGATCATTGCCCCGAACATCTGGGGCTGGCTCGCCGATCGCACCGGGGTGCGCATGCCCATCATCCGCTGGGGTGCGCTCGCGGCCCTCCTGACCTTCGGTGGGGTGCTCCTTCACTCCGGCTACTGGTGGCTGGCGGTGGTGATGGCCGTCTTCAGTTTTTTCTGGAACGCGATCCTGCCGCAGTTCGAGGCCACCACCCTGCGTGCGCTGGGGCGCGACAGCCACCGCTATGCGCTGGTCCGCCTCTGGGGTTCGATCGGCTTCATCGTCGCCGTCGTCGGGCTGGGCTGGCTGCTCGACAGACTGGCGCTCAGCTGGCTGCCCTGGATCATGCTCGGGATTCTTCTGGCGCTGTATGTCGTCACCCTGCGCGTGCGCGAGCCCCCGGATGGACAGCAGTCCGGCGACGGGCTGACCCCGCTGTTCTCGGTACTGCGCCGCCCGGAGGTGATCGCGCTGCTCGCGGCCTGCTTCTTCATGCAGGCCAGTCACGGTCCGTACTATGCGTTCTTCACGCTGTACGTCGAGGGGCAGGGGTTCAGCCGGGCCGTCGCCGGGCAGCTCTGGGCCCTCGGCGTGGCGGCGGAAGTGCTGCTGTTCCTGGTAATGCCCCAGCTGATCCTGCGCTTCGGGGCCTGGCCGTTGGTCACGGTGGCGCTGTTGCTGACCACGCTGCGTTGGTGGCTGCTGGCCGCGATTCCGGAGAGCCTGTCCGCGCTGATCTTCATCCAGTTGCTGCACGCAGCCAGCTACGGCGTGTACCACGCGGCGGCGATCTCACTCATCCACTTGTATTTTCCCGGCAGGTTGCAGGGCCGCGGCCAGGCGCTCTATTCCTCGCTGAGTTTCGGGCTGGGGGGAGCGATCGGCGCGCTTGCAAGCGGCTATCTGTGGGATGGCGTGAGTCCGGCTTCGGTCTACGTCCTTGCGGCGGTAATGGCGGGGTTGGGTGTGCTCGTCTCGGTATTCGGCACGCTGCGGAACCGGATCCGGTGAATGGCTGGTCCGGCTCGGGGCCTCGATCGGCGCTTCCGGGCGGCGCCCTGTGGACTACGGGAGCTTGCTCCCGCTATCGATTGCCCGAAAGCGGC
>SL_5KL_010_SEDDRAFT_10001958_pt1 | contig 11919 bp, 10 predicted proteins | sample SodLakKL_010_SED_FD_9118 | JGI IMG/M metagenome (IMG submission 9118)
ACGCTTTTTTTATCTCCCTTCTGCATCAGTTCCTTCATCAACTCCCCAAGTGTGAGTCCACCGGGTAGTTCTTTTTCTGTAAGATAATCTCCGAAATACTTGTTAAAGTTCTCAACCATGCTCTTTTTCTTTTTCTCTTCATTTTTCAATTTACTGCCTATCTTGATAGCGGTCTTCTTCAAGAAAGTATCCCATTCATCAGCTTTGTTCGCCATCTCGGTCATCAAACCCTCAACATCTACGAATTCAGTGATAGGTATTATCTCCCCGTCATCACCTATGACCAGATAACTAGCTAAACCGCAGTGAGGGTGAGATGTGAATGCGATCTGAGGTTCATCCTTGATCACGGAAACGAGCTGTGATATAGGAGTTACAAAAGGTACTGGATAAAAGTCATCACGGGATAGGGATCCAGTCTGCTTTTCGAGATCGATAGCCAGATCTGACAGTGTATATCTTTGTTTTTTCCGTTCTTCTTTTTCTATACGACCGGTGAAAGCCACAGGTTGGAAATTGACACCTCTGATCACATCTCGATTATCTATGGCGAATTTTAGAATATCTCCGACCTGATCGTTGTTTATGCCTTTGACTATGGTGGGTACTAGTACCGTAGCGAGTGGTCTAGGTCTAGTCTTCCTGCAGTTTTCTATAGCTTTTTTCTTGACTTCTAAAAGCTCTCGACCTCTTGCTTGGATGTAATTTTCTTCCTTCAAACCGTCGAACTGCAGATATACGGTATGTAGTCCGGTATCTATACATTTCTGAGCAAAATTTTCATCTTGTGCTAATTTGATCCCATTTGTAGCGATCTGGATCTGTTTGAATCCCATTTTAGAGGCCTTATTTATAACTTCAAAAAACCTTGGATATACGGTGGGTTCACCACCAGAAAACTGTACAGCGGTCGTAGGTACGGGTTTTTCTTCTCGAAGAACTTTCAGCATATATACGACTTCTTCGAAACTAGGTTCATACACATATCCAGCTTTGTTTGCATTCGCGAAACAAATAGGGCAGTTCATGTTGCATCTATTGGTGAGGTCTAGATTCGCCAGACATGTATGACTCAGATGTAGGTTACATAGCCCACAATTTTCCGGGCATGATTCAGCGTTCTTTATGGCAGGATCCTCTACACCGACTCCATCATAAGCCCATTTCTCAGCATCCAGGTACAAATCAACGTCTGACCATAGCACACTTTCGAAAATCCCATGTTTGGGACACTTCTTATACATCACCGCACTTCCATCCTTTTCGACTATCTTCGCATCTATCTTTTTCTTACATTCTGGACACAAAGATAGTGTTCTTTTTGGAAGGCCCTTTTTTAAACGGGACTTCTGAATCACCATGATTATCGGACCAAATTATAAGTGCAAAGTATTAAATATTTTGTAGCGATAATCGCTAATAATGTCCGAAGAGGTTTCCGACCCTGCGGATTTGAGAGATGAATACGAGCACATATCCAAGGGACTGCAAAATTTCGGTTTGACTGATTATCAGGCCAGGGCCTACACAGCACTGGTTTCACATGGTGTAGCCGATGCAGAAACCGTAGCTTCGACATCTGAACTCCCTAGGACCTCGGTCTATAAAGCATTAGACGACCTTCACGATATGGGGTATGTTGTGGTGACTGAAGGTAGGCCAAAAGTTTACAGACCTGCAGAACCGCTGGAGGTCAAGAGCAGATTGTTGAGGGAACTCGACGATGTCTTTGGAAGGTTGAACACGATATACGAGATCTTGTCTGAGAAAGGTGAACCACAGTTGATATATACCATAAATGGCAAGGATAAAGTCCTGGATAAGATCGGAGAGATATTGAATAAAACCGAAGAGGATATCATAATATCGACTCCTTCTTTCTCAGATATATTAGATAGACTGGAGTATGAGCTTACTTCTGTCCTGAAAAGAGACGTGCAAGTAACTATTATCACTTCTCCCGGTGAAAGAGTGTTGAAGGGAGCTGAAGTCGAACGTAGAGATAGGCTGATCGCCACGGATATAATAAGTGATGGTAAAAGAGCATTACTTGCATCACCAAGGTTCGAAGCGTGTGGTTATACCAACAATCCCTCCTTAGCTCGACATCTAGTAAATTTCATGGATATACTCATGAAACGGTCGTGATAAACACAAAGATATTAAAACCCCTTTAATATATTTTAATATATGGACATCAAAGCTGTTGCACTAATAATCGGTTTTGTCGTTATCATCGGTGGAGTCTTATTGATGTCTATGACCCAAGAAGTCGTCGATGATCTAGAGGAAGATGAACGTCTGCATTACGAGGATGAAACGGACGACACAACCGATGATGAAAGACCATACTTTTGGTTAGGTTCTGGGATAGTGGTCTTTGGTCTAGCAGTGATAACATTATCCATCGTTAAGTGGGGATATTGATGTATGTGATGGTTCTAACAACCTTCGACGATAAAAAAACAGCAAAAAAAGTAGCTAATACTATAGTGGATGGCGGACTAGGAGCTTGTGTCCAGATTATAGGCCCTATGGAGAGTGTTTATCAGTGGCAAGGAGATATAGAGACCTCCCAGGAGTATCTATGTATCATCAAAACTAAAAAAGAGCTTTACAAAGAGCTTGAGAACACGATATCAGAGGTCCACCCATATGAAAATCCTGAGATAATCGCCATCGATATCCAGGACGGCAGTCATGGATATTTGAAATGGATACAACAAGTAACGGGATAGGTGATAAAGTTGTGTTTCAACATATCCATAAATAAAGAACCTGAGGAGCTGGAAGAGCGCTTCGATGCATCCTTCGATAAAGGAATAGATTTTCAGAGAGTGTACCACGTGTCTGCTTTAGATTCACCATCACTCCCTGTCTTAACAGCTGATAACCCTAAAAGGTTTCAATTCTTTAGATGGGGGTTGGTCCCTCACTGGGTCAAAGATAAGGAACAGGCAGAAGACATACGGCTAAAGACGGTGAACGCAAGAGCTGAGACCATCCATGAAAAACCATCATACAGAGAACCTATCAAAAATACAAGGTGCCTAGTAGTGGCTGATGGTTTCTTTGAGTGGAGGGAGGTAGGTGGAAAAAATTATCCATATTATATCAAGTTGAAGAACGATGAAGCCTTCGCATTTGCAGGTATATGGGATAGATGGGATCTAGATCCAGATTATCGTTCATTCTCTATAATCACCACGGAAGCAAATCCTCTTTTAGCGAAGATACATAACAAGAAAAAGAGGATGCCGGTCATACTCACCGATGAAAATAGATGGTTAGAAAAAGATATCGGACGGGAAGACATCGATGAGATGTTGAAACCTTATGATGAAGAAAAGATGGAAGCCTACCCTATAAGAAGGCTGATAACTCAAAAGGAACTGAACGATAACGTACCGGAAGTATTGGAACCATATCACTATAGAGAATTGGATTTCGAACAAAAGACTCTGTTTTGACGCATAGGGAAAAGATTAAACCATTTTTATTCCATAAAGATATACTATGAAGTTCGTCATCACCTACTTGGTCCACAGCTGTTTCACCATGGAATCCGAGGATACCGTATTCTTATTTGATTATCCAGGACCTAGATTTTCTAGCCCGACCATAAAAAACCTTGTGAGGTCAAGGTTGAAAGATAAAAAAGTGTTCGTATTCGCATCCCATTCCCATGGGGATCATTTCTCTACCGAGATATTTGAATTCGATAAGATCACCTCCAAGACCTATTTTGTCCTTTCAGATGATATACACGTAAGAGAGAAAGAACACACCGTAGATCTGATGTATGTTGGTCCTGATGATAAGATAGATATCGACGGTGTAGAAATCAAGACCTTCAAGAGTAACGATGCAGGCGTAGCCTTCCTGATAAGATATAGAAATAAGGACATATATTTTGGAGGCGATCTGGCTAGATGGGATTGGCCAGAATGGAGCGAAGAAAAAAGAAAAGAACATACAAAGGTGTTCGATGAAACCTTGATCATGCTCAAAGACATCGAGATCGATCTGGCCTTCTCAAACATGGATAAGAGGTTGTCTAGTTGGGCGGGACCTGTTCAGTTCATAGAAACAGTTGAACCCAAGTATTTCGTTCCTATGCACACCTTCGGTAACGAGATATGGATCGAAGATCTTCTGAAGGAGGACCTGCCACCGAATTCTACCATATTTTACTATGAACGGCCGGGAGATTCTATCCATATAGACATCTGATCCATCATCATCGGTCTAGAGGTACTGGATATAGACGACCCCAGCTATAAGTATGAGCAGCAATGTTATCCAAGCTATAAGAGCCTTTTTGGTCGCTTTTCTAGCCTTATCAGCTTCCCACCATGTACTCGGTTCGAAACCCTGGACTACAAATGTCAACACTCCGGAAAGGTTGATACATATAAGGTTGACCAAGAACAGTATAAGAGCTTGTAGCCCCATGATAAAGTGTCCATCCCCTATAAGGAGACCGGATGCAGCGATAGCGGGTACTAGAGCGATGGCCACCATGACACCGATGACCGCGGATGATAGACCTTTAGTGTATGCAAGTGTACCGGCACTCCCTGCCGAAAGGGCTAATACAACGTGCAGAAGTCCTACATCCGTCCTGGCAGCTATCTCGGAGATACTTGGATCTACAGTCAATAGAAAACCAAGGCTTATCGAAACTGCGAAGGTTAATACGATCCCGAACACCAGGGTTTTTGCTGCCAGTTTAGCCAGTTTTGAATCAGCTAAAGTCGTGGCCAGAGAAAGGCCAACGTTCGGTCCTAGCATGGGAGCTATGACCATTGCACCCACTATAACTGCCACATCACCCCTCAAGACACCTATAGATGCAACGACCGCTGCAAGGATGGTGAGTAAAACGTAAACCTGGTTCATCTCACTCTGGTCTTTGACCTCTGTATATAGTTCCTCTCGGCTTACTCCTTTAGTCTCTTTACCCTCATCTTCATCTTTTTTCTTCTCCTTACTATCTTCCTCTTTTTCTTCTACAGGTACCGATGCTTCGACCCGGAAGAGTAGGAGTCTGAAACCTTCATGGTGCTCAAAAAGGTCCCTTAATTTATCTATCACTGTCTGACTTTTATCTGCATGAACGAGTATCTTAACTTCCATCCTTTCGTCGAAGGTTTCTCCATGCCAGAATTCAAGGACTTTTTCATCGTTTTCCATGACTTCCTTTGCTTCATCCCATTTTCTGACAGGGATGACCATCTCAATCAAACGCTGCAAATTGTCAACCATCCTCATATCCTGAAAAGGATATATTAACTTTGTGAGATTTTCAGATCGTATAGAAAGGTTCTTAAAACCGTTCAAAGATTTTAAAATCCATCGGAGGACAAATCTATGGAGATCAAAGAGATAGAAGAAGAACTCGACAGTGCTATTGAAGATATGCCCTGGACGTACAAACATTGGAAACGAGATAATTCGCTAGAGTTCAGAAACTTAGGTACTCATATGACAGAAGATGAGATAGGCGACCTGTTCGAAGGATTTATGGATGACCTGGAAAAAGAAGGCTTCTGTGTATTACTAGAGGGCAAAGCAGGTGTAGTTTTAGAGGATGATGAGTACTGGCTTTGCGGTATATCTAGAAAAGGGGGTCCAGGAGATAAAGATAAAAGACTCGATGGCAAAGAGCTTGAGGACCTTTTCAGGAAGAGCCTCGATAGGATCGATGGAAGTCCTCTGCCTTCTAACAGAGTAGTTATCGATGTGGATAATATAATAGACGTATATTACGAGTATGTTAATGAGGATATATTTTTGAACCTGAATGTAAGGGGAAGTCGGAAATTAGTTTTAAGGAGTGACGGTGGGATACATATAGAGATCGAATAACGTGGTTATATCCATATTTATTTAAAGATTAGGGAAAGTTTTATATACTACGGAATACAAGTAATAGTAAAGGGGTTAATGGGATAAATAAACAAAACCTTTTGTCAAAAACCAAGATAAAAGAAATTATGATAGATGATACCTAAACGTAGGTGAAAGATATGAAAACTGATGTAGAGTATAAAAATAAGGACCACCAATCCGTGGAGCAGGTAACGGAGTGTCCAGAGTGTGGGAGCCGAAGGCTTTCTCAGGACTATGATAGGGGGGAATTGATATGTGATGAGTGTGGTCTTGTTATCGATGAAACCTATATCGATCAAGGTCCGGATTGGCGCTCTTTCGATATGAAGGAGGAAGGTGATAAATCTAGAGCTGGTCCTCCCATGTCCGAGATGATGCACGATAAAGGTCTTTCCACCAATATAAGTGTTTCAGATAGAGATTCATATGGAAAATCCATCCCAAGTAAGAACCGAGCACAGATATACAGATTGAGGAAATGGCAGAGGAGGATCAGGGTTTCTAGTGCCAAGGAGAGATCATTGGTCTCAGCATTGAAAGAGATAAACCGGATAGCTTCGACCATGGGACTGCCTAGGAATATCATGGAGAGCGCAGCTAGGATATACCGTGAAGCTGTAGAGAGAAATCTCATAAGAGGCAGAAGCATAAGCAGTGTTGTTATATCATCGCTTTACGCAGCCTCTCGTAAGATGAATCTACCAAGGACTTTAGACGAGTTCGCCGATGCTACAGAATTCAAAAGGACCGAGATCGGCAGGACGTACAGATTTTTGAGCAGGGAACTTGAACTCCAGTTAAAACCGACCAAACCTCAATTGTACCTTCAAAGATACTGCAATGAACTCAGCTTGAGTGGTACGATCAGGAAGATGGCTGAGAATATACTTGAAGATGCGGAAGAAAAAGATTTGATTTCAGGAAAAGGCCCTTCAGGTCTAGCTGCTGCAGCTATTTACATCGCCTCTGTAAAGGGTGGTGAGCGAAGGACCCAAAGGGAGATCGCCGAGATAGCCGATGTCACAGAAGTAACTGTGAGAAACAGATACAAGGATTTAGTCAAACAATTAGATATAGAGATAGACGTCTAAGATATTCCTAGTTGGGTTTTTATCATATCTTCGGCTTTATCTAGGAATTCCTTATCACATCCCGATGGTATGTATGCACCAGCGGCTATGTCATGACCTCCTCCCTCCCCACCTAAACTCTTAGATACCTTGGACATGACCTCGGAGAGATCCAATCCCTTATCCACAAGTCTCTTGGTTCCTCTAGAAGATACTTTTAATCCCTCTCTTTCACTCGACTCAGCGAATGCTATCATCACGAGACCTCTATCTACCTCCCCTGATCCAAGTATCATACCGGCAACGGTACCCAAGACCGTGTCTGGTATCTCATCTCCCCCGTGGAAGTACTGGACCACTTCTTTCTCTTTTACCCCTCCGGTGGACTCAACGTGATTCATACATTCTACCAGTACTTTCTGATGACCTTTCAGGAGCTGCTGTGCTTTTTTTAGATACTCCTCTCTATCACCAAGACAAACTTGAAGACCTATCTCTCCTTTACCATATCTTCCACAGGAGTTCAATAATGTTGAAAATTCCTTAGCCTCATGCAGCATTGTTCCCAACTCTTCACCAGGGAACGTATAGACTTCTCCGATCATAGCGTCAACGTATCGTGCAGGATAGCCTCTCTTCAACAGCCTTTTACCGAGTTCGGATAAGATCTTTCTTTTTTCGGTTTTATCAAGGTGATACCACCTTCGCCATTCGTCCCCTATCTTTAGTTCTATATCCAAACTGACCAGAAAATTTATACATGCTTCTTCATCACCGGTGAGACCGGGTAATACTGGATCGTTGGCATACTGTAGAACTTTGAATAATGGCCGACTTTCCAGCCCGTAAAACCTAGCATCGATACGTTTTTCTATGTGTCCCTTAGATAATCCCTCTTTTAGTATCTCTCTATTCTTGCCGATGAGTCTTCCCTCTTTAGTTGCCTGAAGATCGCCCACTGCCCCAACCACGGCTAGTTTAGAAAGATCTGTGTTTTTACCTAGTTCTCTAGCGACCAAGTATGTCGCTCCTGCACCGCTGAGTTCTGAAGCTCCATCGATACCATACCTATGAGGATTGAGTTCAGATATATTTGAACTAGTATAGTTCATCAGATTTCCCCTGTCTTTAAGTCTGACTTGAGAGGGTTTTCCCTGAGGCTCATGGTGATCGGTAATAACACAGTTCATACCCTTTAGGTCATCAAGTTGTCCACTCCCTAGATCAGTGAACCATATCAGTCCATGATCTTTATCTTTGATCTCCTTCAATTTCTCTTTCTCAAGCTGTTTGATGAACTCGTAATCAACATCGGTGCCACATCTAGACAATGATTCATATGCGATACTTGCAGACGAAAGTCCATCGGCGTCGATGTGTGAAATTATGTGTACTTTTTTTGAGTCTTTAAGTTTATCCGAGATCTCTTTGGCTTTTTCCTTCAAGTTATCCAATGGTATAACGTGACTATAGAAATAAAACTTACCCTGTATAATATGGGTTTATAAATTAAGCGCTGGTATATCAATAATGTTCATATACAACCTATGTTTTAAATTAGGTAATCATGGTAAAAAATTTCACCGCAAAAGACAAAGTCATAGTTCATCTTCTGGAATATTATGAAAAAAAAGATAAATATCCCCAGCCTGCTGAGGTAACTCAAGAGGGGATCGCAGAATGTATAGAATCTAAACAGAATACGGTATCCTATGCGGTTAGGACTCTGGTAAAAGAAGGTGTCCTACACGAGAGGACCACCAGGGTCGTTGGAAAGAGGCAAAGAAGGAAAGGATATTTCCTGACAGATCAGGGTGTAGAAAAAGCTAGAAAAAAAAGAGAAGAGATGGCGGATGAAAGGGTAAAATTGAATGTCGATGGAGAGGAAAAAGAGGTTTTTGTTAAAGATGTGAACAAATACCTAAATTTGAATCTGTCCTACATAGAGATACTTAACAGAGTCGAGAACGGGGGTTTAGAACTTTCAGTAGATGAAACTGAAAAAGATATGATCAAACATCTTGTACAGATGCCTAAACCACCTGTCTCCGATATGGCAGGAACTAAGGAGTTCAAGAGATGGTGGGAAGGAGATAATAGCACTTTGATGCTTGTTGAGGGAGAAGAGGGTATCGGAAAGACATCTTTGTTGACCCGTTTTATCAAAGACATGGAAGGGAAAACGAACTTATTTTATTTTAAGCTCCAGGAGTGGCAAACACCTAGAAGATTTTTAGACCATCTCTCCAAATATTTATCTAAAGCAGGAGAACATAAATTATACTCTTATCTCGAAGCCTCTAATCGACTCGATACGAAAGAAGTTCTTAGCAACTTAGAGATCGATCTAGAATCTTTTTCATCGACACTGATAGTCATAGAGGACGTAATAGAAGGTTCTCTAGCTAAAGATATGATAATCAATATATTGAAGATACTGGAAAAGCGATCTTCTCTGAAGATGATAATATCCACTCCTTCCGATGATTTATCGATGTATATTCCGAAAGGGACCCTTGAAAGATTTAAAATGGAACCCGAAGACGGATTGACCTATGATGAAAGGTTGGAAGAGTTCTTTGAGATATCTGAAACTGATACATCAGTGATAGATAGTGTGTTGAACACAAGGCTAACATCTGAAGAAATCCTTGCGTTATCCTACATATCAGTATACAGAGAATCCGTTGAGAATAACGAAGTCGTAGATCTGGAACATGTGAATAAATATACCTTGAAAAACCTTCTCCAAACTCCTTTATTTGCCTCAACGGTAGATGGAAGATTGATAGTTCATAAGATACCAAGACAGAGGTTACTTGAGACTATGGTTTATAAGGATCGGCTTTTCTTACACGGAAGGGCATTCAAATATTACTATAATATACCTGTTAGAAATGCAGTTGAATCCCTTGAATGTGTGTATCACGCTGTTCAATCTCGGAAACTTAACAAGGCCGCCGATGAGCTAGAATTGAACGGAGATAAGATACTATCCTCTGGATATTCTGGTTCCTTGATCCAGATACTAGTAGGTCTTGATATAGCCGGTTCTCCAGAAAGGTACGGATCTATAATCGGTTATTTTGTTGCAGAATGTTATAGGATAGAAGGGGATCTCGAAAGATCAGAGAAAAGATTCAAAGCCCTGCTCAAAAGGACTGAAGATATGGGTATGAAATCAAAAGCTCATGAAGGGCTGGGTGATATCAAAGCTGAACTGGGAGATTACAAAGAAGCTGGAAGAGAATACGATAAAGCGGGGTCTATCCTAGAGAAGGGAGAAGAAGGTGATGAATCTCATCTAGGTCGAATATATTTTAAAATTGCCCAGTTATTCAACAAAAAGGGAAATTACACAGAGGCTAAAGAATATTTGAAGAGAGCCATAGAGATACTTGAAGACCAAAGGATATATTCCTTATTGACCTCTTCTTATTTCCTGCTGGCGAGGATAGAAAAAAGCAGAGGGAAATGGGAAAAAGCTCTTGAACATTTTAAGAAAGGAGTCGATTCATGGAAGAAGATAAACGAGAGCTATCAAAGGGTTGGAAGATTACATGATATAGGTTCTTTTTATAAAGTTATCCGTGAGTTGAGCAACGCTGTAAAGTTCCTAAAAGAGACCATAGAAACTTGTGAAAAATTCGGTTATAGATATCTCAAAGCTCAAGCACTGTTGACATTGAGTGAGTGTTACCTCGAAGAGGGAGAACATGAAGAGGCTGTAGACACCGCTAAAGAGGCTAAAGATATATTCACATCTCTTGGTAAGGAAGATGAGCAGGGATACGTACATGCTCTTTTCGGACAGATCTATCTAAAGATGAACAAGGAGGATAAAGCGGAAGATCACATCAGCAGGGCTATTTCGATATATCAAAAAATCGGTTCCTCTTATTCACTGGGGTTGGCCTATTTCTCCATGGCTAAACTTCAGGAGAGGAAAGGGAACCAACAGGGCATCGCTGACAACTACAGAAAAGCTCTGTTGTCTATAACATCTAGCGGAGCTTCCGAGATGGCACAGAAGATAAAACGAGAGATGAAGACCGTGCCCCTTTCCATGTGAGAACATGTCGAAGTTATCCCATGATATAATGGAAGAACTTTTTTTTAGGATGGATATAAAAGACCCTTCTGTAGTCATGGGTCCCAAGTTTGGAGAAGACGCAGCGGTGATAGAAATAGACGGTGTTAATTTAGTGATCCATACCGATCCGATCTCTGGGGCCCTTGAAAATATCGGTTGGCTAGCCATCAATATAGCTGCAAATGATATCGCTGTAACTGGAGCTGAACCCCGATGGGCTCTTTGTTCCATCCAGATACCCGAAGAGATGGGTAAAGAAGATATAAAAAAGATCTCAGAAGATTTGATAGATGCGGCTCAGGACTTAAATGTAACCATCATAGGTGGGCACACTGAAACAGTTTCTAGGATAGATCGACCTTTGCTATCAACAACCATGATGGGGCTAACTGAAGAACCAATCTTCACATCCGGTTCAATAGGTGGAGATAAGATAGTACAGATAAAGCCAGCGGCTATCGAAGGATGTTGGATCTTAGTCAATGACTACAAAGAAAAACTACTCGAGATGGGTGTACGGGAAAAAACTGTAGATGAAGTCATGGGTTGGAGTAAAGATATCAGTGTAGTTCAACACGCTTTGAAGATGATGGATAAAGCCACGTCCCTCCATGATCCTACAGAAGGTGGGATCTTACAAGGACTCTACGAGATGGCCCATTGTTCAGGCAATGATTTCTACATCGATGCTGAAATAGAATTACAAAAGGAAACCAAGGAGATATGTGAAATCCTAGATATAGACCCACTATATCTGATCTCTTCTGGATGTTTATTGGCTACTGTTACAGAGGGAGTCGATTGTGATGAAGGCAAAGTTATCGGTGAGGTCTGTGAAGGAGATGGAAGATTGTTTTATCA
>SL_5KL_010_SEDDRAFT_10001959_pt1 | contig 11913 bp, 8 predicted proteins | sample SodLakKL_010_SED_FD_9118 | JGI IMG/M metagenome (IMG submission 9118)
GACAATGAAATCCTGCTGGAAGAAGCCAAAAAACATGATCCCAATGTGGAGCTCGAGGATGAACTGGGCTTCACCCTGAACGTGAAGGACCTGGGACGCATAGCAGCCCAGTCCGCTAAACAGGTGCTGATGCAGAAGATGCGTGATGCGGAGCAGGAAATAATTTACGAGGAGTACAAGGATCGCATAGGCGAGATCATCAGCGGCATAATTCAGCGCCGGGACAGGGCCGGATGGATAATAAACCTCGGCCGCACCGAAGCCCTGCTGCCCAGGGATGAACAGATACCAAGGGAGCGCTTTCACCGCGGTGACCGGGTGGAGGCCTACATCATTGATGTGCGCAAGGAGAGTCGCACCCCGCAGATTATAGTTTCCAGGTCTCATCCAGAATATCTGTTGAGTCTGTTCAAGCGAGAAGTTCCGGAAGTGGCAGATGGAACCATCAAGCTCATGAACGTGGTGCGCGACCCGGGCAAACGGGCCAAAGTGGCGGTCATGAGCAAGGACCTGGACGTGGATCCAGTGGGAGCCTGTGTGGGGGTCAAGGGCTCGCGCATTCACAACATAGTCCAGGAGCTCAGGGGAGAACGCATAGACATTGTCATCTGGAGCCCGGATATTGCCACATACGCGGCCAACGCCCTTTCTCCGGCCAGGATAACCAGAATCACCGTGGACGAGGACGAAAAGACCCTGGAGGTGGTGGTTCCGGACGATCAGCTTACCCCGGCCATCGGACAGAAAGGGCAGAACGTCAAGCTGGCTTCCAGTCTGCTGGGCTGGAAAATCGATGTTTACACCGAAACCAAGTACAGCCAGATCTATGAACACTACCAGATAATGGAACAACTGGCCAGTGCAGCGGAGATCTCTCTCAACGACTTTACCAGGCAGGGTTATGAAAGCCTGGAAAGCCTGGTCCAGGCCAGTGATGAACAATTGATGGAAAACCTGGGACTGACCAGGGAAAATCTGAATAACCTGAAAGGGGCCATCAACTTTTTGGGACCCAAGAAACTGAACCTGAACAAAGAAGAACCCCTTCTTCAGGAACTGGATACAAAAACAGATGATCAGGCTTGAACATATGTCCAGAACAAGGCATGTCCCTGTAAGGACCTGCATAATCTGCCGCAGCAGAAAGCCCAAATCCATTCTGCTGCGATTCGTCTGCCCGGACAGTCCTGAAAAAGGCCTGATTTTTGATCCGCAACAAAAAAGTCCCGGGCGGGGATTATACACCTGCAGCAACCCGGAATGTTTTGAAAAAATTGCAAGATTCAGAGGCTGGAGGCACAAGTGCAAGAGGGGGTACCATAATGACCACTAAAATGCGAGTCAGGGAAATTTCCCAGGAACTGGAAATCACCAACAAAGAGCTGATCCAGCTGTTGCGGGAACTGAACATCCAGGTCAAAAGCCACATGAGCGGACTGACCGAGGAGCAGGTGGAACTGGTGCGGGAAAGACATCTTAAAGGAGCGGACCAAAGCGTTACTCAGACCACAGCCAAAAGCGGGGTAATTGTCCGCAGGAGACAGAAGTCCCCCCCTCCTCCGGAACCCCGGGCGGAGCCCGGCCCTGAAAAGGCTGCGGAAGAAAAAGACGAGGCTGAAGAGGCTGCTGTCTACACTGCCGTGACCAAGGAGCCTGAAAAGCTTGCCGGAAAGAAACCGGCTGAAGCTGCCACTGAAAAGCCGGCCTCTAAAAAGGTCCCCTCAAGAAAAAGGACAGCTCCTGAAGCCGCAAAAGCCCCCAGAGTCTCCGAGCCCAGAGTAAAAATTATCTCCAAGCCTGAACCCGAGCCCAGGGAACAGGAAACCCGCGTTTTCAAAACGGTGGAAATCGAACACCTGGAAAAAGCCCCTGCTCCCGAAATCACCCCTGGGGAAGAAGAGCCCAAGGATACCAAAAAAAAGCGCAAAAAGAAAAAGGAAGGGAAAGACAAGCGCATAGTGGAGTTCGAATCCTTTTATAAGGAGAGCACGGAAAACAAGCAATCCAAGGTCAGTTTCAAAAAACAGAAGACTTCCCCTGTAGCTGACAAGACCGGGGGCAAGTTCAAACAGGGCAGGCTCCGAAGGCAAAAACCCGAGACCAGGACCGCTGAAGCTGTCCAGCCCATTAAGGCAGCCAAGAAAAAAATCCGCATTGACGAGGCCATCCGGCTGGCTGACCTGGCCAGGCATATGGGTGTAAAGGCTCAGGATCTGATCAAGACCCTTCTGGGCCTGGGGATTATTGCCACCATCAACCAGTCCATTGATCTGGACACTGCAGCAGTGGTAGCGGCTGAATATGGATATGAAGTAGAAAAAACCGGGTTTTCCGAGGATGAATTCCTGGTGCCTCTTGCACAGGACAAGAGCGAAGACCTCCATCCCAGGCCCCCAGTGGTTACCATCATGGGTCATGTAGACCACGGCAAGACTTCTCTTCTGGACGCCATCCGCAAATCCAAGGTGGCCTCAGGAGAGGCCGGGGGCATTACTCAGCATATCGGAGCCTATTATGTGACCACCAGCAGAGGGGACATTGTCTTTCTGGATACTCCAGGACACGAGGCCTTCACCGCCATGCGGGCCAGGGGAGCCCAGGTAACTGACATAGTCATCCTCGTGGTAGCGGCTGATGACGGGGTCATGGACCAGACCAGGGAAGCAGTGAACCATTCCAGGGCTGCCGGAGTACCCATTGTAGTGGCTGTGAACAAAATTGACAAAGAAGGCGCAGATCCGGACCGGATCAAGAGAGAGCTTGCAGAACTGGGCATGGTTCCGGAAGACTGGGGCGGAGACACCATATATACCCATGTCTCAGCCAAACAGAAAAAAGGCATTGATGAACTGCTGGAAATGGTTCTGCTGCAGGCTGAAGTGCTGGAGCTCAAGGCCAACCCCAACAAGCCGGCTGTGGGCCATATTGTTGAGGCCCGGCTGGACAAGGGCCGCGGAGCAGTGGGCACGGTCCTGGTGCAGGGCGGAACCCTGAAACACGGAGATTCTTTTGTATGCGGCCGTTATCACGGCAAGATCCGGGCTCTGTTCAATGACAAGGGCCTGAAGATCGATCAGGCCGGCCCTGCGGTTCCGGTGGAGATACAGGGTTTTGAGGGGGTGCCTGAGGCTGGTGACGAATTCGTGGTGGTCCAGGATGACAAGGTTGCCAGGCGAATTGCCGAAGCCAGGCAGAGCAAGCAGAGGGACAGGGAACTGGCCAGGGAATCCAAGGTCACCCTGGAAAGCTTCCTGGCCTCCAAGGCCGAAGGCGAGGTGCAGAGCCTCAATCTGGTGCTCAAGGCTGATGTGCAGGGGTCCCTGGAAGCCATATCTGAAGCCCTGAACAAACTGTCCACTGACATGGTCAGGATACACATGATTCACGCCGGGGCCGGAGCTATATCTGAATCGGACATAATGCTGGCTTCTGCTTCTTCGGCTATTGTCATCGGCTTCAATGTCCGGCCCACACCCAGGGTCAAGGAGGTGGCTGAAAAGGAAAACGTGGAAATACGCTTCTACGACATCATTTACAACCTGGTCAACGATATTCGGGACGCCATGGCCGGTATGCTGGCCCCCGTCATCAAGGAGGAGTATCTCGGCCAGGCCCAGGTTCTGCAGACCTTCACCGTTCCAAGGGTGGGAACGGTAGCGGGGTGCATGGTCATGGACGGCAAGCTGGTCCGCAACGGCAAAGCCCGCCTGTTGAGAGACGGGGTTGTGGTGTACACCGGCAGGCTGTCTTCCCTGAAAAGATTCAAGGAGGATGTCAAGGAAGTGGGCAAAGGCTATGAATGCGGCGTGGGCCTGGAAAAATTCAATGATATCAAGGCGGGCGACGTGATCGAGGCTTATATGGAAAAAGAGGAAAAACCTACTTTATAAAAGAACATGATCATTGGCACTTTGTACATTAATATCCGCCTGCATGGAATCACTTCCCTCAAGGATAAGAGAAAGATAAGCAGCAGCCTCAAGCAGAAGATGAAAAACAAGTTCAACCTGGCCGTTGCTGAAGTGGGTTCAGAAAACAGCCTGGATTACCTGGAAATCGGCATGGTTACCCTGGCCAACAGCAAGATCAGGGTTGAAGAGGTGCTTCACAAGGCCCTGAGTATGGTGGAGGCCATATCTGCCGACGATCTCCAGAAGGTAAAAATAGAGGTTTTTTAAAGACATGCAGCACGCAACTTCCAGACGGGCCGTAAGAATGGCCGACAGCATAATGCGTGAGCTGGGCAGGATCATTGTAGAGGAAGCCCGGGATCCCCGGCTCAGCCTTTTAACCGTTACAGGGGTCAGGATGAACAGGGACTTGAGTGTAGCCCTGGTCCTGTACACCCATTTTCAGGGTCCCTCTCCCGAACTTGAACAGGCCCTGAAAAGCGCCCGGGGCTATTTAAGATCCAGCCTGGGACACAACCTGAAGCTGCGCTATGTACCCGAACTGAGATTCGAGTGGGACGCATATCTTGAGGAAATGGTATATGACCCTGCCTCCAAGTGAGCTCTTGCGAGCCGTGAGGACCGGGGATAACTTCCTGGTCACGTCCCATGTAAAGCCTGACGGTGACGCCATCGGTTCCATGGCAGCACTGGGGCATGTCCTGCACAGGCTTGGAAAGAACTTTTTTCTGTTCAACGAAAGCGGTCTGCCTGAGGCATATTCCTGGGTGGATATGCCTGCTGTCATGCAGACCAGGATCCCGGAGAGCGGCTGGGACTGGATCATATTCCTGGACAGCAGCAATGCCCTTCGTGCCGGTGAATACATCGCCGGTCTGATGGATCACAAGGCAGTGATAAATATTGACCATCACCCGGACAATCCTGGCTTCGGACGGATAAACTGGGTCGATCCCGGATTTTCCTCGGTGGGTGAGATGATTGCCCTGCTGGCCCGGGAAATGGAGCTGGATCTGACCGGGTCCCTGGCCCAGGGCATTTATCTGGCCATTGTCTCTGATACAGGCTTTTTCAGCTTCGGCAACACCACGCCGGGGGCTCTGGAACTCTCTGCCAGGCTTATCCGGTCAGGTCTTGACAACAGAGCCATCAACCCGCTGATCACCAATCAATGGTCCCGGGGCAGAATGCATCTGCACGGCTCTGCCATGCAGCAGGCTGAATTCATTGACAGGGGACGCATTGCCCTGATCTGTATCTCCAGGGACATGCTCAGACAGACAGGAACAGGTCCTGAAGACTGCCAGGGGTTGGTGAATATGCTGCTCAAGGTCCAAGGGGTAAAGGTGGCAGCAACTCTCCGCGAGGATGAATCGCGTCAGGTCAAGCTGAGCCTGCGCTCTGCCGGTCCTGAGGATGTCCGGGCCATTGCCCGGGAATTCGGCGGAGGTGGACATTACAATGCTTCAGGAGGTATTGTCCGGGCTTCCCTGCAGGAAGCACGGGAAATGCTCATCAACACCTGCCGCAGACACCTGGGATGAGCCCGAGGGTTTCTAAGTGCAGACAGTCTTGCAGCGCGACATGAGTAAAGACACAGACCACACGGTTCAGGGACATGAAAAAGACAGAAAGAGCAGTGTCCCTGGAGACGGGGTGATTTTGCTCCGCAAGCCCGGAGGACCCACATCCACGGCGTGCCTGAACCGGATCAAGTCCAGGTTCAGGATGAAAAAGATAGGCCACGCCGGAACACTGGACCCTCTGGCAACGGGGATCCTGGTGGTATTGATTGGACAGGCCACCAAGCTGGCCCAGTATTTTGCCCAGGGCCCCAAAACCTACAGTGGAACCATCCGCCTTGGCCTGACCACTGACACCTACGATATTCAGGGAAGGATCCTGGACGAAAAAGACTGCTCAGGTGTTCTTCCCGAAAAAATAAGCATGGAGATAAAGTCCTGGGAAAACCTGATGGAGCAGCCCATACCGCCTGTGTCTGCGGCCAAGCATCAGGGGCGGACCTTTCACTCCCTTATTAGGGCTGGACAAAAGGTTCCTCACAGGACTAAGAAGATAAAGGTTTACCGGGCGGATGTGTTGGCTATTGATCCGCCTGATGTTGTGTTCCGGATAACCTGCACCGCCGGCACCTATGTACGGTCCCTGGCCCACAGCCTGGGGATGCGCCTGGGATGCGGCGCAGTGCTTACTGAACTTGTCCGGGAACAGAGTCATCCCTTTACCCTTGATCAGGCAGTGGACCTGGAGGAGCTTCTTGACCGCAAAGATCTGAAGAAACACCTGCTGTCCATTCCAGAGGCCCTGGCCCGTTTCAGAACATGGGACCAGGTTACCCTGAGCAGAGACCAGGAGAAAATTGTCCGCAGCGGCCAGCCAGTTGATGCGCAGCTGATTTCCGGTTGCCGACCCCGGGAAAACGATGTTGCCCTGCTGCTTGCCAGGGACGGTTCCCCCCTTGCTCTGGCCGAGGCGAAATCCAGGGATGATCGTTTGGTGTGGTCCATAATCCGGGGATTATGGACATGAAAAAAGACAATAAATTCAATTTGTAAGGAGGAAACAGCTGTGGTGCTTCAACCCGAGGACAAGGCCAGTGTGATTGAAAAATTCAAACAGCATGAAAATGATACCGGCTCTCCTGAAGTTCAGGTGGCCCTGCTCACGGAACGTATCAAGTATCTCACCGAACACTTCAAGACCCATAAGAAGGATTTCCACTCCCGTACAGGATTATTGAAGCTGGTGGGCAAAAGAAGAAAACTGCTCAACTATCTTAAAGAAAAGGATGTTGACCGTTACCGACGTCTCATTGCTGAGCTGGGTCTAAGAAAATAAACAGAAAAAAAGACCGGAGACTGCAGAACAGCATAAAAAATGAACCCTCCGGAAAGTCCCGTATCCAAACATTCACAAAGGATCAATCAGTATATGTTAAAAGAATTTCAAAGTATTAAGGTTAGCTCCGCAGCAGGGGACTGCAGGCTGACTTTCGAAACCGGCAAAATGGCCAACCAGGCACACGGATCGGTTCTGGTCCAGAGCGGGGATACCGTGGTCCTGGTTACTGCCGTGACCCAGGAAGCTTCCAAGCAGGGCCAGGACTTTTTTCCTCTGGTGGTCAATTATCAGGAGATGTCCTATGCTGCTGGCAGAATTCCCGGAGGATATTTCCGGCGGGAAATCGGCAGACCCAGCGAACGCGAGACCCTGGTTTCAAGGCTTATCGACCGGTCCATCCGGCCTCTTTTCCCGGAGACTTTCAGGGATGAAGTACAGATCATGGCCACTGTGCTTTCGGCTGATCCCCAGAATGACCCGGATGTGCTGGCCATAAGCGGTGCCTCAGCCGCCCTGCACATATCCAAAATTCCCTTTAAGGGACCTCTGGCCGGAGCCAGGATAGGATATATAGACGAAGAATTTATTCTCAACCCCAGTGAAAAGCTGCTGGATCAGAGCGACCTCAATCTCATAGTGGCGGCCACAAGGGATGGAGTGGTCATGGTGGAAGGCGTGGCCGACTTTATTCCGGAAAAGATCATTGCCCAGGCCATTGACTGGGCCAGAAAGCAGGTGGCTCCGCTCCTGGACGGACAAGAAGAGCTGCGCGGCCTGACCGGCCGTGAAAAGATTCCTGTCCCGACCGTGCCTGAAAAGGATGTGGAACTGGAAAAGCTTGTGCAGGATCTGGCTGCTGATGATCTGTCCAGGGCCCTGGAAACTCCGGGCAAAATCAAGCGCAGGGAAGCCAAAGCAGAGGTCAGAAACAGAGTGGAAGAATCCCTGATTGAAAAGTTCGGCCATGACTCTGAAAAACTGGACAGGTTCCAGGAGGCGTTTGAAAATCTGGAAAAGATGATCATGCGCCAAAAGATCCGGACCGGGAAAATCCGCATTGACGGCCGCGACCTTCGTACTGTCCGTCCCCTGAGCATTGAGGTGGGGCTTTTGCCCAGAACCCACGGATCCGCCCTGTTCTCCAGGGGAGAGACCACCACCCTGTGCATCGCCACTCTGGGCAGTACTTCGGATATCCAGCACATTGAAACTCTGACCGGAGACAGCAGCAAGAGCTTTATGCTGCATTACAATTTTCCACCCTATTGCGTGGGGGAGGTCAAATTCCTGCGCGGCCCTTCCCGACGGGAAATAGGACACGGGGTCCTGGCTGAGCGGGCAATCCAGCCTGTACTGCCCTCTTCAGAGGAGTTTCCCTTCACCCTGCGCCTGGTTTCAGAAACTATGGACAGTAACGGTTCATCCTCCATGGCCACGGTCTGTGGCGGGACCCTGGCTCTGATGGACGCAGGCGTACCCATAAAGGAACCTGTGGCCGGGATTGCCATGGGCCTTATCAAGGAAGAGGACGAGTACTTCATCCTCACGGATATCCTTGGTGGCGAGGATCGCATGGGGGACATGGATTTCAAGGTGGCCGGCACCTATGACGGTATTACAGCGGTTCAGATGGACATAAAGATATCCGGAATTACCGGTGAAGTCATGTACCTGGCCCTGGAACAGGCCATGGAGGCGCGCAGACATATCCTTGACCACATGAACGAAATCATATCCAAACCTAGAAAAGAGCTCTCTCCCTTTGCCCCCAAGATAGCGGTTATCCAGGTGGATACCAGCAAGATCAAGGATATCATCGGCCCCTCAGGCAAAAACATCAAGGCCATTACTGCAGAAACCGGCTCTTCCATTGATATCGAGGAATCCGGTAAGATTTCCATTTTCTCTCCTTCAGAGGAGGTCCTGCAGAAGACCAAGGAAATGATCCTTTTTTACAACCAGAAGCCCGAACTGGGCAGGGATTATGAAGGACATGTGGTCCGGATCCTGGATTTCGGGGCTGTAGTGGAGATCCTGCCCGGAGTAGACGGCCTGGTGCACATCTCCCAGCTGGACACCAAGAGGGTGGAAAAGGTTTCGGATGTGGTGGCTATTGGAGACAATATCAAAGTAAAGGTTATAGAGATAGACGACCGGGGCAAGGTGCGTCTGAGCCGGATGGCGGTGCTCATGGAGGAACAGGGTGAGACCTTTGATCTGTCTTCAGCTCAAAGGCGCGGGCCCAGAAAAGGAGGCCGCCCTGGCGGGGGAGGCGGTCCCAGAGGGGGAAGCGGACGCAGCTAGAAAAATCAGGTTGATGCCGGGTATTCAAAATGCATATGCCGGTGAAAATTGGCGTTTACATACTCTCTGTCCCCGGCCAGATCCAGGCTTTGCATCATTCCGGGCAGGTTCAGCACCCACTTCCTGGACGCACTGTCAACTGCCAGAACCAGGGCGCCCCTGAGAGACGAGTTGCCCAGCACCCGGCATTTGTGCATGGCCCCCTTGGGAAGAAATCCCAGCTCATCCAGGTCCTCAAGACCTGCATGTTCTCCCAGGGCACCTCCCAGATATATCCTGGCCAGCCTCTCCGGGGTCATGGAGGTTTTTTGGAGCAGATACTGTACTCCCAGGGTGAAAGCGGCCTTGACCTTTAATACCTCCTCCACGTCCCGCCCGCTCAGGTAGAATTTGTCCTGGATGTGGACCCTGCCATGGAGCAGGTCAACTGTTCCGGACAAGCGGCTCCCGGGATCAATAAACCGGCCGCTGTAATCCAGGATATCCAGCTTCAACAGGAGAGCAAGCAGGGAAAGATATCCGCTGCCTGAAACCAGGCCGTTCCAATCCTGGTTGTCCGGCCGGATTCCCCGGGGCGTGAACTCAAACCGGCCGGCAACTCCCGGCCCGAAAGGGCTTCCGAATCGCAGTCCAACCCCTTCCAGGGCCGGTCCCAAAGCCACACTGGTGCAAAAGAATCGGTCCGGCCCAAGGCCCAGGACCATTTCCCCGTTGGTGCCCAGATCGCAGAACAGGAAAGGAAAGCTGGCTCTTTTTTCCTGGACCAGCCAGCTCAGACCGCTGCTGATATCCGCACCAACAAACGGGGATAAAAGAGGCGGGACGAATACTTCTCTGCCGGATCCCGGCAGCCTCACATCGGAGCCTCCTGCAAAGGCCACATGATAAGGATGACCCAGCAGTCCGGATATGTCCAGACCCATCAAAAAATGTATCATGGCCGTATTTCCGGCTACAACTGCAGGCAGCTCTTGATCACACAAAGCCGTTATCTTCTGAATCTCCCGGGTCAAAAGACTCTGCAGCCTCTTGAAATTATCCCTGCATTCAGCACTGTAAGCCAGTCTGGACATGATTTCGCTGCCTGCTCCCATCTGGGGATTGAGAACCATGCCCAGACTGGTTTTGTGATCAGGGTGTGCGAATCCCCATTTCAGAGTTGTAGTACCGATATCCACTCCCAGGGCAACCGGATCCGAAGTTGAAGCCCAGGCAAACCTCCTGGTGCTTTTCTCCAGGGGCAGCTTAAGGTTCATTCCCTGGGCCGGAAAATGGGCGCAGCCCAGACGCCACCCCTGCGTTAAGTCACCGGGGGAGAAGACATCCTGATCTCTGGGACAGGCATCCGGGGTTGATGACAAAACTCTCACCCGGCATGCTCCGCACAGGCCAAGGCCTGAACAGAGCGGGGTACTGGTGAAAAAGCCGTGACTGAAAAGATTCCGGGCCAGGGTTTTTCCCGGATCAAAGATCAGATGCTGCACCCGGCCATCTTCAGAAACCTTAATTTTGATCACTTGCATCCTCGACTGGATAAACTTATGATACACCGGTTGCGCATGGGACCCCCTGACAGAGATGCGGCCTTAATCAGTCTCTACAGGGCATAAACCAGTGAAAAAAGCACTTATTCAAGTAATGAAAAAGCAGGCTTCCTGCAAGTAACGCTGCAGACAGGAACCATATTAATCATTCGGATACGGGAGCAATAATACATCATGACTCAGGAATACAGCCTTAACCTGGAAAAACTTCATCATATCCGGGAAGAAAACAGGGACATCTACCTGCTGGGCACGGCCCATGTATCTGAACAGAGCGTTCAGGATGTGCGGGAAGCAGTGAAGAGTCTGCAGCCGGACACCATCTGTGTGGAGCTCTGTCCTTCAAGGTATCAGACTCTGGTCCATCCGGACGTGTGGAAAAAAACGGATATTTACCAGGTAATAAAGGAAAACAAGGCCCTTTTCCTCCTGGCCCAGCTGGCACTGAGCACCTTTTACCGCAAGATCGGAGAAAAACTGGGCATAAAACCTGGAGCTGAAATGCTCGAAGGGATAAATCAGGCTCATAACACCGGAGCAGAGCTGGTCCTGGCTGACAGGGATGTGAATATCACTCTCAAGAGGGTCTGGAGATCTTTGTCCATGTGGGGCAAGTTCAAGCTTCTCATGCAGCTCCTGGCCGGGTTGGTCTTCACCGGGGATATAAAAAAGGAAGACATTGAAAGGCTCAAAGACAAAGACCAGCTCCAGGTGGTCATGGACGAGTTCTCCAGATCCTTTCCTCAGATCCAGAAGACCCTGATCCATGAACGGGACCAGTATCTTGCGCATAACATCGCAAACAGTTCCGGCAAAAAAATTCTGGCCATAGTGGGAGCAGGACATGTCCCGGGCATAACCCGTCATCTGGGTCAGCAGATAGATCTCAAGGCCTTGTGCGCAGTTCCCCGCGATCCCGTATGGCCCAGCCTGATCAAATGGGGGGTGCCTCTGGTGATCATCGGGCTGCTGGTGCTGGGTTTTATGACCCAGGGGGCCCAGCACTCGGTGCAGTCCATCTATATCTGGATCCTGGTCAACGGCCTGTTCTCCGCCCTGGCGGTGAGCCTGGCCCTGGCCCATCCCTTGACTATTGCCACCACCTTTGTGGTGGCCCCCCTTACAAGCCTCAACCCGACCATGGCTGTCGGCTGGATTGCCGGGCTGGTCCAGGCCTGGGTCAAAAAGCCCCGGGTGGCCGACCTGGAAAATCTGCCCAAGGCCCTGACTTCCATCAAGGCCTTCTGGCTCAACCCGGTGTGCAGGATCCTGCTGGTAGTGGTCCTGGCCAA
>SL_5KL_010_SEDDRAFT_10001960_pt1 | contig 11910 bp, 11 predicted proteins | sample SodLakKL_010_SED_FD_9118 | JGI IMG/M metagenome (IMG submission 9118)
GCACATTAGCACATTAACATAGTGCGCAGCTAATTTCATAAATCCGCCACAGGACTTTGGGCGCACTCTTCATTAGCACATTGGCACATTAGCACATTAGCACATTAATTGATGCTTTTTACATCTGATTGGCTTTTTTCCGTTGACCGAATCCAGCCGTCATCCTGTCGAGGATAATGGCCAGGATCACTACAACCAGGCCGGCCTCAAAGCCTTCACCGACCTGCAGGCGCTGAATACCGCGCAGCACGTTGGTACCTACACCGCCTGCGCCAATCATAGCCGCGATCACAACCATGGAGAGGCCAAGCATGATCGACTGGTTCACGCCAGCCATAATGGTAGGTTTGGCAACGGGGATCTGCACCTTAAGCAGCTTTTGCATGTTGGTGGCGCCGAAGGCATCGGCAGCCTCCACAAGCTCTTTGGGAACCTGCCGTATTCCCAGGTTGGTAAGACGGATTAACGGTGGAAGGGCAAAAACAAAGGTTGCCACAACGCCCGGAACCAGGCCCAGTCCAAAAAACATCACCGCCGGTATCAGGTAAACAAAGGCAGGCATCGTTTGCATGAAGTCCAGGATGGGCCTGATTATGGAGTTGGCCCTGTCACTTCGTGCAGCATAAATGCCCAATGGTAAACCAACTACCATGACCAATATTTCTGCAGTAAGCACCAGAGCCAGGGTCTCAACAAACGGCACCCATAAACCAATGTTCTCGGTTAAAAGCAGGCCTACGATGGAAAACAAGGCAATCTGCCATCCTGCCAGGCGCCATGCCAGAAAAGCGATAATGGCGATCAGGATCAGGGGATGCAGGAACAGCATGCCATCCTTCAGGTTATTCACAATGAAAAAGATGAAGGCGCTGAATCCGTCAAATATTGCACCAAACTCGCTTACCAGATAATCGACAGCTGCCGATATCCAATCTTTTATTGGTATTCGAAATGGAAACATGTATCAAGGTTTTAGTTTACATTATTTTTCTTCTACTGACTGGCCGGAAGACTCAGGAGCATCAGGCTCAGGAAGTGGCGACTCCGTCGACTCTTCCTCGTCGCTGGATAGTGCCGCAATTATAGCGCCTTTTACGACGACGCCCTCTACCCTGTTGTCCTGATCGATCACAACCAATGGACCAAATTCATTTTCATTGTAAATATTGATCACCTCATTGAGCGGCATATCCTTGTCTACCGTAGTAGGTTGCCGGAGCAGTTTCTCGTCAAAAGGCACTTTTTCCTGGTCTTTGTGCTTGTTCAGGTAATCGACCAGCTCCTGTGCACGTATGTAGCCTTTCAGTTCCCGCTTGGTATCGGTCATGATGATTCCAGTGAGGTGATTCTTGCGGATTTTCCTCAAAATGGTACGCGGGCCGTCGCCGGGAAAGGCTCTTTCTTTTAAAGGCTCCATGATGGCACCGGCAGTAAGTACTGCGGCGCGGTTCATGTCTTCCACAAAGGCGCGAACATAGTCGCTCGCTGGTTTGGATATGATCTCCTCTGCAGTACCTATTTGTTCTATCCGGCCATCCTTCATAATGGCAATTCGATCGCCAATTCTGAAGGCCTCATCGAGGTCGTGCGTTACAAAAACAATGGTTTTCTGAAGCTTGTTTTGCAACTCGAGCAACTCATCCTGCATCTGCCTTCTGATCAAGGGGTCCAAAGCACTAAACGCTTCATCCATGAGCATGATACTGGCATCTACAGACAGCCCCCGGGCCAGGCCCACACGCTGCTGCATACCGCCTGAAAGCTGGGCAGGAAGACTCTCTTCGTTACCTTCCAGGCCAACCTGTTTGATCACCTTCATGGCTTTTTTACGGCGTTCCTCCTTGTCAACACCTGCCAGCTCAAGGCCAAATTCCACGTTTTCGAGTACTGTACGATGCGGCAGAATGGCAAAATTCTGGAATACCATGCCACAAAAGTTCTTTTGACGGAACTCGCGAAGCTCTTTTTTGCTGAGCTTGGTAATGTCCGTTCCGTCGATGATGATCTCTCCGCCAGTAGGCTCATGCAGGCGGTTAAGAAGTCTTTCCAGTGTGGATTTTCCGCTGCCGGACAAACCCATCAGGACGAAAATTTCCTTTTCGTATACTGTGAAAGATACATCCTGCACCCCTACCACATGTTTTAATTCGCTGAGAATTTCTGCCTTTGACCTCCCCTTTGCCAGGGCGTCCAATGCCTTTGATGGTTGCCGGCCAAAAATTTTGCTCAGGTTCTTAACGACAATTTTTTCTTTCATATACAAACAGAATAAAGAGTGCCTGATAAAAGGCGTACCTCTCTTTAGTGAGCCATTGCACACCTCTTATCAAGCACTGTTATTACATCTTGTTATTTCCCTATATGAATGTCAGGATCGGATCATGGCAACCAGGCGTCAACAACTTCACGGTTATCGGCAATCCATGTCCTTGCTGCATCCATAGGCTCCATGCCATCCTCGATGTAACCCATTACCACACCGATTTGTTCGGGTGTCCAGTAGAAGTTATCAAGAAGATGATACACATCGGGATGTCTTTCCTGCAGGTCGGGGGTTACGACGGTAGCGATATGCTCCTGATCACCAAAGACCAGTTTCGGATCTTCCAGGTATTTCAGGTCATAAGCTGCAAACTTCCAGTGGGGTGTCCAGCCGGTTACTATAATCCACTCCTCTCTTTCGATGGCACGTTCCAGTGCAGCTGTCATGGCAGCATCTGACCCGGAGAGCAGGTTGAAGTCAAGGTCATACTCCTGAATGGCCTCTTCTGTGGCAGCCATAATTCCGGCGCCCGGGTCGATACCGGTGATATCACCGCCAAACTCATCGACATAGTCATTCAACTCTTCAATGCTGTTGGCTTCCACGTAAGCCGGGACAACCAGGCCGATACGTGCACCGTCAAGGTTTGCGCCCAGGTTCTCCACATCATCCTGGGTCTGCTCGTAATAGGCGGCATGTGTTCCTGGCAACCAAGCAGTTACCATAGCGTCAAAGTCGCCGCGGGCTACGCCCATCCACATCGGGCCGGCATCCACGGAAGTCACGCCAACTTCCTTGCCCAGCTCGTCCTGGATCAATGCAGCCATCACATGGGTAGATGCATTGGCGCAGTCCCACAGCACATAACCCAGTTCAATCTTTTCGGTCTCGGGTGCACACGACTGCATGTTTACTGCCACACCCAGCATCATCATGCTTGCCAGGATCATTGTGGCTGTTTTTTTCATTAAGCTTTTAGTGATTCTCATAGTTTTCCTCCTGTTTTGGTTTGGTATTCTTTACATTCAAATCTATTATTCGTATCAGAATGGCTGACGCTGCCTGAATGCACAGACAAAACTCCATTGTACTTAGATCAGCCTTTCTGGTTCAACCTCATAAGTTACAAAAAAAATCTGGCAATTCAAAATTTTAGAAGTAATAGCCTACATTGATGTTAAAGCGCAGGTTCCAGTCCATGTCGTCAACGGGGATCGGCCTGCCATTGTCATCAAGATGGCCGGCACCAAGGCCTGAACCAAACTGGCTGGTCAGCCAGGGATGGTTTTTGCCCATGGCAAAGTCGACATATGTCCAGATATTTCCGGCGGTGATAAGGAAGCCGGGCACCAGCATATGGCTGTCTTCAAAGTCGAACATCTGGCCGTCAACCTCCAGTTGATCGTCTTTGGTCATCAGTGCATAGTCTATGTAAGGCATGATATTGGAGATAGGGCCCCAGTCAACGTCAATTCCGCGGCCAATTCCGGCAGAAATGATATTGGCACGGGCAGCCACGCCATCACCATAATAGGGGTCGCCATAAGCGCCCATCTGGACACGGTCCATCAGGTTGCCCGCATTGTCCTTTGCCTGATAGTCATAATTGATAAACTGAGCCTTGGCACTCCAGTCGCCAAAGGTACCTGCTGCATGGGCAGCAAAGGCATGGCCGTATTCGGTATCATCCAGTGCCATGTTGTGTATACCCTGAAGTTGTCCCGAAGCACCCACCTCAAGACCAGGCCTTACTTCATAGCCCAGACGGATATTAAACTGGTTCATTTCCATAATATCGGCGTCTGCCTCGGAAAGTTCACCAGCAGCGGAAGGAATTACATTATAGGAATAGGTACCCGCACCGGGTCCGGCATAAGGGGCTACATTATGTGCAGGTCCTGCAGGCTCCTGCTGGCGGAAGTAGGCTGCCATGATGTTCAGCCGGTCACCCACGTCGTAGCTGAACTTCACACCCATGTTGAAGTCATCTTCCAGCCCCACGTAGTACCCGGTCATAAACCACCAGCTGTGGGAGTTGTACATCAGGTTGCCGAAAGGCACCTGGGTCACACCCAGTTGCATTCCGAAATCGTCAGAGAAATCATAGCCCAGCCAACCTTGTTTAATGAAGTGGGTGTTAAACGTGGGATAGAACCTATACTCAAATTCCAGCGTTACGTCACTGTACCGGGCTGACACATTCAGACGCCACGTGTCCCAGGTGGCATAGTTGTCGGTGCTGACGCCATCGAGATCATAAACCTCATTGCCTCCATAATGCTGGCTTACCACATTGTAGCGTACCGCACCACCCAAGTTCAGGTAATCTTCGTCCTGGGCAATAGTATTGCTGCCCAAACCCGTCGCAATCATCAACGCAAATAAAATCGTAAGTTTTTTAAACTTCATAATACAAATGTTTGGTTTATAAAATGGTTAAAAAAGAGTTCACACTCTACGACCGTTCGCCTAAACGATTCATGATAACCGGATAAGAAACTGATTCACGGTAACACGGGGTGAGGGTGTCACCTGATTTGGCATAAGGCAGGTTTTCATGCTAAGAAAACCCGAGTGCAGAAATTCGCTTAGCGAACATTTTACAAATATAGGGATTGATTTTCTTCTTTCCAAATATATTATTTCCTGTTCGCATAAAACGGGTAAAGAACAAAAAACCAAAATATCCTAAGATATTATCAACCAATAAACTGTAGCTTTTTATCAAAGCGGGCATAGATTCAGCCATCATTTTCAAAAGCGGAGTTGATGACGAAGCGGGGAAAGCACTCATTCCAGGATCATCTCAATGGCTTTATCAATGATGGGATCCCGCGTAAGCAGGAGGTTGTCATTGACTTCAGGGATCTCAGCATACACATCGGGGGGGACACCTGACTCGATACTTTTGCCGGCAGGATCGTAAAATTTGCTGCTGGAGACACGCAAAAGCCAGCCATTGGGCAAATCGCGGAAGGCAGGCAAGCCCGCACCCCCTCCTGTGGTATCTCCTACCAGTGTCACGTTGTCGAGCTGGCGCATGTATTGGGCAAAATAGGTCGTGGCGCTGTAGCTGCGACGGTTGGTCAGCAACATCACCTTTCCGCTGAAACGCGGACCGTCGTGAGGGTCTATGAATACACGATGCTCACTGAAATCATCGTGACCAGGACCGCTTTTTATGAAATTTGTGCCGGCAAACACCCGCTCATTAGTAAACCGTCTTGCTATATTCCGGCCGTTCGTGGGATCTCCTCCCCCATTATGACGGACATCAATGATCAAACCATCCAGGTCCTGTATACTGTTTATGATCAGATCCAGGTTGTCCTCGCTGACAGGATTGGCAAAACTGCCATAATATACATAGGCCACCTGCGGATTCAGGAAAACAAACTGCAAAGGCCCGACATAGCGTTGGTTGCCTTGCAAATAATGGCGTTCGATGATGGAATAATAAAAGTTCTCCGGACTGTCAAGATACCATTTCCAATAGCGCGAACGGTCAAAACTACTGAGCAGGTTAACATGGCCGTCGCGCAGTTCATACAACATATCGGCGCAGAGGTCAAAAAGGTCAACAGGATTCATGTCCGGTTCAACCTGGGGCCTGTATTCATCATACAATGCATCCCAGTCGACCCCCTTTTCTTCAAAAAATGAATAATAGCGGTCTGTGAAATCCCATATCTCTTCAAATACCCGGACCGGATCCTCTGATGGATCAGCCTCCATGAAGATCTTCTCACACGCGGGCAAGAAAACACCCAGTATGGCAATGCCCCAGATAAACATTGCTTTTTTGTGGGTGTTTTTTTTCAGGCGCGTAGTTTCCGGACTGTGTTTTTCTGGCAATAAAGTGTTCCTGGTCATAGACATATTGGTTTTACCTTTAAAGGACGATCTGTCCGTTGCGGCTGCAGGAGTCTGTATCTTTGGTTTAATTGATCATGAAATACAATTCCAGCACGAGCTGATGGTTAGTATTGTATATTGTCAGGTCGTGCTTTCCTTTCACACGATAGTAATCCCAGACATAACCCAGGCGCAGCCAGTTGGGGTTGTGAGTCCCGCCAAGAGGCTCTCTGAGAAATATCCCGGCCACAAGGTGTGCATGATTCCCGGGGTGCAACAAGCCCGCTTCCGAATGCATCAGCGCCGACCCGCCATCGCCTGAGATCTGATAACTGGCGCCGTATTCGGGTAGTCTGATTCCATAACCCAAAAGAGAGAAAGCAAGAGAATAATCGAACTGCCAGACACGTTCAAAAAAATACAGATCCTGTTCTATCGAGGCTTTCGGTTGCAGTTCGGCAATAAAATCGGCATAAAGAAAAGAATTCCCAAGAGAGGGTGCAATCCTCGCATTGGCAGTGACCAGCGCCTTGCCTCCCAAATAAATATCCACGTGGGTGTCCGTGTTCATGCGTCTCACATGCATGTAACTCACTCCAAAAAAAAAGCGGGTTCGGTGAAATGGAATCCTGCCCTGGCAAAACCTATCTCTGAGATATACTGTCGTGCCTGAACATGCCTGCTGAAGCCCAACACAGCGCCGGGGCCGGTATAATGCAGGTTTGACATACGCTGGTCCAGAATCCGGCCAAAACTGAATCCCTGTTCGATCTTGAAAAAAACCAGGTTTTCAGGAAGATGTGCAATATAGGTCGGACGCAGATGCCCGCTGCTGCCCCTCTGCATCCCCGGGGCAATCAGCGCGGCATAGGCACCGCGAAGCCCGCCCGAATCATCTCCGGGGCCAAAGCCGGAAGCTGCAGGCGGTAAGACCATAAACGCAAGTATCAAAACAAGCATTGTTCTTAATCTAAAAGCCTTGTGTACGTTTTGCATCAGGATGAATAGGTTTTATATGCTGTTAAGGTGTGCTTGATTTTCAAAACAAAGTTAAAAAATCACAGATATTAACGGCTTTGGCAATACCCCGGCATAATTTAGCTAACTTTGCAATAGGTGAAAAGTACATTTTTAGCACCTCAGTAAAAGAAAAGCATGCCGGAACACAACACACCCCTGCGATCTGATTTGTTCGGAAAAAACATCGACGAACTGCAAAGCCTTGCAAAAGAGCGGGGCTGGCCCCGTTTTGTAGCCACCCAGATTGCGGAATGGCTGTACCAGCATCATGCCGGTACTTTTGATGAAATGACAAACCTGTCGAAAAAGGTCAGGCAGGAATTGCAATCCTCATTTGCGATCGGACGCCAAAACCCGTCCGATGTAAAGACCTCAGCCGACGGGACAAAAAAATATCTTTTCCCGGTTCAATCCGGGGGATATGTTGAAGCCGTCTACATTCCTGACGGTAAAAGGCATACCCTTTGCGTCTCCTCACAAGTGGGATGCAGAATGGGATGCCGGTTTTGTATGACGGGGAAACAGGGCTACCACAGCCAGCTCACCCCGGGGGAGATCATAAACCAGGTCAGCAGCATCCCTGAGCGCGACCTTATAACCAACATCGTTTTTATGGGGATGGGTGAACCGCTGGACAACCCGGATGCCCTGTTTGCCAGCCTTGATATCCTGACCTCACAGTATGGCTTTGGAATGAGTCCGAGGCGCATCACGGTATCGACCATCGGCATCATGCCCGCAGTAAAGGAATTTCTCGAAAAAAGCAAATGTCACCTGGCGATAAGCCTGCATTCTCCCTTTGATGAGGAAAGGCAAAAACTCGTTCCCGCCGAAAAAAAGCATCCCATCAAAGACATACTGAATGTGGTAAAGAGTCACGACATTGAGAACCAGCGACGGGTATCCATAGAATATATTGTTTTCAGGGACATCAATCACAGTCAGGATCATGTAAACGCACTGGCCAGGTTACTCCGGGGCATCCGCTGCCGTGTCAACCTGATTCGCTTCCACACTATTCCCAACAGCAAACTACAATCTCCCAATGAGGAAGAGTTGCAGAAGTTCAGGCAGGCTCTCGAAGAGAAAGGCCTGCTCACCACTATCCGCAGGTCGCGCGGCAAGGACATAGACGCCGCCTGCGGCTTGCTGTCAACCAGGAAATTGAACCCGTCAGCCACCACCTTGTTAAGGAGTTAAGGGGTTACCGGACTTTTTGTCTTTTTGTCTTTTTGTCTTTTTGTCTTTTCGTCTTTATACACTTTTAAATAATAACAAACAGAAAAACATCACATAAAGAAACATGGCAGTTTTAGGAAACATTATCAAAGCAGCCCTGGAGATCACAGACAGGGTCATTCCTGAAGCATCCCCTGTGGAGTCTCAAAAGGATTTGCTTCAGAATCTGCTGGAAAAAGCGGAAAATACTGAGTTTGGCAAGCACTACAATTTCAGCGGGATACTTAAGGAAAACGATGTAAGGGCGGCTTTTACAGAGGCAGTCCCATACTATGATTACGACATTATGCATGAGCAGTGGTGGAAAAAACAGATGGAAGAAGGGCTCCCGGACATAAGCTGGCCCGGGAAAACGGATCATTACGCTCTCAGTGCAGGCACAACCGGAAAAGAGAGCAAAAGGATACCGGTGACAGACGACATGCTGGACGCCATCCGCAAAACAAGTATTTTTCAGATCCTCGCCACCACTAATTTTAACTTTCCAGCTGATCTTTTTGAGAAAGAGATCATGATGCTGGGAAGTACCACGAAACTGGAAAAATCGGGCAAGCATTACGAGGGTGAGATCAGCGGTATTGCAGCCGGTAACATACCTTCCTGGTTTGAACGCTATTACCGGCCAGGGAAAAAAATCGCCTCCATTGCCGATTGGGACGCCCGCGTGGATGCCATCGCCCGCGAAGCCAGGAACTGGGACATCGGCGCGATGGCAGGTATTCCCTCCTGGAATGAGTTGATGCTGAAACGGGTTATCGAATACAACAAGGCAAAGCATATCCATGAAATATGGCCTTCCCTGCGCATATTTGCTTCAGGCGGAGTAGCCTTTGAACCCTATCGAAAGTCTTTCGAAAAACTTCTTGGCAAACCCATAACCTTCCTGGATACCTACCTTGCCTCCGAAGGGTTTCTGGCTTACCAGTCGCGCCCCAACGAGGATATGGCCATGAGGCTCAGCACCAACAGCGGTATCTATTTCGAATTTGTCCCCTTCTCAGAAAATTATATCGACGACAAGGGACGCGTCAAGGCGGGCTCGCCATCCCTCTCCCTGGCTGATGTAGAAACCGGCAAGGAGTATATCCTCATCATCTCCACAGTGGCCGGAGCCTGGAGGTACATGATCGGCGATACCATCCGTATCACGGATAAGGAAAAAGCAGAAATTGTGATAACCGGCCGGACAAAGCACTTCCTGAATGTTGTGGGCTCACAGCTTTCCGTTATTCAGATGAATAATGCCATGAGAAAAATGGAGGAAACCTTCGGACTTCAAATACCTGAATTTACCGTCGCAGCCGTCCGCCATGGCGACGATTACTTTCATCACTGGTATATCGGGGCCGAAGGAGAAGCCGACCCTGAAAAAATCCGCGTTGAGCTGGATCAAACACTTAAAGAAATGAACAAGGCCTATAAGATGGCCAGGGACAAAGCTCTCAAGGATATTCTGGTGACCCTTACCAAACCCGATACTTTTTATGCCTGGGTAGAGGAAAACAAATCCAAAGGCGGGCAGGTGAAAGTGCCGCGGGTAATGAAAGAGCAAGAGTTTGCTGACTGGCAGGCTTTCGCTGATAAGAGATAAGCCTGCAGGCACCTTTCCGGTTTTTTTCTGACCACTTAATAAGCTATCCTGACCGATAGCTTATTTTTTTATCTTAATAATTTGTATTTTATGTTTTATTATATTATTTTTGAGATGTATAAATTATTTATCATGATGTGTATATCGAATAATTCAGAAAAGTGGGCTCCCAGGGGGCTTTGGGTAAGGGAAAAAACACGCATACACCTGCTCCCTTACGAAAGCATAACACATGTTTATCATAGCTCCGGGTCTTCAAATGTACATATGGGAAAAGATTTGCTTCAATCCCTTCGCACCCCGCTGACGGGTCTTGAACAGGTCATGCCCCGAACCCGGTTTTTCCGGACGCATAGAAATTATATCATAAACCGGTCGTTCATCCAAAAATACGATAGGGAAGATGCCCTGATATACTCGGTGTGCGGGCAGATCATACCGGTATCGAGACGTAAGAAAAAACCGTTTGAACGTTTTCTCGAAAACCGGAACTGATCATCAGAGAACCGGGACCTTTAAAAGTTATAAACACATGATCCGGGCACTTGCGGGCTTTCCGAAGCCAAACCCCATGTTGTAAATCCCGACCATTAGGAAACAGGATTTTTGACAAACCGGGAATGTTTTTTCGACTTTTCGACATTTCGACATTTCGACATTTTGACAGCTACAACACAACCCCTGAACTTTTGACAAGGCCATAAACACCTCAACAACAATTAGTTAAAAAAATATAAACACATGAAAACAGATTCAAAGCAAAATCCATGCATTACCCAAAGACAAGACATCGACTACGCATTCATGTTTAAGGGATTCACCATCATGGTGTTGTCCAACGGGGCGCATGAAGTGATAGACAAATCTCTTGGCGAGGTTGAGAAAATGCTGCAAAGCAGATGCTTTTTGCGCATACACCGATCCTACCTGGTAAACATGAAACGCGTGAGAGAAATGGAAGTAAAAGACAACCGATTGCTGATCTTACTTCGTGGCAATCAGCTTCCGGTAGCGAGACGAAAACGTAAAATGGTACTCGATATGTTGCGGGCAGTGAATTAATTGATCACCGCAATAGCACAGCATTCCCTGCAGCCAGCATCGTGCCTCAGCACATAGGTGTTTTGACTGGCAGATAAGTGTCTTGTGTAATTTATTTCTCCCCTCCTAACCTTCCGGTTTGGCTTTTTTTAACAGAATCTTGCAGGAAAAGAAATAATTCAATATATTGCAATTAGTAATTGCGGGTTCTGAATCGAAACAGTCACACACTAAATAGGAGGGCTTGCCATGAATCATAATTGCCAATTCTCAAAAAAACTGACCGTCAAAACCTTTATTTTTGCCGTCGGCTGCCTGGTATTATTCGTTATTGCCTTACCCACGGATGGCACTTCCTTTGCCGGCGAAAGTCCTGAAATTCCAAAACTCTCCTCAAACACGGAAGAGGTATCATACGGATCGGATACCTGGAAGCTGGATGGCCGCGCAGCATTGGGGACAACAGTAGCTTTAACCGAGCAATACCTCAAACACTCCCTGACCTCGCTGAGGCTGATAGCCCAGTCGCCCGCCACCCGCAGCGGCATATGGCCACAAATCCGCCCCGGCCTTGCTGCCCTGAAAGAAGCCATTCCCGGAGCCGCCCTTTATATAGAGCCCGACGGGAATTACTACAGTGTAGAAAAGGGATACACACGCCTGAACCTGTCAGACCGTGAGTATTTTGGCCCGCTGTTCAGGGGGGAAGAGGTACATGGATCGCTTATCTACAGCCGCTCTACCGGGAAACAATCTGTCATTATGGCTGTTCCGGTCTTTGAAGAAGAAGAGGTTACAGGAGCAGTGGCTCTGTCGATATTCCTGGACGACTTTCAGCAACTCATTTCCGATGCACTGAACCTGCCTTCGGATTATCTGTGGTATGTGCTTGATGAAGAAG
>SL_5KL_010_SEDDRAFT_10001962_pt1 | contig 11893 bp, 10 predicted proteins | sample SodLakKL_010_SED_FD_9118 | JGI IMG/M metagenome (IMG submission 9118)
CCTCCAGGACCTTAAGCTCGGAGTAAAAATTGTACCGGGTTTCCTCCCCCTTTAAGTTCAGTAAGGATTCCGCCCCGGCAGGATGATCAAAAAAGGGGAAAAAAGAAAAAAATGCGAGTCCGACAATCACTGTCCACAGGAATTGCTTTTTTGTCCGGACTGCGGTCTCAGCCATGTCTGCAACACCTCGACCCTTAATTGACTTCCGAACACCCTTTTGATTCCATATAATAACATTCGGGAAAAACCGACCTGTCCCTGCTTTCTAAAATAAACCCTCCTGGTTCGGAAGGATTTTGCCCTTATTTTGGGAAAACAATAATTAGAGAAAATCATCTCAGGCAGCAAGGAGGAATTTTTGTGGTAAAAAAAGAACCCCGGGGCATTCTGGTCAAACCTAAAGAACGGCTGTCCCCGGAACAGGTCCGGTTAGTCGATGAAGTTTCACGGGAATTACTGGAGGACCCCGGCCTGCTCTGTTACAACCCGGAGGCAGCTGAGATTTTCCGGGAAGCAGGCGCCGGGGTAGAAGAAGAGAGTGACTGCTGGAAAATAATCCTGAAATCGGAAATTATTGACCGGGCCCTGAACACCGCTCCCTCCCGGGTGGTTCTGGGAGCCAGGAATTCTGATAATATCCTGGAGCTGGAAGCCCACATCCCCCGGGTCCGCTTCGGCAGTGGATCGGAAACCAATACCTGGCTGGAGGTTGGCCCCCAGGGGGAACTCCTTTCCAGTAAAGGGACCCTGGAAAAACTCTGCACCGCCGCCCACCTGGGGGAAAACCTGGAAAACCTTGATTTTTTCATTCGCTGCGTCAATGTTCAGGATCCAGAACTGGAGGAAAAAAACCGGGATGTTAATATTTTCACCTCCAGTCTGAACAATATCACCAAGCATGTTCAGGGTGGGCTGGCCCACCTGGAAGCCCTGCCCGACCTGATTCGCCTGGGAGAAATTGTGGCCGGGGGCAGAGATGAATTTGCCCGGTCCCCGGTCCTGTCCTTTATCACCTGTGTGGCCAAAAGCCCCCTGCAGATTGTCAATGATACCACTGCCAAATTGCTGGCCATAGCCCGCCAGGGAGTCCCGGTGGTCATTTCCAGTTCTCCCATGGGTGGCACCACGGCCCCCTTTGATGAATTTGGCATGGTAGCCCAGATCAACGCCGAAATCCTGGCCGGGGTAGTTTTGAATCAGTTAGCCGCCCCGGGAGCCCCGGTTATTTACGGTAGTGTCCCGGTCCGCTCCCGCCTGGATAATCTGACCGATATGTACGGCGCCCCGGAATTTATCCACTATAATCAGGATTGTGCCCAGATGGCCCGTTTTTACGGTATCCCCTGCTATTCCACAGCCGGCGTGGGGGACACTACCCGGCCGGGAATTCAGGCTACTGCTGAAAAAATGCTGACCATAACCGGCGTTCCCCAGGCCGGAGCCCATTATATCCACTATGCCTTCGGGCTGCTGGACCGGACCAGTATTTTCTGCCCGGAGCAGGCCATCCTGGATAATGCCCATATCGGAATGGTTAAAGCCAGCCTTAAAGAACCACCAGTTGGACCGGAACACCGCCAGAAAATTCTGGACATGATCCGGGAGGTTCGGGAGAGTCGTCATCAAACCTATATCTATCACCTGCCCCAGCCCAGAAAAGACCCCGTTTATATCAGTTATCCCCTGGAAGACGACGATGGGGCCCTGGCTGCAGCCCATGCCCGTTACCGGGAAATATGCAGTCAAAAACCCCAAAACCTGCCCCCGGAGATCCAGGAAGAAATTGAAAAAAATATTCCCGGCCTGCTGCCCCAGACCTGGAGCAAGCCCGGAGCCTGGTTAAACTCGGGTGGGGATTAATAAACTTCTCCTCCTCCGGAACCTGGAAAAGACTTAAGATCCCCTGCTTATTATTCCCTCCGAAAATCTGGTTAAACTAAGGAACAGTTCTTCTGCCCCCTGATCCCCGGGAAAACATTCCCCCGCCAGCAAAAAACAGCAGGATAACTAAAGTTAAAACCGTTATTTTCCCCTGGCCTGGACCCTCCAGTTCAGCAAATCTAATACCCATATATCCCCGTCCCGTTCTGACCTGCCCTCCAGGATCCCTTCCTGATAATGTTTTTTACCATCCCTTCCGACTGTTTTCTGCTCTCATCTATCCCCTTTAATTATCTAAAAATTATTTCGCTTCTCCTCCAAAAGTCTACAGTTAACAGGAAGGTCGATCCTGGAGTTGAAAGCCGGAACGAACTTTAAGTTAAGGTAATCATTATCGTGAAACCACATGGCATTGCTCTTAATCACACTGATGACTACATGATAAGCAATAATAAACCATGTATTTGTTCTAATGCAGCCTGTCCGGGTTAGCCAGGTAAAGCAAACTCCTTTAACCTTGACCTGGTCAACCAGTTTACATTAAACTATTAGCTCCAGAAAAAAGACCGGTTAATTCTTTTTTTCTATACTCTTTCCGAGAAGAGCCTTGAAATTGTAATCTATTTAAATTGGGGACAATTAATTGGAAAGGAAAATTTGAGGTTGGAGTTTTTTGGAGTCAGTCCAATTTTTTCAATTTTTTAATTTTTAATGAAATTTTTTGTTTTATATGGTATCTTATTAGTACGATTATGGAAAAAAGGCCGGGGAAACTGCCCTGAATTTCATCCTTCTACTCCGGTAACCACTACTCAGGAAAGGAGGTTAATCAGATGAAGAACAGAATCATCCCTGTTCTCCTGGCTGCTCTTTTAATTTTCAGTCTGGCCGGTTGTGGGATTGTGCAGGAAATTATGGATCAGGTTGACATTGCCAATACTTTTGCCGATTTTGCCCCGGGATTTTCCAAGGTCCTGGAGGGAGCAGGAGTTTTGTCCAGTAAAGCTGCAGGAACTCTCGATTCCACTGTTTCCATGGGTATTGAGGTCAAACCTCCCGAAGCAGCCCTCCTGGAAAACAATGATTACTTAGATATTTCCATCAGTATTTCCGGGATTTCCAAAGAAGAATTTATTACTTTCCTTGAAGCGGGCAGCAAGGAAAATGCCCCCGAAGAATTGCAGGATGAATGGGAAAAATATGATGAATTGCGAAACCATGGGGTCTCTAATATTACCGTTTACGCCAACGATACACCTTTCGATGAAGACACTGAATTCGACAGCGACACCATCAGTGCCATCAGGGGCATGATTGATGTTAATGGCAATGAAGGCACCCTGCAGGCTATCCTGGAACTGGATATTGGCGACAAACCTTACGATGGCAACCTGGTAGTTGGATTTATCAAAGTTGACGATGTCTGGAAGATTAACAGTGTGGATATTGAATTATTCCCCGAATAGGGGATCCAGTATTTTTTATTTCAATGGCACCCTGGTTTTAACCGGTTCAGAAAAAACTACCCCGAGATTTTTTCTCGGGGATTTTTCTTTTTCTACAGGGGACATTTATTGGTTTGGGGAATAAAAGCCCCTCGTCGACAAGCTGGCCCGCGGGGTTTTTTATCTTCGCCTGTATAAGTCTGGGGCTTTTTATTCCGGACAGGAGGAAATCATCCTGCCTGTTCCCAAGATTCCAGTTGCCTGTCTCCACTTACAGGCCCATCAGGTTACTCAGCCTGTCCATTCTTTTCCCTGAAATCATCACTTCTTCCACCCATATTTACAAGAGAACAGCCTTTTTAATTTATATTCCGGCACCCTGACCAAAAAGTGCAGGATTTTCTACCCGAATTTTTTGGAACCCGTGTCTTTGCTTTTCGAATGTTTTTCTAATCTTTTTCGGATGATTATTTAATAAACAGGTCTGTCAGCATCAAGCCTCCAGTTGAGAGGCATAAGTCCCAAATAAGTTGGATTTGTTTGAAGAGGAACAACACCTGGTTGGATTAGTGGAAACAGTAAGTTTTTTTGAGTTGTCCCCAAGTTAAAAGGGGGAAAACCAAAAATTCCTGACTATGGAGCAACATTTGATCAGTACCGCAAAAAAAGATTGGTTTGGTTAGATATTTCAACTTGCAACTGGTGGCTTAATAAGTTACCTGTAAGTTTTGTGGTAAAAAGTGCCAATTGGTCCTTCTGGTTGCTGGTTATAATTTCTCCTTTGTGATTAATATGTTTTCAACCAACCTGTACACTGTTGTTCCGGTGGTAACTGGCCACATTTCACATTGAGGACTATCCTTTTGCTTGGCGCGTTCAATCGCTTCTCTAATCTTTTTTTCAGGAAAGTGCCTCGCCTCAATCCCTTTATCATAATCGGGAATGTAACGTTTTAATTTCTCAGAACACTCACGAAAACTTACTCCTCCTGGATCTTCAAAGTGCAACAATAGCCAGTATTCGAATTTTGGATTGCTCAGGGCAAAATAAAAATTTGGTTTCCTTTTCGACCACTCAAAAAGCTCCTTTAATTGCTCATCTATCCACTGGTCACTGTCTACTACAATCCAGGCTTCATCATTTTTTCGAAGCCCTTCTTTTTTTATATGCCGCTCAATTACCTTTAATGCTTGACGGGGTGCATTTTTATTCCTTTTGCTTAAGCAACGAACATGGACCAGGGAATCTCTGTCATTAAACATGTTAAAGTATTGCTGCTCTGTTTTTTCACCTTCAACAGAAAGCAAAAACATTTTTTTATAGCGTCGTTCCCCTAATGGCCGTGAAAATGATCTCCGCTTCTTTTTAGGAATTTTTCTTCGCCTCCTTGCAACTTCCAAGAAGAGGCTCTAAAAAGATTTTGGGTATTCCCCCCAGCCGTCCCTGTAAATAACTTTTCCGAATATCCTTATCATGACGCACATCCTTATTATAATCGCTGAAAGAATACATTATTGTACTTCCGTCTCTATTCCTGTCGGCCACCCACATCTCGTCCCGCCGCAAAATATCCTGATCCATTAGCAAGAGATCATGAGTTGTAATCAACAATTGAGAACGGGTGGCTTCTGAACAAAAATTTAGATAGCTTTCAATTAGATTTTTTATTAATAAGGTGTGCAGGCTACAGTCGATTTCATCGATGACGTAAACTTTTTTTGAATCTTTTGCCTGCAGGCTTAAAAATGCCGGCAACAAATCTATGATCCGGCGGGTACCATCAGACTCATCTGCCATTTCAAATTGGATTTTCTCCCCTTCCCAGTTCTTATGATATGTCACCAATTTCTTAGCAATCAGGTCACCATTTTTTCTTTTTACTATATACCATTTGTGTTTTTGAGGCGACATTACTAAGACAGGGATATTTTCTTCCACCTCTTCTTGCAGTTTTTCTTTTAATTCCTCTGGGATTGCCGTATTCTCAAGTGGCATTTCTTCTCCACCAAGGTTCTCAATACCGGTATCAAGCAAGGTTAGCAGTTCGTTCATGGGGCCATAAAGTGGATTCTCTTCGTCAATATAGTATCCATAAGCTCCAAACCTTGTATCTGGAGCAATCAAAACCAGGTTATTTTTAAACCAATCATAAACAGGTTTAAAGGTCTCATTATTTTGGGATATCGTGTTTGTCAAAAATAACTGATTAGCCCTGGTTCCTTTAAAAACATATTTTAAAAATTCATCTTTTTCTAGACTCGAATGAAATTTAATGTTCTTATCTTTTCGATCATAAAGCACTTTCTCACTACTGCTTGTAATTTGGACCAGTTTTTCTTCGAGAACCTTTTTTCTAGTCACAGCGAAACTCAGCTCATAGATCATTTCATCAACAAGAATTTCAATAGTGAACCGGGATGGTTTTTCTTCAGCCTTCTTATCCAGCCGAAATGGTTCAGCATCAATAAACCTATCCGGCTCAGCACCAGTCCCACGAACCACCATCTTTTTAACAAACCTTAAAGCCTGGCAGAAGTTAGTTTTACCCGAAGCGTTACCCCCATACAGAGCGGCCATAGGTAATATTCGGGTTCGATATTTATTTATCCTGGGAATGCGCTCACCATGCTGCCGCTCACTTGTGGCAACCATAGAAAAGGAATTGGATTCATAAAATGATCTCCAGTTCTCAAAAGAAAAATTTATTAACACCCCGCACCCCCCCTCCTTGCAACAAAAGAGTTTTTTTCTCTTTTTATGTATTAATATATATTGTTTTTGGCTTTTTGTCAACTTTTAATGAGTAATTTTCGCATTACAAACCATCTATTGTTGCTTCTTTAGTTGATTAATTCCCAGGTCCAAGAACAATAACTATTATTTAAAAAGGTTCCCGGGAGAGATTTCCCACTGCTTCTCATCCCATCTAACAGAAAAATCTATCTCCTGGACAAAACCAATATCATTAAGGATCTTATTAGCCCAAGCGATGATAAAGGGGGTGCTTTTTTTCTTCTTAAAGGACAAACGAGTTGTTTTTCTCTGCTTCATGATGACACTCTGCTTTGGGTATAGTTCTGATTTCATCATAATTTGCAGGGAGAATGCTTGTTCAGTTTTGTTTAAGGCTATTATGATAGGTTAAGCGTTATTTGCTATAATACTATATCTGATGCCATGTTTTTCAAAGAATATCTGGGAATCAGGCTGAAGCTATTGGTTTGATACTTTCTACCAGGCTAAAAACAGCTGCAAATCCCCTCGGAGAAAGGACTTCAAAAATATTTGCTAATTCCTCAAGGGGTCCCGAATGTGAATTTTAAATTCCCGGAAATAATTTTCAAGGAACGGGAATATTTTCTCCCTCCTGCCACTGCAGATAGGGACAACTCTCTTCTATTATTATTTCCCAGGTATCTTCGAAATCCCAATTCTCATAGGTGCTCTGCAGCATCATGGAAAAAGTGCTTTTTCCCAGGCCTCCTTCCTCGCAATCAGGGAAAATATCTTCATTATAATAGCTATTTTCGACTATCCCGTTATTTTGACCCACCAGGGCCCCCACTCGATAATCCCCGTCTCCGGTTACTTCTCCAAATGTATAGCAGTTTATTATCTCTCCGCCTCTGATCCTGCCCACCAGGCCACCTACCCGGTTGCCCTGGCTCTCTACATTGCTCGCTGCATAACAATTGGAAATGTCTCCATTATAGTTTTTACCTACCAGCCCGCCAACATAATCACCCTGCCCATAAACAGATCCACTGGCAAAGCTCTTTTGAACCTCCGCCTCCAGGCCCGGACCGATCAAAGAGTCCCCGCTCTTGCCAATCAGGCCCCCTACTTTTTCCCCTTCACCGGTGACCTCTCCCGAGGCGAAACACTTAACTACATCTCCTTCATTGCGGCCCACCAGGCCGCCAACGTAATCATCTTCTCCCTGGACTTCGCCAGTGGCGTAACTGCTCACAATATTGCCCTTATAATAATTTCCAACCGCAGATACATAGGCTGAATTGAGGCCAACCAGACCCCCGGTACTAATTCCCCTGCCGATAACAGGGCCTGTGGCATAACTATCAATTATTTTACCCAGGTAATCATTTCTACCGACCAGGCCCCCGGTATTATTTTTCTCACCAGTAACTTCTCCCCCGGCATAACAATCAACTATTTCCGAATTATTGTAACCAACCAGACCACCAGCAGTATGTCCGGTCCCTACAACCTCTGCTTCAGCATAACTGCCCTTAATTTCCGCACTGGTGGAATTGTATCCAACCAGGCCGCCGGCATTACTGCCTTCAACCCTACCTGTGGCATAACTATATTCGATAATGGCATAATCCTGACTTCTCCCCACCAGGCCCCCAACATTTTCCCCGGCGCTAACCGTTCCTTCCGCATAACAATTGATAATATTTACCCCTTGCCTGTTGTCCCCAACAAGACCTCCTGCTACTGAAGCCGCAGTAACATTTCCAGTAGCATAACTGTCCTCAATCTTACCGTGAATAGCGCGGCCTACCAGGCCTCCAGCCTGAGTGGACTGGCTGATTATATTTCCTTCAGCATAGCTGTTTGTGATCAACCCTTGATTGTTCCCCACCAGGCCCCCGGCTTTTCGATCTTCGGTAATTATATTTCCTTGAGCATTACTGTTTTTAATTTTGCCACCATTGAAACCAACCAGACCACCTGCTCCAGGGCCGGTGGCGGCAACTGTTACCTCAACATCCGCGCTGCAATCTTCAATGGTTCCACCATTATATCCTACCAGGCCGCCACAATTTTGCCCTCCCGAGATTTCACCGCTAACACTGCACCCTATAATATAGCCGAAGTTTTCCCCAACAAGGCCTCCCAGGATGCTTCCTTCAATATTGATATTTTCCAGAATCACATTTTCTATTCGGCCAGCTGCACTGATATATGCAAAGATTCCCAGGTAATCGTCTCCATTTATGGTCAGGTTTTGGATTTCGAAATTGTCTCCATCATAAGACCCGGCAAAACCTTTAACTCCAATTGTTCCTATCGGTTTCCAATCCTTCCCCTCTTTGAATTCAGCCAGATTGATATCCGCAATTTGCCGGAAATGACTATTTAAAAAATCCCTGACATCATGCAGCTGCTCTGCAGTTTCCACCAGGAAAGGGTTTCCCTCTGTTCCGTTACCACCCGCAAAATCATGCTCAATTTCCAGGGCAAAAACCGCTTCAACAGCTTTATCTTCATCCATAAGAATTGTGGTTTCAGGACTTCCGGGATCCGCAGCATCACCAATCCACTCCATAAAATCATAACCCTCTGCTGGCTCGGCTTCCAGGTCTACAACAGTACCTTCCTCATATGGATGGGATCCCTCCTTGGGGATTACAGTACCCTCACCTGATACCTTAACTGTCAGGGTGTATTCAGGAGTAGTTTCTACTCCATTGAAAAAATCCAAAAACTCACAACCCGTCATCCCCAGGCCAGCAATAATTATCAGCAGGGAAAGCACAATCCAAAACCTGGCCTCCGGTCTTCTTCCTTTCATCAATAAAAGCACCCCTTTCAGAACTATTCCAGAATATTTTCTCCTGTAAATAAAACCAGACCTATTTTCCCTCAAACCCAAACTCTGAAGCATGATTAACTCAAGACCCTTCGTCCCCGGGCAGCTGTCCTGTTCCAACCTGTCAGGCAGTAGCCCTTGCAAAAAAATAAGCCAGATAAAAACCCTCCGAGTGCAAGGGGAAAAAAATAACGATAAGAATTATTCCAGAAACTTTTTTCTTTAATATTACCATGAAAAAAAGAAAAAACCTCTAAAATCTGGAGGCCAAAAACCTCCCCCACTCATTTTCCTCTGCCCCGAAAAAGGTCATTTTCATCCTTCTGCTGATGCCCTTCACCCAGGAGAGTCTACTCCAGGTCATTTTTGATTGAGGATACCTGCAGGAACCTAAATTCAGGTTGCTCCCTAAAAAATCTTTTCCTGGAAGAAAAACCTAATTGCCGGGGGAACTCTTCTTCCTTATCCAGTACAAAACCCCTTGTTTCTCCTGGAGGAAGGGTAAATCCAGAACTGCTCTCCTCCCGGCCCAACTGATTAATCTTTAGTTTCCCTATCATCCGCCCTCCGTTGAGTTATTGGGGGAAAAGTGATAGAATGTTTTCAGAAAACCGGGAGAAAATGAGGTGATTCTGGTGGTTCGTTTATCCCGCAACCCGGAAATGATAAAACTGGAGCCCCAACAAATAAAAGATATTATTTCTGCAGCTGCAGATTGCAAGAAAATTATTGCTCTTTTCCTGTTTGGCTCTTATGGTACGGAAAAACAGACACCCCTTTCGGATGTAGACCTGGCTTTTTTACCCAAAGATGGGGATTTTGAGCTGGAAAAAGAACTCAGCTTTATGAGCAAATTAGAAGAAATAGCAAAGACGGAGGATATTAATGCGGTAAATTTGAGAAAAGTCTCAATAGAACTGCAAATTGAAATTATTTCCTCGGGGCAGCTGCTGTACTGCGGAGATGAGCATCAACTGGCTGATTATAAAGAGAAGGTTATCAAGTTTTATTGTGATATAGAACCCGATTTGAGGAACTTTTATCAGGACTATGATGAAGGTTTAAGGGAGGAGTTTCTTTAATGGTAGACAAAAAAAAGCTCCGCCACAAAATTCAGGTTATCCGGAAACACAAAGAAAGAATAGAAAAGCTTGAGGAACTAACCCTGGCCGAATTCGAAAATGACGACCTTTATGAACCTGCTGCCGTCAGGATGGTGCAGGTTATGGTGGAATCAGTCCTGGATATTTGCTCTCATATAATTGCCCGGGAAGGCTGGGGAACACCCAAAACCTTTGAGGAAATTATCCAGATCGTTGCAGAAAATGAGCTTATTGACCCCCAGAAAAAAGAGGATTTCCAGAACATGGCCAGATTTCGCAACAGGGTGGTTCACCTTTATGATCCAATCAGCCCGGAGGAAATATTTAAAATAATCCAGGATAAAACCTCCGCCTTTGATTACTTTATCAGCCAGGTGGTAAAAAAATACTTTTAACCACTTTGCTCTTCCCGGGTTTTTTCCTCCCGGTTGAGTTTTTTTTAAATATTGAATGCTCGAAAAAAATAATCCCCCAGGAGGACTTAATATGGAAAAAAGCGATCGTCTGGAGCTGTCTTCAACTCTCTTCTCCCTGGCCCGGGAACTTGGTGCTGACCTGACCGGAATTGCCCGGGTTAAAGATCTGGAAAATTGCCCTTCGGGCCTGCTTGCTCCTCAGCTGCCCACCATCAAGGTGGGGCTGGGAAAAGATAATAAAAAGCCCGGACAGGTCACCTGGCCGGACTGGGCCCGGAGCATTCTGATAATCGGGCTTTCTCATCCCGAGAGCAAGCCGGAAATGGACTGGTGGTATGGAGAAGGCTCTCCCCCGGGCAATCAGGAATTGATTGCCATCTGCAGAGCCCTCAAAGGCTGGCTTCAGGAGAACTATCCCGGAATGAAGGTTTCTGCTCTCCCCTATCACGTGGAAGAAGGAGGAATTTTCTTAAAGGATGCAGCTGTAATGGCCGGGCTGGGGATAATCGGCCGCAATAATCTCCTGATCTCTCCCCTCCTGGGACCCCGCCTCCGATTGCGGGCCTTACTTCTCGAACAGGAACTACCTTCAACCGGACCCCTTAATTTTGATCCCTGTTCCCACTGTGAGCAGTATTGCCTGGACTCCTGTCCGGAGGAAGCTTTTGCCGAAGTTTTTGTAAAGGACCTTCCCCCTGACCTGGAAAAACTCCCGGCAATTCAGGGTAATTACAGCCGCCTCAAATGCCACGACCGCATGGAAAAAGATCTGGCAGCCGGTTCTGGAGAAGGAGAACAGTACATATGCAAATTCTGCCGGGCCTGTGAATTCAGCTGCCCGGTAGGCCGTATTAAAGGAGCAGACTAAAAACGCAGGGAGAGACAGCTCAAACCTCCATCCAGTTTGCGAAATTCCGAAACATCCACAGTTAATACCTGATATCCCGCTGCTTCAATTTTTTTCCGGGTAACCGGATAACCCGCGGGCATTAACACCCTCCCGTTGACCCAGATACAGTTGGCACTGTAGCTTTCCTCTTCTGCCACCTGGATTTTTTCCAGTTCCGGCCCAAATTCCTGCCTGATCAGTTCCCCAGCAACCAGCAGTTTATGGGGATATAGATAGGCCACCGCGGTTTTCAGGTGCAAAAGCTCCTGCAGCTTAATAGCGGAACAGGAATATCCATACCCGGTCAGGATCCGGTTAAGCTGCCGGAACCCCTCTTCATTGCTGCGGCAGGAAAGGCCCACAAAAAAATGATTTTTCACCTGGAGAACATCCCCTCCCTCCAGGGTGCCGGGAGCCTCAATATTTTCAATATTACTATAGTAGCGGCTGATAAAGGGCGCTACTTTTTCTTCCTCCCCCTGCCGGGCCGGAACCCCGGGCCGGGCAATAACTGCACAATTTTCAGTTAAAATTGCAGTATCCTCAACAAAAGTGGAATCGGGAAAACTTTCCTCGGGGGGCAATATTTCCACCTGCAG
>SL_5KL_010_SEDDRAFT_10001963_pt1 | contig 11888 bp, 9 predicted proteins | sample SodLakKL_010_SED_FD_9118 | JGI IMG/M metagenome (IMG submission 9118)
GAGAACCACCGCCGGAGGGGCATCGGCAGGGCCGGCCACAAGGACGTGGGTCGGGCCGAATTCGGTGGATACCCACCTGCGCTCCACCTCCCCGGAAATCTGGGCCAGAACCTCCTCGTACAGGCCCCGGAATACCCGCATTCCTTCGTCTGTCCGATAGATGTTTGGGTTTTCGTCTTCCACCTCCATACGATGCGCAACCCCGGAACTATTTGCGTGATCATGCATTATTATAATATACTACGCTTAAGATTATCAGAAACCCACTCCTGGCAAAAGCTGTAGTCACCTGGCTTGTGGTTCACGCCGACCCACGCCCGGCAACGAACGCATGCCCTGACATTCACCACGAATCCAACACCCCAAGGCCCGACACGCACTGACCCGACAATCCCACACACGGAGGACCATTGGCTTCCCAGCCCCTCGCCGTTCCGACGAAGACCGCAGACGACCTTCCCGACCAGCTCTACCGCCACGCCACCAAGCCCGAATGGGGTCTGGCCGTGCTGGCGTGGGAAAGGCACGGGAAACGCGCCTACCAGTTCGAGGACGGGCGCCTCAGGAAGATTCAGGAGGGCTACTATGACCTTCTGGAGCCTGTAGAGGAGGGCGACCGCCCCCTGGATCATGTTCGTACCAATCTGAAGGCTGCCATCACCTCCGTCCAGAATGGGCAGAAGCGGAAGGTTCTCAAGCCAGTCTGCTCATTCGAAGAGCAGATCGAGCTATTCACCAAGCTCTTCCCCGAGGGCTTCTCCGACCCCCGCTGGATCGATGAGAAGCGAGGTAGCGCCGAAGGGCATGCCCTGAAGCGCCACCGGGTCCCCAGCATCATCGCGGCCAGGGAGGCGCTGGACCCGGCCGTGGCGGAGCCGCTGATCCAGGAGGGGCGACAGGGCGAGCTCGCCGAGGCTGTGTTGGACGTCCTGGCCGGTACCGATCTGGTTCCCCTCGCCCATGTGAAGACCCTCCGGCGCCTGGATGAGGAGGAAAGAGCGGAGTACGCCGAGGTGGTGTTTGATCTGGCCCATGGGGAAGACCCCCTGGATGACCGCTTCCGCACCTATCTCCGCATGCTGACGCGTTTGGCAGGGAAGCGTCCCTCGTGGCGCGTCGCCACGGCGCTCCTGGCCCTGACCCATCCGGACTCGGAGGTGGCGGTGCGACGTTCCGCCTTCATCCGTCAGGCCGGCTCCATCGCCCCCACCGGCGCCTACACCCGCAAGCCCAAGGTCACCTCCTACCGGAGCTTTCGTCGCCTTGCCCTCACGGTGAAGGCACGCTTGGAGGCCGCTGGCCAGGAGCCCGCTGACCTCCTGGACGTCCACGACTTCATCTGGACCACACTTCGGAAATCAGCGCTGGAGCACCTGAAACCCTAGCCTCACACCTCCCGTAGGGTCGGATGAACACTGGCGGAAGCCGCAGCTCAGCCTGCGGAGGGGTCGCCTCCATGAGCGAGGCTCCCCCGCCGCGAGTCCACCGGTCCCACGAAAGGAGGAATCATGAGAGGCAAGACCATGGCCGTCACCGGTCTCCTGGCGGCGAGCCTCGCCGTCTTCGCACTTCCCGCCCTGCCGGCTGAGGCCCAGGAGGCCCATTGGCTCCACGTCCGGGTTGAAGAGCCTGGTGAGACGCAGGTCAGCATGAACCTTCCCCTGGCCCTGGTTGAGATCGGCCTGGACATGGCCGATCGGCAGGTCTTCGAGGCTCAGACCGCCTACTTGGGAGGCGCCGACAGCCGGGTCTCGCTGGCCGACCTCCGACGGATGTGGGCCGAACTCGAGGCCGTGGGAGACGCCGATTTCGTGGAGATCCAGGACGGTGACACCCAGGTCCACATCTCCCGACGGGGAGACCAGGTCCTCATGCGGGTCGTTGAAGGCACCGACACCCAGGTCCGCATGGAGATGCCGGCCGCCGTGGTCCGGACCATGCTCGGTACCGAGGGAGACCGGCTGAACCTCCGAGACGCCGTCCGGGAGCTGGCCCGCTCTGGGTCCCGGGACATCCTGGCGATCCAGGACGGTGAGACCACGGTCCGCATCTGGATCGGCGCCAATGGGGAGGTCCGGTGAAGCCGCTCCTCATGGCTGCGACGGCGACCCTGGGCCTCTCCTTCCTGCTCCTTGCCCTGACGCCCGCCTGGCCGACAGCGGTGGCGGGAACCGGAGCGGTGACGGGGTCGCCCGTGGTGGCAGGGACGACCGTGGTGGGGGAAACCCGGTCGGCGGCGGCTGTGGGGACCGAGGCGGCAAGCTGGGGATCCACTTCCACCTCCGCCTCCTCGGCCACCCACACCCCCGCCCGGACCCGAAGCTCGGTCCTCATCGTGGAAGTGACGCCGGAGCAGGGTCCCCGCATCGTGATTCCGGTCCCCTACGCCATCCTCCGGGCCGGGCTGGCGCTGGCGCCCCGTGACATCCGGCAGATGGCCATCCCCGAACTCGCCCCCCACGCCGACGATTTCGAGAGGATCGTAGACGTCCTCCAGGAAGCTCCGGATGGGGTCTTCATCCAGATCGAAAGCCCCAACGAGCAGGTGACGGTGTCAAAGGAAGCGGGGGCCATCCGGGTGGCGGTGCTGGACAGAGACGACACCCAGGTCCACGCGGCACTCCCCCTGGCCCTCCTGGCCTCGGCCCGTCACGCCTTCGACCAGGACACGGGGACGCTTCGGACCGGTGCGCTGGCCCGGGCACTGCGGGACACCCCACGGGGCCCCCTGGTCCACGTGGTGGACGGCGGCACGGAGGTAAAGGTCAGGGCCTGGTAGCCCGGTGCCCTTGCGGAGCCCAAACGACCGACTACGGCTCCCAGCCCTCCGCTCCCTCATGAAGGGGCGGACGCTCGCCCCGCATATGCTCCAGCAGGCGATCCAGCGTGGGCGTGGCCACCCCACCGGGGGCGATCCGCCCGCGATACTCCTCGATGGCGTAGGTGAGCTCTTCGCGCCGGTGCCGTGAGATCCCCACCACCCCCTCCCGGAAGAAGCCCGAGGCCACGACGCGCCGCAGGATCCAGACGGCTACCGCCTCCGGGAAGAGGGGCAGGATGTTGAAGACCGGTGGACTGAGGGGGATCCCTGCCGCCCGCTGCGCCCGGATGGCCTCGGACCGGGCCCGGATCCCCATCCGAAGCGCAGCCCCGGTGCGGGCATAGCGATCCGGGTCCAGGTCGGCGGCGTAGAGCCCCAGATAGGTGAGGGTCGAGAGGTTGTGGCTCGTGAGCCAGGCATCCATGTCTCCCCGCACCTCCACCTTCAGCCCATCCACCTTCCCCAGCAGTGCCGCCACCGAACGGAGCCTTCCGGAGGTCACCCCCTCGGGCTCCCCCATAGGGCTTGTGAACGCCCGATTCTGACTGATCCAGATGGTGGGCGCTCCCTCGTCCAGACCGGCATCCACGGCGGTGATGACCACGTACCCCGCCATGACCCGGTGGGGGCCCAGGGCGTCGCAGTACTCCCGGAATCCCGCCGAATTGTTGTGGAGAAAGAGGAAGGTGCAGACGTGGGGGTTCTCGGCCAGGGCGGGGAGAAGACCCGAGACCTCCGGCCGGGGCGTGAAGACCAGGACGAGGTCGTAGCGATCCTCCGGGCGAATCCCCTCCACCAGGCGCACGCGGTGAAGCTCTTCCCTTCCCCCGGCGAATCGGATCCGGACCCCATGCTCCTCAAGCCGGGCCCGATCCTCCCCCTGGGCCACCAGGGTCACGTCGGCCCCGGCGCTCTGAAGCTTCGCCGCGATGAAGGTCGCCAGGGGTCCGGGCCCGGACCCGGAGGCGTACACCAGGGTGCGCATCTCGCCCTCCCGATCCGAAGATGGCCAGGAACAGCTACCACTCGGAGGTTACCGTGGCGCTCCCTCTCCCACAATCCGCTTGAGGAGGGTCCCCGCCGGAATCACATCACCGGACCGGAGCCCATTCACGACCCCCACCACATCGGCGGGGACGGTGGAGGGGTGCCGCTGCACGAACCCCTCGAAGGTCATCTCGGTCTCGGTGCGTACCAGTTCGATCCGTCGGGGCTGCACACCCAGAATGGCCGGGTCGGTGACCCTCCGGAACGACACCACCGCCCGGTTGATGGCCTCGCCCCGAGCGCTCCACGCCGCCTGCCGGGCGTAGCCCAGCACCCGGTAGGTGGCGCCGTCGTGGCGGATGAAGAGGACCCTCCCCCGAAACTCCTGCCCCCCCTCGGTGATGCGGAAGTCTCCGGTAGCGGCGTCCAACCCATCAATGGAGGCGTCGGAACGGGCGATCTCCGTCATCCCTTCCCCGCGCATGAACCGGTCCCGGGCGGCCCGGGGCGAGGCCTCTTCCACAAACCCCAGGAGGAGTACGGCATCCTGTTCCGCGCTCACCCCCTGTACCTCGCTCCGGGTGTTGGCGGTGCGCCATCCGGAAGGGAAATCCAGCCGGAAGGCCAGCTCCGGGTGGTAGAAGACATTCTGTCGGAAGTAGCCCTGCCTCGGGTCCTCCCCGAAGGTCATCCCCTCGATGCGCTGGAGATATCCTTCCCGGTCATCTCGGCTTCCCGTGAGTTCCGGGTCGTCCCCGGTGGTGCGATCCAGAATCCGCCCCCGCCGCTCGCCGGGATCCGGGTGGGTCGAGAGGAAGCCCGGGATCCGGTCCCCATCCTCGGCTCCGGAGGCCCGCCCGAGCATCTCGAACACACGGGCCACCGCCCGAGGGTCGTAGTCCAGCTCCGTCATGTAGCGAAGCCCCAGATCGTCGGCCTCCCGCTCCGCCTCCCGGGAGTTCCGGAGAAAGAGGAGTTGAAGTCCGGCGCCGGCCACCTCCCCGAAGGGCTGCAGATCCGGCGCCAGGATCATCCCGAGTCCGAGCCCCAGTTGGGCGATCTGGGCCCGACTCACCCTCACCACCCCGTGGCGCGCCGTGACGTGGCCGATCTCATGGCCCACGATCCCCGCCACCTCGGCATCGGAGTTCAGGTGGGTCAGGATCCCCCGGGTCATGTAAATGTAGCCCCCGGGCAGGGCGAAGGCGTTGATGGTGGGATCGTCCAGGATCCGGAAGGTCCAGGGGAGGTGGGGCCGCTCCGAGGCCGCCGCCATCCGTTGACCCATGTCATCTAGCCACCCCGCCAGCTCAGGATCGTCGTAGATCCCGAGCTGGGCCACGATGTCCCGGTCCGCGTCCCTCCCCAGTTCGATCTCCTGCGCCTCGGTGAAGAGGACGAACTGACGCTGGCCCGTCACCGGGTTCACGGCGCACCCCTGAAGGAGCGGTGCCGGGATTAGAATCAGGGTGAGCCAGAGGACGAATCGGACCATGGCGGGACCTCAGAAGCTGGGCGCCAATAGAAGCGCATTCGTATAGAGTTGCCATCCCGAGTACCAGAACATCCGGAAAAGGGGGTCATCGGCAAAGAGGATGACCCGCCCCGAGCCGCGGCGCCGCTCGGCGAGCCAGGTGCTCCGGTCGAGGCGATCCAGGTTCCGCTCCGAGATGACGCCGGAGATGCGGTCCACGCCCTCCGGGAAGAAGGCCACGGACTCGAAGCCGGTGTCCGGCTCGAAGACCGAGCCGGTGGAGAGGACGAAGAGGCGATCCTCAGCGATGTCGATCCCGGCGCCAAAGGTGAGGGGGTGAGCCGGATCCAGATGCGCCTTCAGGATCGTCCCGGGAACCCTCTCCTGCCAGCTCTCCATCTGCCGCTCCTCCCGGCTCATGAGAGCCCGCTCCAGGCGGGCGTCCCGGTCATCCTCATCCTCGTCCAGCCGGGTCCGCCGCTCGATATCGGCCATGGGCCCCGCCAACTGCTGCGCCGAACTTCCAGCCGCAATCAGGACTCCACCTGCTCGTACCCAGTTGTCCAGCGCCGTGGTCCCACCATTGCCCAGCGTGCCGGAAGGGCTCCCCGGCGGAACGACGATCACGTCGTAGTGGGTCAGGTCCGTCCCGGAGACATCGCTCACATTGACGATATCGAAGGGAGCGTCCAGGATCTGCTCCAGGAAGAACCAGTGCCCCCCGAAACCGGTGGATGACGTCCCGGGGCCACCCAGCAGGGCTATGCGGGGGAGCCGCAGCGGTGCCTGGTCGTTGGTTCCCAGATCGGGGCCGGTGGTAGCGCGGCCCGTGCGGACCGGCGTCACTGCAGACGCCAAGCCGGAACGACGAAGGAGCCCGTCCAGGTCGTCGTTTCGCCCCTGGGGAAAGAAGAGGGTCCCTCGAGGCCAATCCCGACCCTCCAGGGTGAAGGCCTCGGTCTGAACGAAGACCCGACCCTCATGCTCCAGGAAGGACACCAGCTCCCGGGCGTGGTGGAAGGAGGGGGCCAGGAGGTAGCCGAAGCTCCCCCCCGCAGGAAGCGCATCGCCGGTGCGGGCCTCCACCGCCTCCACCGGGATCCAGTTCCCTCCGGCGGTGGCCCTGGACCCGTGCGCCTCCACCCCGTAGGCAAAGGGGAGAGCCCAAGCGGTGATGTCGTAGGAGGAGGTCCCCTCCAGGAGATTGTCCGGACGGAGCAGGGCTCCGGCCAGCCGGCCCCGGGTCTGCCGAGCCCTCACCCGGTAGGTCCCGGCCGGGAGGGTGGCCCGGGCCTCGAAGCCGGGATGGGGCTCGGTGCTCAGGGAAACCTCGCTCTCCAGGCGCTCCACCTCGATCTCGTGCATCCGCAGCAGCCCCACCAATGCCTCGGCCCGGGTGGGGTCATCCCCGGGGATGAGGTAGGTGTCGTCCAGCCCCTCGTCGATCTGCCGGTGGAAGCGGGCAAAGCCCTCCACCAGCTCCGTCCGCCCGGCGGCTGCGGTGCGCAGGGTGGCATTCTGCGCCACCCGGTGCCCCGTGGCCCGGTCGTGGAGCGACAGCAGGGTCCCGTCGGGACGCTCCACCAGGAGCCCGGCGAACCCGCTTCCGCCCTGCTCGTACGTCATCCCCACCGCCCCCACCAGAGAGGGCCAGGAGTCTCCGTATCCGGGGTAGAAGAGGTCGAAGTTCTGGGCGGTGTAGTAGAGGAGCCGTTCCCGGTCGAAGGCCTGGGCGTTCCCCTCGCCGAAGCGCTCTCCCCACTCCAGGATGTGGTCGGGGAAGATGTCGTTGATGGGCTCCGCCGCCGGGAAGAAGAAGTAGCTGGACCGGTACCCCATCTCGTGAACGTCCACATGGACGTGGGGGTTATAGCGGTGGAAGCGAACCAGGCGGTCCCGGGTCTCCTGCTGGCTCAGCCACGCCCAGTCCCGGTTCAGGTCGAAGAGGTAGTGGTTGAAGCGGGAGCCGGGCCAGGGCTCCCGCCGCTCCCGGATCCGCGGGCTCGGGTTATCCCGCACCTGGGTGTTGGAGACGAAGAAGTGGATGTATCGCTCCCGCCCGTCGGGGTTCGCCACCGGATCGAAGATGACCACCAACGAATCCAGCACCCCGTCCAGCCCATCGGCCCCTGTGAGGAGATCATGGACCGTCCACATGGCCGCCTCCGAAGCCGACGCCTCATTCCCGTGCACCGCGGAGGTGTAGTAGAGGATGGCGGGGACCTGGGCGGCGAGCTCGCGCGCCCGGGCCTCGGAGGTGGAGGGGTCCATGAGCTCCCGGTTCGCCGCCAGGATCTCGTCCATGCGGGCCCGGTGCTCCGGCGAGGCGATGAGCACCTGCTGGATCTCCCGCCCCTGCATGGTGGTGCCGTAGCTGTCCACCGAGACGGCAGGGTGGAGTTCGGCCAGCCGCTCGAAGTAGGCGTAGACCCGGTCGGTGGTGACGAACCGGTCGCCGATCTCGTGGCCCAGGAAGGCCTCGGGGGACGGGATCTCCTGGGCCTGGGCCGGCATGGGTCCGGCCGCTGGTGCAGCCAGGAGGAGGAGGAGGGCCAGGAGGACGGGGGCCGCCGACGGAAGTCGCTTCATCGTGGATCCGGTGGGAGTGGAGGTGAGGACGGTGCATGGAGACTGGCGCCCCCCCGTGGGGTATATCACGGGAGCAGCCACCCAACCTGAAAAGGTACCCAGGGCCGGGGAAGACGGGCAACGGCCCGCCTTGCTCCCGAGCCCTCTCGCCATCACCTTCTCCGCTATGTCTCGCTACCTCTCCTCACCCCGCCTTCCCTCGTCCGGAGCCCGCCGGGGCGTCCGCTTCGTCACCCTGCTCACCGTCGTGCTGGCCCTGGCTGCCTGCGACATGGGCTTCCCGGGATCGGAGGGGGAGGCCGACATCGACCGGGACACCTTCGTCGCCACCTACACCGATCTGCGCATCGCCGCCATGGGGTGGGAATCCCAGCGGCTCCCCGCCGATGAGCGGGACGCGGTTCTGGAACGCCACGGTGTCACCGCCGACGACCTCCGGGAGTTCGTCGCGGTCCACGGGCGAAACGTCCCCGTAATGAACGAGATCTGGAACGACATCTCCGCCAACGTCCAGGCGGCCCGGGAAGAGGCCATCGGCGGCGAAGAGGGATCGGGTGAGGAGGGGCCACCGGTCGCTCCCGTGGCCGGGGACGATACCACCGGAGGCGACGGCTGAGCTTCGCCGCTCCCTACCCACCGGCGTCCTGCCCTCCCCCCCGACGCCCTACCGCAGCCGGAAGTTCACCCCCACCGCCAGCCCTCGGCGGTCGCCCAAGGCCCCACCGAATCGGATGGCCCACCCGGGATCGAAGGCCACGTCGATTCCCAGATCCATGGCGAATCCCAACTCCAGGCCGTCCCGGCGCCGGGTACTTCCAAACTCGGCGTCCAGCACCACCCGGGGCGTGAAGTAGGGGTTGAACCAGACCCCGTCGGCCTGGAATGAGCGCCCCAGCGACGCCCCCAGGGGGAAGCTCAGGATGACGTCCCGCCCCACCCCGGCACCGACCCCTCCCACCCAGATCACATCCAGGGGGAAGTCACCGGAGGCCTGCACCAGATTTCCCGAGAAGTCCACGCCGCCGTAAACGGTCAGATCTCCTCTTCGCCCCTCGGCAAGGCCGATCCGGTACCCGAGCGAGCCGGCGCCGCCGGCTCTCCAGGTAGAGAGAACCCCGATCCCATCGCCGGGGCCGGGGCCCGGATCCACAAGGTAGATGCCCCATCCCGCCGGCGTATCCGGCGCCAGGAGGAGGGGACCGTCCCAGTGGACCTGGGCCCGGGCCGGGGAAGCCACCATGAAGAGGAGGGTCACCGCCGTGAGCAGTCCCAGTGAAGCCTTTCGCATATGGAAATCTCCGTCCGACGTCCGTGTCATTGAAGAAGCGGGTCCGGCCCCTGCCGAACCCGCCTCGGGGCCATCCTCGACCCGCTGATCCCGTCGCCCCCCCTTCAGCGAGCCGAGCTACTCCAGGGCTACTCCCACTCGATGGTGGCTGGGGGCTTGGAGCTCACGTCGTACGTGACCCGGTTCACGCCCGCCACCTCGTTGATGATCCGAGTGGAGATCCGCCCCAGCACATCGTGGGGGAAGGGGTACCAGTCCGCCGTCATCCCGTCCCGGGAGGTGACGGCCCGAAGCGCGATGACGTTCTCATAGGTGCGACTGTCACCCATCACCCCCACCGAGTGGATGGGGAGGAGGACGGCAAATGCCTGCCAGATATCGTCGTAGAGTTCCGCCCCCCGGATCTCTTCAAGGTATATCGCGTCAGCCTCCCGAAGGATCCGCAGCCTTTCTTCCCGCACTTCGCCGAGCACCCGGATCCCGAGCCCCGGACCGGGGAAGGGGTGACGCCCGACGAAGTCTTCCGGGAGCCCCAGTTCCCGCCCCACATTCCGGACCTCGTCCTTGAAGAGTTCGCGAAGGGGCTCGATGAGTTCGAAGGGCATATCCTCCGGAAGCCCCCCCACATTGTGGTGGGTCTTGATGGTGACGGAGGGCCCTCCGGTGGAGACGGACTCGATGACGTCAGGGTAGAGCGTACCCTGTACCAGGAACCGAGCATCCTTCCCCTCGGCCCGGGCCGTCTCCTCGAAGACCCGGATGAAGGTGTTCCCGATGGCCCGTCGCTTCGCCTCGGGCTCCGTGATCCCCTCCAGAGCCGCCAGGAACTCGGCGCCGGCGTCCACCACTACCAGGCGGATCCCCATGTGCTTGCGGAAGGTGCGCTCCACCTGGATGCGCTCGCCCTTCCGGAGGAGTCCGTTGTCCACGAAGATGCAGGTGAGCCGGTCGCCCACCGCACGGTGCACCAGCGCCGCCGCCACCGAAGAGTCCACCCCTCCCGACAACCCGCAGATCACCTCGGCGTCCCCGGCCTGTTCGGCGATGCGGGCCACCGCCTCATCCACGAAGGCACCCGGCGTCCAGCTCGGCTCGCACCCGGCAATGCGGAAGAGGAAGTTGGAGAGAATCTCCTCTCCCCGGACGGTGTGGGCCACCTCCGGGTGGAACTGGACCCCGTAGATCTCCCGATCCTGGGCCCGGAAGGCCGCCACCGGGAGGCTGGCGGTGGAGGCCAGCGCCCGATACCCCGGCGGGGGCTCGTCCACATGGTCGCCGTGGGAGCACCAGACCCGGGTGGGTTCGTCTCCGTCGAAGCCTTCGAAGAGCTTGCCTTGATCCAGGACCCGGAGATCGGCCCGACCGTACTCCCGGGTGCCGTGATGCACCCGCCCCCCTTCCTCCCGGGCGATGAGCTGCATGCCGTAGCAGATCCCCAGAATCGGGATCCCCAGGCGCAGGATCTCCGGATCCATCCCGGGGACCGCCTCATCGTACACCGAGGCGGGGCCTCCGGAGAGGATGATCCCGGCCGGGGCCCACTCCCGGACCCACTGGGCGGAGCGGTCCGGCGGGTGGATCTCGCAGAAGACCCGCTCCTCCCGGATGCGGCGGGCGATGAGCTGGGTGTATTGGGACCCGAAGTCCAGGATCAGGACCCGCTGATGGGGCTGGGCGGTCCGGCGTTCGGAGGTCTCGGTCATGGGGTTGGGTCTCCGGAGTGCAGGGCTGCGGCGACAGTGGGAAGTGGGGGGATCACCTCCCCACGGATCAGGTCGTCCACCTCTTCCCGACGGCGGATGAGGAGGGGGCGGCTGTTCTCCACCAGAACCTCGGCGGGGCGGCGGCGGGCATTGTAGTTGGATGCCATGGAAAACCCGTACGCTCCGGCGGTTCCCACCGCCAGAAGGTCGCCTCGCTCCGGGAGGGGGAGGGGGCGGTCCAGCGCCAGGAAATCCCCGGACTCGCAAACCGGCCCCACCACATCCACGGCTACCTCGGGGGCGCCGGCATCGGCATTCTGGATCACCGGCACAATCCGGTGCCACCCCCCGTAGTGGGAAGGGCGAAGGAGTTCGGTCATCCCGGCGTCGGTGATGACGAAGCGCTTCCCGCCGGACTCCTTCCGGTAGAGGACCCGGGTCAGGAGTACGCCGGCCTCGCCAACGATGGAGCGTCCGGGCTCCAGGATCAGCCGCAGCCCCCGTTCCCGGAGCCGCTTCGTGACCACCGCCGCCAGGCGGTCCAGGGGAAGCCCCGCCTCGCCCCGGTACCCCACGCCGAAGCCGCCCCCCAGATCCAGGTACTCCAGGGGTACCCCTGCGTCCCGGAGTTCGTCCACCATGACCAGCACCGTCTCCAGCGCCGCCAGGTACGGCTCCACCTCAACGATCTGGGAGCCGATGTGCACATCGATCCCCACAAAGCGCAGGTGGGGCCGATCCGCGCCCGACCGGTACAGCTCCATGGCCCGGCTCACCGGGATCCCGAACTTGGACGCGGCGTGGCCGGTGGCGGTGTAGTGGTGGGGGGTGGGTGACTCCACATCCGGATTGACCCGGATCCCCACCGGCGCCTGCACCCCCCGGGCGCGGGCCACCTCTTCCAGGAGGTCCAGCTCCTCCTCGCTCTCCACATGGAAGGCATGGATCCCGGCCTCGAGAGCGCGCGCCATCTCGGCGGCCGTCTTCCCCACCCCGGCGAAGACGATCCGCGAGGCAGGGATCCCG
>SL_5KL_010_SEDDRAFT_10001964_pt1 | contig 11883 bp, 16 predicted proteins | sample SodLakKL_010_SED_FD_9118 | JGI IMG/M metagenome (IMG submission 9118)
ACGCTGGACACGATCCAGTATTGTCCGGCGTTGTCCTGATATAGTTCCGCTTTCTGCGAGTCTGTCAACTCCATCTTTACCGCCTCCTTAGCGTTGGTCGCCACCCAGTAGTTAGTTTCTCTTGCCCTTGAAAGTTAATTCCTCAACAACCTCTGATGGGTCAATTTCTTTCTGTTTGTTGCATACAAAAAGAGCTTGCCCCGTATCCGAATCGTAGATTTTTTCTTCAGCGTTTGTGGGTTTGCTCCACAAGGGACGATCCCCGTCAAGAAAACGAGAACCGTCAAGTCTCTTACATGAAATTGAACCCGCCTGTCCCTCGCCGACGTGGTGTTCTTCATTCCAATGTTCCCAGACTTCATCAAGTGTACCAACGAAATTACAGGCTTCTGCGGCGAACTCTGAACCGTCTAAATGTGTAATGTGTAAGAATTTACCTCTTATTTCGTCCACTTTTTCTTGGGCCTCTTGTTTTAACATTTCCATCTCAATCACTCCTTGGCGTTGGCCGCCACCCGTGATAAGTAACACCGACTCCGACCCACGGGGTAACATGAGCCGGTGGCGGGGTTACTCTACTTTCCAGTCTTCGGGATGATCCGGTCTTATTTCGGCTTCGATTATGTCGTCGTAATCATCTTTCAGCTTGACAACTTGCCCACTTCGTTCAATTAATTCGCCGTATAATTCAAGAAATGATCCATTATGAGTAACGGTCTTCACCGAAACCATATCTCCTTCAGTGAACGATTCACCATTTCGATCTATCCAAGTTTCCATCTCAATCAACCTCCCTGGCGTTGGTCGCCACCCGGATGATTAAAAATCGGTTGAAAGCTCGTACGGAATGGGCATGTTCACCCTCACCGTTTTCCCAACCAGTTCTTTCGACAATTCCTCAACTGTTTTCCGGGTATCGGGGCTTTGATCTCGCCATCCGGACCCGGTCCCGTAGTCCTGTAGACCATCTTCTTCGTCAATCCAATATGTCCTTGTGCCGGGTGCCATTCCATCAGCCCTGGCAACGTATTCAATGGCGTTTCCAGTTTCGAGAAATTCAATGACCTCTTTTGGTTCGTCAATCTGTATCGTTCTCATCTCAACCACCTCCGGCGTTGGTCGCCACCCGTGATTTATAGTCCTCCAACAATTCCTCTGCCTGCGCCGCAACATCAAACAGCAAATAGCGTCCGTCCTGTTCCGCGTAGAGATACACTAACCCGGGTTCCTCCGCACACTCACGCAGTTCGTCAACTGTATAGTTATGCAAATACTCGTCAAGTCCTTCGTAAAAATAGATATCACCCAGCTCGGCTAATGCGGTGATAAATTCCGCTCCATCAACGTCGGTTCCCCGGTCTGTGACGGATGTGTCTGCCGGGGGATATGACCAATCCAGAGTTATGCGGTCGGATACGTCGATCTCTCGCCCCGACTGATTGAGATAGTCTATGTTGTGTTGTATTCTCTCTGCGGCGTCCGCTAGTATCATATTCTCAACCTCAGAACAGCTGCTGGCCGTGCCAATGACGTGCGAGCTCCAACCGAAATACACTGTGTTGTCGCAGCGCGCCTCGCCGTAAATCACCACATACTGCGGGAGTTCGTGAACTAATTTGCTCTGCGCATCCGGTTGATTCCAACCCTCCGTGCTGTGTTGCTCTATAATCGTAAACATCTTTACCGCCTCCTTGGCGTTGGTCGACCTCCGGCGGTAGCGCCGGCGGTCTTCCTCGATATTGTTATGATTTTTTACATTGTCTTTTTGCTTCTCGTGGCTGTGCATTGCGACCATCTCCTTTTTGAAAGTTTTAATTTTTTAAACGACTCCCGGGCCTCCCCTCACTACCAGGTCCTGGAATTGGATTAAAAAATGAGAAATAAAACTTTCTGGAGTGGTCGCAGGCCACGAGAAGCGGTATAAAGACTCGGGTTAAAATCAAATATCGAGGGTGGCTTTGCTGGCGCGCAGGCGTTGGACCAGGTGTCCTCCAAGCCAGTGAAAACAGCACCCCGCTTTTCCTTTAGTTTTGGCGTCGAAAACTAAAAGATAGGCCGGATCTGTCCGGCGGTTTTTGAGTGAAGCCGGCCGTGCCGGCAAACGTTGGGGAGAGGTCCGTCCGTCCCAGCGAAGCGGGTGGACGCAACCTCGGGGAGAATTAGTCCAGGCAATTTTCTAGAAAATTGCCTGGACTTATTCGGGGGCTTCCCCTGGGAGAAGCCCAGGGGAAGGGCTGAACTTGAATTTAGAACGATAGGTTCACAGGAGGTAAACCGGATTTTTCGCCGGCTGGTGCCTGATGGATCGAGGCCTGAAAGAGCCGACCAAAAATCATCGGCAGTGCTACTGTTTTTATACCAAAGAAAATACTTATTGGCTTTTCTCCTGGTTTTGGCCTCGAAAACCAGGCGATCGGCCGGATCGGTCCGGCGGTTTGTTTCTTGTCGGCTTTAGGCTTACAAGAGGTGAGCCGGCTTTTTGCCCGGCTGGTGCCTGATGGATCGAGGCCTGAAAGAGCCGAGGAAAAAGCAAAGCCGACTTTTCGGTTTTCCTCTCCAGCGAGAGGGCAAGGACGCCCGATCGGTGGTAGTGGGCTCCCGCCTCCCCCCCTGACTTGAGCTTGCGAAAGGGGGGGCGGGAGTGAGGGTGACGTCACCCGAAGGAGGAGGGGCTTGGGATGGTCCCCGGTTGTCCTTTGACCGGGGACGCAAACAAGCCGCTCCTGGTTTTCCGGGGGAGGCTTTGGCCCTCCCCCTTTAGGGCTCGAAAAAGTTGTTCGAAATTTTTTCTTTTTTCCCCCTGATTTTCTTTTGTATCTACCCCCGGCCGAGGCACTAATTTTGAGGCCGGGGGTGTTTAGATCGAAAAGAAAAAAGGGGTCGAGCCGGTTCGAAAAAAGCACGGCGTTTTCTTTTTCCCCCCTTTTTCTCGCGTCCCGAGTGTTTTCAAAATTGCCGGCAACGGGCTTAGGAGGCAGCCGGCGTTTTTTTTGAAAAGAAAAAGGGGGTCGAACCGGGGGTGCAAATTGGTCTGATAAAATTTGCGGTCAGCCCCGTTCCAGCGGGAAATTGGGACCCGCTGGAAACCGCAGAAAAGCAGCGCCGATGGTCCCGGCGAATAGCAGCTAAGCTGCTCCGGGGCCGGAGAAGTTCTATAAAATTTGGAATCGCCACTGACATCTCGTGGTTTTTACGAGATTTCCAGGGAATCGGAAAGGGTGAGGCTGGTCCGGCAGGGCCCCGAACCCTTGAAGTGGCGATGGAAAAAGAAATTTCCCCTTGCCATCTTTGATTTGTAGGGAATCTCAAACCGGCAGGCTGGTCCAAGCACCCCTGCCGGTTGCAAGGGGGAATTTCGGTTTTATAGACTTTTCAAGGGACCGCCGGAACGGTTCTCAGTTCCACGAATTGCGGCGGTCCGGTCTTGACCATCGACGGGGGGCAGGATTGAAAGATCACTCCCCCGTTTTAAAAAAGTCGAGCAGTGCGAGATTCCAAGCTGGGGGCGCGGGTAGTTACCCGGTAACCCCCCTTGGAAAATACTTTTTTCCGAAATCAGCAGGGAATCGCTGAATCCGAGGCTGGTCCTGTGCCCCGAGGATCGGAGTGGTTTCTACTCCGTTTCGTGATAAAATCCCAGGAAGTCGGGACTCGAAGGCTGGTCGCATAGACCCCGAGAGTGGACAGTTACTGTCCATTTTACCCCTTGTGGGTGAACGCAGAGTGACAAGACGACCGGCGCAGGCACGATAAGTGAATCGTGAAAGTGCCAGGAAGTCGGCATCCAAGGCTGGTCGCATAGACCCCGCTGGATTTACTTTCATACCATTCTCGGCAGCCAGGCTATGTAGGAATGGGCGATAGCCGTGCTAGCCTATGAGAGAGCGGGTTAAGCGAACGAACGGGGAAATGGATTATCAATTTCCCCCGCACCACCGTACAACACCCCCCCGCGTTATGTAACACATTTGAGCGTGGTGATCGCGAAAAATTGTTACGAGAAAATAACCTGGGTCGGGTTGTTGGGAAGTGGGGCGTTAGGTTAGCAGTCGAAAATTTCCTTTATCGGCCGGCCGGAGCGGTGGAGAAAACAAGGGCGGTCGCCGCTTTTGTCGCGGATAATTTCGTCCATTTTTACGGCGGCTTTCATGTGGTTGGGGTGTTTTTCAACCAGCATTTTCCAGCGGTCGTTAGATTGCAGGGGACAGAACCAGCAGGAGCTTCTCGGTGGTGTGGGCAGGTCCTCCTTTTGGAAAACTTGCTGGCAGTCTGAACGGTCAAGTTTTTGCTCTATCAGCGGGTAGCGATAGCGCAACCAGGGTTCCCAGCCGGGCCGTGCCCGGTTGGTTTCTTCGAGACTTATTCCCAACCACATTTCGGCCACAACCTGGCCGCTGGCGTGTTCCCTGGGTTTGATTCCTAATAGGCTTCTGGTTTTTTTGATTATTGGTTTTACTTTGGTCTCGTGGCAACAGTCATGAGGCAACGGTCCGATCTCCCCGGTTTCGGTTTCGCTCCATACCGGCAGTGGTGTGTAATTTTTTTCGCGGGCCGATTGGATAGTGTGACGGTATAGACTGCCCCCGTCAATAATATGGACGGTTGCTTCCATTTTTTCTAACCAGGGGTATAGGTGTTCTCTCAGGAAGTGATTAGTTTCCGGTGTTTCCGCGTGAATCTCCGACCGGATCACCGCGTCGGGGCTCGGGATTTCCGGCCATTGGTCGGAATAAGCCATCACCGCGAGCGCGGAGCTCTGAACGCCTCCCCCGAGTGATAGCAAGGTTATATCTGGTTCGCGTCCTTCCAGTTCGTCGGCCCCCGGGCGATAATCCTTTAGCCGGCGCACGGTTCTTCTTTTTCAAATAAAACAACGTCCGTGACCTGGATTGGATCAACTGCCGGGCGGTCCCTCTCTCTTTCGTAGCGCGCCTCGGCTATGTTCGCCATCTCCAGGGCGTCCCGGAGCACCTGGCACTCGTTCCGGTGCCAGGTTTCCGCAAGGTTTTTCAGGATTTCGCACTGCCTGTCTGTTAACCGGAGGCTCTTGTGATTTTTGTAAGTTTTCGCGAGGGGGTAGTTCATTGGTAGAGTACGCGGACTTTCCGGGATATACAGGACCGGCAAAAATACTTGTCGCCAAATTTCTTGGCCGGCGCTCGGCCGCATTCTTCACATTTCGGGATTGATTTCATTTTTGGCCTCATTGTTACCCCCTTTTGATTTTCAAGTTCAATTTTCCTGCAACATCCCCTTCCTCAACTAAAATTTCTTGGTAGTCGCGGTCACGAGCGTCGCCAAATTTGGGGTCGGGGTTTTCCCAGGGCTCCAGGGTTTTGAGCTCGATTTCTTGTTGTCTTTCGAACTCCTCGGCCTCGATCACTATGTGTCCCTGCATGTCGGGCGGCCTGGGGGCTCGTATTCTCTCGCGCACCCCGGCGATTCTTTCCCCCGCGTTGAGTAGGTCACGAATGGTATACCATTGGAGCGGCGATTGGCCCGAATAAAACTGGCCGACCAAACTTTTAAAGGTGTCGCTCAATTTTATCGCAAAGCCGCTTTTTTCCCGGCGAAGTTTCGCGATCAAAATTATTTTCCGATCAACTCTTTCGCGAAAAATAAAGTTATCCGGGGTAATCTCGCCCTTGTCCCACTCTTTTGGAATCTCGTTGATTTCCCGAAACCGCACCCGCTCGTCAATGCCGGGGCGAGGGAATAGCAAACCGACCTCTAACACCCAGGGCGGTTGCCGGGTTCTGGTTGTGTCGGCGTCTAAACTTAGCAGTTGTGCTTCCAACATCTGACCTCAACTCCTTTACGTGAAATAGTCTCGAACCATCCATGTTCCAACGCCGCCGGCAGCTGCTAAAAAATATTTCACCACTTCCCAGACGTGCCCCCAAATGCCGGCGCTATGCTGGGCGGTGTCCTCGATCTTCCGGGCCTTCTTTTTCAGTTCTTCAATTTCTTTTTTTCTCTCGTTAATGCGACCGTGCAACAGGTCGTTCTGTTTACCAATTTTTCTCGAAATTTTTTGAAGCTGGTCGTGTATCCATTCAATCCGAGCTTCGTTAACCTCCTGTCCGTTAGACATTTGTGCCTCCCGTTTCTTTCATAGTTCCCTTTTGATCTCTTTGACCAGGAAGTCGTAGAGTTCGCCGCCGCCGTATTTTTTCCAGCGTCTCAAGTGTAGTTTGACCGCGTCCCGAATCACCTGGGCGTCGCTTATCTCCATCGCGTCGGCCATATTAGAGATTTTTGTTTTTAGTTCGTTGGTTGCCCGGAAGCCTATGGTTTCGTTCATACTGGGTTTTTCTTCGCTCATTTTTTCACTTCCTCTCTTAGTTCAGTGAGTTGCTTGTTTTTGTGCCAGTCGGTTGCTGAATTTTTCTCCCAGTAAACGGCCTTTCGAAATTTTTCCGGCCGGTGTTGATATAGTTTTTTCCAACCGCTTTGTTTTCGCCAGGGGTCTGCCCAGAATCCAGTTCTTGTCAGGGGGACCTCCCGGGCGTTGTCTATGCCGTTTTTTCGGGCCATCTCAATACATTCTTTTTTTCGAATTTTGCCGTCGGCAATCGGGAACCGATACCTGACTCTTTTTGCCTGGCGCGGCGCTCCCTGAAAAAATAGCTCCCGTTCATAGGCGGTTTTTGCCGGCGTTATTAGTTCAGTGGGGTCCATAGTTTTGCGCGTCCCTTCCCCGGTGACAAACCTGTATATGGGCCGAACCACGCAATCGTGCATTAGCCAGGGGCGCGAAGGAGTGGGAATGTCGAACTTGTAACCCTGTTGTGCTCTTTCGCGCATTCGCTGCTCGAAGTCGGGCTCATAGGTTTTGTTGATCGTGAGCCCCTGCCTCGATAGGCTGTCGATTAGCTGTTGTTGCTCCAGCTGGAGGATACCGTTGTCGTTGGCGATGATTTCCAGGTTGTCTATTTGGGCATCCATAATCAGCGCAAGCCCCGCCGAAACAAACCCGGGCGTTAGTATAAAAACTCGTCTGTGTCTCATTTTGTGAGCTCCTTTTTAATCTTTTCGGTGTCTATACCAACCGCTCCGATTACCAGCCCGGCTAACGTGCCGGCAGCAGTTTTGCCGGCAATTGCTCCACCGGCGGTCAAAAAGACAACGCTAACGATTGCAACAATCACTATCAGGAAGTCAAAAAACAATTTATTTTTCTTGCTCATTTTTCTCGATCAACTCCTCCTGTAATTTTCGCACCCGGGCGCGTCTTTTCTTTTCAATGTCGGGGCGCATTTTCATTTTTAACTCAATTACGTTGCCTTCCTCTGCTCCCTCGGGGAGCAACTCGGCACCAAATTGGATTTGTGCTAGGTTTTTCACATTTTGCAAAACTGCAATCCCGTTGGTTATTCTGTCGATTACCCATTTCGTTCCTTCCATCTGTTCACTCATTAACTTTACCTCCTTTTCTCGTGGACAAGTCAACCTATGATACAGGTTTCCAGCCGGCGCCTGATCCAGCCGCCGGGGTTCTCAATATTTTCCTTATGCTTCTCAAACTCGCTCAAAACAACGCCGATTCTTTCCGGGGTGTGCTGTTTCATTTGCCAGGTGGCGAAGTCTGCATCGCCTGACGCCTCGGTTAATAATTTGAGTGTGGTTCTCTCCACTGGAGTAAGCACTAACCCCGCATTTCTGGCTTTCTGGTTTAACCTTTTGGGGATTTTACCCGGCTCGTCACGGGATTTCCTCCCTCCCCCCTTTTTTTTGGGGTCGCGCGCGCAAAATTTCTCTCTGTTTCCCCTCTGTACTCCGTTACTATGTGTGGTCTGATACGAAGGCTCCATATTTTTCCCCTGTGCCAGGGTCATTTTGGTGTGGCCTTCGCCGCTTCGTTCAATTTTTTTGAGCAGCTGGCCGCGCTCCTGGAGTTTCTTGAGGACTCTGTACAAAGTTGCTCTTGCCGGTTTTCGCTTCCCCGGCTTCTTCTTTTGCGCCCAACGTTGCAGGTCGTCGAGCAGCTGTGCTATACAGCTGCGGTTCCCCCGGGAGTTGTATTCCAGCCGGTTTCCCCGCCGGCTCAACCAGCAGGTGATTGCCTGGCGCATTTCTGCCTGGCTCCAGCTGCTGGGGGAATTGGGGCCAGGGCCGGTGGACCTTCCCGATTGCCGGCCCTGGCCTCCTACCTGTCTGTTTTTGCTCTCCCGGTCCTTGTTGCCGGGTTTTCTGCGATAATAACTGCGCACGCTCGCGGGTAGTTTCTGCGGGTCCCCGTGTGCGTATTTTTGGGCGTTCTTGATCGCCTCGTTGATTTCTCCTTCCTTGAGTCCTTTCTTGTCCATCTGCGGATATATTTTCTGGAAAAAGATCGCCCGGAAGCTTCGCATACTTAGCCCGAGATTCAGGTGTGTTAGGCAGGTCTTGAACGTCCATTCATTTCTTTGCCCCCGGTCCGGAGCTTCCAGGGGCTCCACCTGGTAGCCTTTCTGCCACTTGAACAGCGGGGAAACGTAGTTGGTGTTGTCGTCGGTCGCGTCCTCCGCGTGCGGAAACTCGCCGGACTGGCCCGAACCAGCACCAGGGCAGGTCTGTGTCTGTGTGCGGGATTTTGAATGGAAAAGGGTAGTTAGCCAGTCCGGCATTTCCGCGGGTTTTGTTTCGTGAATGTCAAGATAAGGGAAATACTTGTATGCGCCGTCGGCGGTCGTGGACGGGGGAGCAACAACATAACCGCCGTCGCTTTTTATGTCTATATCGGGGTGGATTTTGCCGCTTGTGATTGTCGGGGTCCCTTTTTCATATGAGTAATAATGGTGCCAGCCGTTGGGGCTTTCGGCTTTTATGTTGTCGTTGGCGGTCTTTTTGTCCTTCAGCCATTCCAGGGCTTCTTCGCTGTCAATGTCCATAACAACCAGGTTGTTAACCTTGCCGGTGACTAACCCTATATTGGCTTCCGGAAACTGTGTCCATATTTTGCGGACTCTATTCACATCTTTAGTGGCTGACTTATAGCCTTGGGGTGCAAACCTTCCCAGGGGCTCTTTCCCGTTGGGTCTAAGTGGTAGGATTTCCCAGCCCGCTTCTGCAAGTTTGACGGCTTCTTTCCGTTTGGAGCGCTCCATAGCTTTCGACCTGCCTCGGTGTCATTTTGGTGTCGAACAGTTATTATCCTACCACATAAAAAAACTGGCGCAAGTGTTTTTTGGGGGTGGTCACTGAAATTACGTGGTTTATCTGGTATAATATTTTTCCTGCGTTCTTCCGGCTCTCTTTCGGAACTCCGGGGGGTCGAGATTTTTCGGTATCGCTTATAAAGGGGGTGATTTCAATTTCTAAAAAAATTGATTCGGTTGTATCGGCACTGGAAAACAAGGTCGATGACATTGAGGAAAAGGTCGACGACAACCCCGACACTTTGACTGATGACGAAATAAATCTGCTTCTTGAACAAACTCCGGATAGCTGGTCCGGCCGCCGGGATCGGGAAGTAATGATTTTTATGCTCCATACCGGTTGCCGGGTAAGTGAAGTTGTTGGTCTGCGCTGGGGCCAGGTTGATTTTGAGGATCGGAGGATTGATATTTCCCCGAGTAAATTCTGGGGCGAACGTCGTCTGGTTGTCAGCAAGGAATATGCCTCCCGTTTAAAAGCCTGGCGAGATGTTGCCCGTGGCGATAAGTGGGTTTTTTCCAACGCGCGGGGCGGTGATCTCTCCGCGCGCTATGTGCGAGAATTTTTGGACACCTATTCTCTGCGCGCCGGGCTTGATGATGCACGGGTGAACCCTCACCTTTTTCGACACACTTTCGCGGAACGGTTTTTCCTGGAGACTGAAAACCTCCAGAAGCTCCAGCTGGTCCTCGGCCACAAGGATATTAAGACTACCGCGGAATTTTACCTCCACGTCCTGAGCGACGAGCAGCGCACACGGGTAACGACTACGATTGATATTGACCTGGCCCATTTTGAGAAGCGTTTGCCGAATATGACAATGACCCCGGGAAATAACCCGCCCTCTGATTGATTGTGCGTGTATTTGTTCGGGCGGGTGTTTTTTAATCGCTCTGTGAGCGGATTACAAACGCGGTTTTGCTTTATATCCCCGTTTTCGCCCCTGTGAACGGGCGATTAAGCTTTTTTAGGACTTGTTGGTGCGCCCAGCTTGCTCGAAGTTGGTCGCATCAAGCAAGTGGACCGCTGGTGGAGCGCCCCCACAAAGTGCGCGCGATAAAACGTGCGCGCATTAATGTTTTTTAGGACTTGTTGGTGCGCCCAGCTTGCTCGAAGTTGGTCGCATCAAGCAAGTGGACCGATGGTGTGGAGCGCCCCACAAAATGCGCGTGATAATTGTGAACTCGCAAAGGTTCAATGCGAGTCACCTACCGAAGGACCCGGACCTGGTGCGCCCAGGGTTCCGAGTAGTCTTTGTGATCTCTTAGGCCCGTCCGGTTTTTTGTCCTGATCGTCCCGGGCTGGATTTTTTTGTTTTCCGCGCCTGCGCCGAGCTTGAGGTATTGTTCCCCGTCGGAAAAAATGTGGTGGTTCCGGGAGATTAATACCCGAGCGTTTAACCGAACTCGGCAGCCGTCGATTTCGTGTTCTTTTTGAAGTCGCCGGATTATGTTTTCTGCATTTTTGACTGCCGAGTCGAGCGAGCTTCCGGGGTGCATTACCGCCCAGAATTCGTCGCCGGACGGGGACCCGGCGCAACCGCTGCCGGCCAGTGTGTCTGCAAAAATGTTTATTGTCTTGAACAGGCAAGCGTCGGCGAACTCCCGACCGTGATTGTTATTGAGCTTGCCGAGGCCGGCAAGGTCGGCGATCATTTTTACCGGCTTGGTTTCCGGGTGGTTTTCGAGCGCCCGGGTGATGGCGCCGATACCCGGAAAACCGGTGTCGACCTGGTAGGGTTTACCGTTCTCGGTAAACTTGAGGATTTTTCGGTTTCCAATCTTCATCCGGTTGTTTTGATTTTTCATTTCATCTTTTTGCGTGTTGTTGCTGTGCATTGCGACCATCTCCTTTTTGAAAGTTTTTGTTTTTTAAAAGACTCCCGAGGCCTCCCCCCGATAAAGAGGCCCAGGAATCGGATTAAAAAACGAAATAAAACTTTCTGGAGTGGTCGCAGGCAACAACGCGCGTTCTAAAGATACGGGTAAAAATCAAACCGGATGAAGTTTTAGGGAAGCCGACTTTTTAACACCGGCCACAATCCCGGGCGTGCCGGGACCGCAGACGTGGTTAGACCGGTAACAATCGTGCCTGGTCGTGCGTCGTGTACACGTGGCGGTTCAGCCAATCTTCGTCATCCTCCACGTCGTCCCATGCGTCGTCGATAACGTCGTCCAGCAGATCATCCCCTCGGATTTCCTCCATCGCTCCGAGGACGCTGACGTCGTAACCCATCGGGATCGCAACGCCCCGCACGCTGGACACGATCCAGTATTGTCCGGCGTTGTCCTGATATAGTTCCGCTTTCTGCGAGTCTGTCAACTCCATCTTTACCGCCTCCTTAGCGTTGGTCGCCACCCAGTAGTTAGTTTCTCTTGCCCTTGAAAGTTAATTCCTCAACAACCTCTGATGGGTCAATTTCTTTCTGTTTGTTGCATACAAAAAGAGCTTGCCCCGTATCCGAATCGTAGATTTTTTCTTCAGCGTTTGTGGGTTTGCTCCACAAGGGACGATCCCCGTCAAGAAAACGAGAACCGTCAAGTCTCTTACATGAAATTGAACCCGCCTGTCCCTCGCCGACGTGGTGTTCTTCATTCCAATGTTCCCAGACTTCATCAAGTGTACCAACGAAATTACAGGCTTCTGCGGCGAACTCTGAACCGTCTAAATGTGTAATGTGTAAGAATTTACCTCTTATTTCGTCCACTTTTTCTTGGGCCTCTTGTTTTAACATTTCCATCTCAA
>SL_5KL_010_SEDDRAFT_10001965_pt1 | contig 11867 bp, 10 predicted proteins | sample SodLakKL_010_SED_FD_9118 | JGI IMG/M metagenome (IMG submission 9118)
GCCTCAAAGGCCGGGCTGACGCCCTCCGGCGGGGGATGCCGGTCGAACTCAAAACCGGGAAAAACACCTCCCGGGAGCCGCGGTTTCAGGACAAGATTCAGGCTGCCTGCTACGCGCTCATGTTGGAAGAACGCGGCCTTGAGGTCGACCACGGCACCCTGTTATATACGAAAAACACGACGCTCGAACGCAGCGAGGAGTCGGGTGATCTCTCGCCGGCCAAGGAGTTCACAATGGGCCGGGGACTCCTGGAGTTCGTCGTCAGATCCCGCAACGAACTCGCCGCTCTGGAGGCTCGCGGCGAGGTTCCGACCGGCTACGAGGCCGACGCGAAATGCGAGTACTGTTTCGAGCAGGACACCTGTATGGTGGTCTCTGGTCGACTCGACCAGCAATCGAAGGCCGGAGCGGTCGGCAAACCAATCCCTGACGACGAACAGGAGTACTTCGAGCGATTCTACGAGGCAATCGAGGCCGAACGCCGGGCGGTCCACGACGAGTACCGCAAACTCTGGGAGCACCGCCGAAGAGCGCGCCGACGATGACCGTGCACTGATCGATCTTGAACCCCTTGGCCAGCGCGAAATCGAGGGCAACCGCTGGGAGCTGCGCGCACGCAAGCCTCCCGAAGCTGTCTCGAAACTCCGGGAGGGCGATGTCGCACTCGCCAGCGACGGCAACCCGGTCGAGGGCCACGCCGAACTCTGCCGGATCACCCAACTCGACGAGGAGGTAGTCGTCACCACCGACGAGCCGGTCGACCTCCATCGCCTCGACGTCTATCCCTCGGAACTGTCGGTCGACCGCATGCTGACCGCGCTCCACGACACCGTCCTCAAAAGCAACAACGACCGCAAAGACATCCTCTTCGGGCGACGAGACCCCGCATTCGACGACGGTAGGGAGACATTTATCGACAACAACGAGGGGCAAAACCAAGCCGTGAACCTCGCGGTCAACGCCCGAGACTGCGCGCTGATTCACGGCCCACCTGGGACGGGCAAAACCTACACCATCGCCCGGCTGATCCGCGCGCTCGTCGACCGCGGCGACCGCGTGCTGTTGACCGCGTTCACGAACCGCGCGGTCGACAACGCCGTCGAAGCCCTCCGCGAGCAGGGGTTCGAAAACATCTGCCGAGTCGGCACCGACACCGGCATTCGGGAGGATATGCTGGACCTGCAACTCGAAACGCGGGGCGAGCCACACGAGCGGGCCGCCGAACTGCAGAACGCGCCCGTCGTCGCCGCAACCACCGCCTCCTGTGGCTCGCGCGTGATGCGTGAACAGGCGTTCGACGTTGCCGTCGTCGACGAAGCCTCCCAGCTCACCGAACCGGCGGCGTTGGCCGCGTTGAACCGCGCCGACCGGTTCGTCTTAGTCGGTGATCACGAACAGCTGCCACCAGTGGTTCAGTCAGTCGACTCCGACAGTGAGACCGAAACAGCTGCAGCCGACGTGACTGACGGGAATCCGCTGTCGACCTCGCTGTTCGAGCGGTTAATCGATGACTACCCGGAGGCTGCGGTGATGTTAACCAGCCAGTACCGGATGAGCCAGCGGATTCAGGCGTTTTCGTCGGCGGAGTTCTACGATGGCGCACTCCGGCCCGCAACCGGAACGGTCGCCGCCCAGTCGCTCGCCGAGGTGTGTGATCCAACCCAGCTACCAGCGGAGCTCCGCGATCAGGTAACGTTCCTTGATCCGGGCGGCAAGCGCGTCGGCAACACGAACCCGGTCGAGGCCGACCGCGTCGCCGAAATCGTCGACGCGTTTGTCGCGGCCGGCGTCGAAAAGAGCGATATCGGTGTGATCGCCCCGTTCCGCGCACAGGTCGCCGAAATCAGCCGCCGCGTCGGGGTGACAGTGGATACGGTCGACCGGTTCCAGGGATCAAGCAAAGAGATCATCATCGTCTCGTTTGTGGCAACCGGTCGGCTGGAAGGACCGTTGTTCGAGGATCACCGCCGGATCAACGTCGCGCTCACGCGGGCAAAAAAAGGGCTCGTACTTGTCGGCGACCGCGAGGCGCTAACCGTCGACCCATTTTACAATCGGATGCTGCAGTGGGCCGATCGTTGACAAGTTAGCCAATAGAACCGTATATTTCGGCTGAACTACACTTTTTGGGGTTGCCTGCATCAGCATGTGCATGACCAGCGAATCGGAGACACGCAGTTCCAAAGAGGTCTCCCGAGACTCTGGACAGATCGGCATCCGCGAGCTGTCGGTAGCCGGTCTGTCGGGGCTTGTGGGAATGATTGCCATGCAGCCGATTTTCGGTGTCGCAACGATTATTGGGGTGCTTGATCCGAACGCCTTCTCGGAGTTTGCGAACATCGTTGGCTACGGATTGGACTTTGTGGGAGGGGTTGCTATTTTCGTCGCCGGTGGAGTGATCGTGTTACCGTTATTGTTCATTACGTTGGGAAATTACCTTCCGCCAGCAGGGAGTGTCCCCCTTCGAGGAGTAACGTACGGAACAATCGTGTGGACGGGGTTTGTGATCGCATTTTATACCGGCCAATCGGGAGCTGTACTCGCGATTTATCTGGTTATGACGCTCGTTAACCACTGGGTGTACGGTGCAGTGCTTGGATTGGTCTACACCCGATATGCCTCGATAGCGGTTTACGAGGTCTAAGCTGTGGTACGGCCGTCTTACCACCGGTTCAGGGTCTGAGNTTCAAACCACAGTGACGAACCACAATCTCAACTATTGANTCTGCACGTTGAACTTGCAGATACCATGTCGACCGTTGCCATACAGTCGACTGACAGTTGCGCATAGCGGTAACTCCCCGATTTTGGTATGTAACTATTANATACATATTATGTAAAAGACTGCACACACCTGTTAGTATATAGTATAAAAGAGTAAACGAACAACATTGAAAAACAACTGGTCAGAAATACTATATGGATAACTTGAACCTAACGGGATATGGCAAAACGCCATTCGGACGGATCCGGGCACAAGGGACAGCTTAACAGACGGGATTATATGCGGCTCGGTGGGGCGGCTTTCGGGGTAGCCGCACTCGGCGGCGTCGGGGCAACGGCGGCCGTCGCAGCCGACCCCGATACGGTCGTCGACCTCGGTGAAGAGGGCCTCTCAAATGGCGACGAAATCGACTCATATCTCGAAGAACACGTCGACAACGGCGTCGAAGTCCGAGTGCCGGAAGGCGAGTACGACTGGAACGGTCAAGGGTTCACTGGTGCGGTTCGAGATGCCGCCATCATCGGGCAGGGTGAGGTCATTCTCAACAACGTTGCCGGTCGCTACTACCAGCAGATTCGTGCTCGCAGCGGCACAGTTGAGATTCGAAACTTCACGATACGGGGCCGCGCAACGGGCGACGGTGCGCGGTTCCGTCTACAGACTAACTCCAGCGGAAAGATTTTGGTCGACAACGTCAACTTCCCAGATGGCTCCGAAGAGGGCGCGAAGGCCAAGGCGTTCTATGCGCCGCGTCGACACGCCGGGGTTATCGAGATTCGCAACTGCTACTTTGCGAACTTCGATGACAACGGCATCTACGCCAACTCGCCGGGTGCCTCGAACGGTGAAGGCGGGCAAGTTATTGTCGAAAACTGCACCTCACGCAACAACAATATTGCCGGGATTCGGGTCGGCTCGGACGACAGTATTGTGCGGAACTGTCTGGTAATCAATGACGAGGTGGCTCCAACAAGCCGCGGTGGGACGAACAACCAGCGGGGAATTCGAGTCCGTTCGGATGGTGATAATCTGGAGATATCCGACTGTGAAATCATTCACTCCTTTACCGGCACAGGTGCACCGATTCAGCTCCACCGTGGCGCGGCGGGCGGATCGGGGACGATTTCGAACGTCAGAATCCTAAACAACACAGGCAACCGGGCCATATTCGATCACGGTGGCGACACGGCCAGCGGCTGGACCGGTAGCAACATCAGCATAACCGGTGACGGTGATCTTCGTCACCCCTCGCATTTCGATGTTACAACGGGCAGCGACGCTGAGGAACCCACTGGTGAGGACCCACAGGGCTCGACCGACTATACAGGCACCCCACAGGTCAGCGAGGGCACTGACCGACTCCGGATTATGGCCGAAGAGTCCGACGGTGCGACTTACGAGTTTACTGCGACCGACGAAATCGTCCCGTTGTACGATCTGGACGTCTACAACGCTAACCGTGGCGAAAACGGCGAAGAAGCCTTCGAAAACGACGACGGCACCTGGACCGCAACCGGCGCACTCTCAGGGGCGTCGACCAGCGGCGATACTTTCGAGTTCGACGGCTTTATGACCGCATTCCAGATTGAGGGTGCACGTGATTCGGTCACGCTGTATCTCAACGGCCGACGGATCTCGAAAGAGGATTTACTGGCACAGTCTGCTGACGCTGACGACGAAAGCGAGTCGTCTGAACCGTCCGAGCCGTCGGAACCGTCCGAGCCGTCGACGGACGCCCACCGACTCCGGATTATGGCCGAAGAGTCTGACGGTGCGACCTACGAGTTCACTGCGACCGACGAAATCGTCCCGTTGTACGATCTGGACGTCTACAACGCTAACCGTGGCGAAAACGGTGAAGAAGCCTTCGAAAACGACGACGGCACCTGGACCGCAACCGGTGCGCTCTCAGGGGCGTCGACCAGCGGCGATACCTTCGAATTCCGCGGCGATATCACCTCAATGACCATCGAGGGTGCACGCGATGCGGTCACACTGTATCTCGACGATGAGGAAATATCGAAAGACGACCTCGTCGTTGAACCGGACGACGACGAGGAGGACCACGACGAAGAAGATCAAGAAGAAGAGGACCACGACGAAGAAGATCAAGAAGAAGAGGACCACGACGAGGAACTCTCCAACGTTCTGCTCATCGACGGCACCGTCTCCGATGATGTCGCTCAGTACAAGGTTGTCGTCAGCGGCCACATCGAACAGAGTGACTCGCTAAGCTCGGTCGTCGACGGCGGTAGTCCGTGGGACAAAATCCAGGACCGCGTCGACGGCTCAACCGCAACCGGTGTGGTCGCCAAAGGCCTTGATGGCTACCGATTCTCAGGCGAACTGGTCAGCTTCCAGGTCAACGGCAACGTCGACGTTACGCTCGAAGAAGTCAACTAAAGTCATGATCTCATACAGTGATTGGGAGTCGGTTTCGGCAGACCCGGACCCTGAGGCGGATCTGGGATATGTCGGCACTGATTGGGACGTCATTCGGACAACGCAAAAAAAGGGATCCCATCTCCTCTTTTTGCCGCAGGACGAACACCTTCTGAAACAAGAGGCGTTCGTGATTGCCACCGAATCGGCAGTCGTCGACATCGCTGACCATCGCTGAGGTCCGCTCCGAACCCAAGTTAACAACTCATTACTCCTTTCAACGTAGTATAACTTCGCAGGGTGATGTCAACATTACTGTTCGTGCAGCTCTGCACGGTCGCCGATCGCCTCGTGCACGCGATCGTGAAACGCCTGCAGCACTGCACTTTCGTCGTCCGCTAACACGACATCGCTGGCCATCAACGTCGCTAGGCCGAACGCTCGTGGGCTGGGTGAGTCAACTGTGTGAGATACAACCTTGATCTCATCCTGATCGATCTGGGTTAGAATCTCTTTAATCCCGGCCACGTTTAGTTTATCTTCCATTATTTCGCGATAGGTTTCTTCTATGACGGTAAAGGAATCGAGATCTTGGGCGAACGACAGCAGCATTTCGCTGGAGACCTGCTGTTGGGCGGCGGATTTCTCGTATCCTTTGTAGCGTTTGAGAATCATCAACGAGCGAGTGGCGTTAATCCGGAAATATCGCTGGAGAAGATCGGTCCCGTCGATTGATTCACGAAGCTCGGAAACAGCTTCTTCAGGGTCGAGTCCCCGGAGAATACCAGCAACGTCGACCTTTCGATTTAGTGGCATCTGGAGCGAAAATCCGTTGTCGGCAACTGCTATCTGAACGTTTGCGGTCGCGTGCTGGGCACAGTTGTAGGCAACGAGCCGCGAGAGTCCATCGTTGAACGCCCGGCCGTAGTTCGAATGGACGTAGAACCGTCGACGGTACTCGGTGCGGTCGATCTCGCATTCGACGATTAGCTGGTCGCTGGTGCTGATTGCGCTGTCGGCAAGATACCGCCGCTGTTCGTCAAACAGCCGACTGATCGCTCGGACGCTGTGTTCGTCAATAGGGAACTTCCGTAGCCACGCTCGTAGGCCTTCGATACCACCTTTCTTTAGTCGATTACGGACGGTGGTCTGAAAGTCGACGATTTCGCGGCCCAGATCGTACGACAGCGGAAGTCGTTCGGCAAACCACGAAGGGACGGTCGGACGCGCCGATGTGGGATCGACGTAAACCTTTGAGCCGCGCCGATAACTATACTCGTAGCTCTGGCCGCCGAGAACGAACACATCTCCGGGATCGATCGTGTCAAGATAGTTCTCATCGAGTGTGCCTACCCACTCGTCGCTGCCGCGGATGTGAACCGCACAGCTGAACGAGTCGGGAATCGTCCCGATGTTCGTCATATAAATCACACGCGCAAGGCGGCCACGTTTACCAATGAGTGGTTCGCCAACCGGGAACTCCTCGTAGTGATGCTCGCCGTCGGGCGGATCGTTGGTATCTCGCCATATTTTGGCGTACACGTTTTTGTCTTCGAGTCCGGGATAATCCGCAGTTAAATACGACATAAGCCGTTCCCAGTCAGTGGAATCGAAGCTACCGAACGGATACGCACGCTGGATGGTAGCTTTGAGATCGGCTTCCCGCCAGATACGGTTGATCGCCATCCCGTAGACGTGTTGAGCCGCAACGTCAGCGGCGTTTTCAGGGATGAACACGCGGTCGACGAACCCGGATTCGGCCCTTTTGAGCATGACCGCACACTCGATGAGTTCGTCGCGGTCAAGCGCGATCACGCGGCCGGTGACCGTCTGGCCGAGCTGGTGGCCCGCGCGGCCGACCCGCTGGAGTAGGGCGGCGACGGATTTCGGCGAGCCGATCTGGACAACTAAGTCGATGTGGGGCATATCGATTCCCAGCTCCAAGCTCGTTGAGGTCGTCACCACATCCAGCCGGCCGGCTTTCAATCCCTCTTCGATTTCGCCGCGTCTGTCTTTCGAGAGGCTGCCGTGGTGACAGCCGGAGTTAGTCTCACCATACTCGTCGGGAAACCGCTCGCGGAGCGTCTGGAGGACGCGTTCGGCACCGGATCGGGTGTTGGTAAAGACGAGGGTGTTGGTGTGGTCGCTGATGAGTTCGTGGAGTCGACGGTAGAACCGATCCTGGATGACGTCCCTGGGTGTGTTGANCAGGTCGTCGGTCGGACACTCCAGGGCGATGTCGAACTCCCGAACAAAGCGGCTGTCGACGATCTCGTANTCGCGTGGCTCGCCGCCCGGCTCGTTGCGGCCAACCAGNAACTCTGCNACCGTCGACAGCGGCTCGACCGTGGCCGAACAGCCGATTCGCGTCGGTGAGTTGTGGGCCATCGCTTCGAGGCGTTCGAGCGAGACCGACAGATGCGTACCGCGTTTGTTCTCGGCGAGGCTGTGGATCTCGTCGACAATGACGTACTCGACGGTTTCGAGTTTCCGTTTGAATTTCGGGGAGTTCAGCAGGATTGCCAGCGTTTCGGGCGTCGTGTTGAGAATGTGTGGTGTCTCTTCGAGCATCGCCTGGCGGGTGGCGCTGTCGGTATCACCGTGTCGGATCGCCTGCCGGATCTCGCAGTCGACGCTCCGGTCGGCCAGTCGCTCGGAGATCCCTTCCAGCGGAACGGTGAGATTCCGGTGGATATCGTTGGCCAGTGATTTCAGCGGCGAGATGTACAGACAGTACACGGAGTTGTCGAGGCCATTCTCGCTGGCCTGATCGCGGCGAAACAGCTCGTTGATGATCGCCGCAAACGATGCCAGTGTCTTTCCTGATCCCGTCGGCGCGCAGATCAGTGCGTTCTGCTTGTCGTGAATGTGTGGAATCGCTCCGCGTTGCGGCGGGGTGAAAAAGCCGCCGTTCGTCTCGACATACTCGCCGAACTCTTCGACCCACCACTCTCTGACTGCTGGGTCGAACAGCTCCAAGACGTCGTCGTCTTCGATGTCGACCGTCGCTGGGTCGAACGCATACTTGCTGGCTGCTGAACTGAGTAATTCGCGGCCGAGCGAGGCCATCTTACAGATTGTTTCCCTTGGGTGCGTAAGTCGATTGTGTTGAACAGGTAGGATCCGAACGGATTTCCGAGTCGACAGCCTTCAGCTACGTATGCAGGTAACGTTTCTCGGCACCGGCAGCGCGATGCCCACCGGGGGCCGCATGCAAAGTGGCCTTCTGCTGTCGAGTGCAGACCGCTCGCTGCTTGTCGACTGCGGTAGCGGTGTACTCCACCGGCTGGCAAACACTGACGTCGGCTACGAGGCGGTGAGTAGTCTCCTCCTAACACATCACCATCTCGATCACGTTGCTGATCTGTTGCCACTGATCAAGGCGCGGTGGCTCGCCGGCGAGGAACATCTCGAAATCGTCGGCCCGCTAGGGACCAAAGGGCTGGTCGACGACCTGCTTTCGGTATATGAGTATCTCGACGGCCGGATCGAACTCCGGATTCGAGAGGTGACCGCCGACCAATCGTTCGATGTCGCGGGCTTCCATACCGAAAGCCACGAGACCAGACACTCGATGGATGGGTTGGCCTACCGGTTCACCGAATCGTCCGCCGAGTTGCCGACGTTCGCCTTTAGTGGGGATACGGAGGCGTTTGCAGGACTCGCGCGGTTTGCCAGTCCGTGTCGGGTGTTGGCCCACGACTGTTCGTTCCCCAACTCAGTCGACGTCTCGGGCCATCCAACCCCGACGAGGTTGGGCGAGGCGTTGGCTGACTGTGAGGTCGACCGACTGTATCTCACTCATCTGTACCCCCACACCGAGGGCAATCTCGACGAAATGCGCGAGGCAGTCAGTGGTGGGGGGTTCGACGGCGAGGTTCGCATTGCCCGAGACGGGCTGCGACTCGATCTGTGACTGGGCGACTACTCGAGAAGGCCAATATCTCTGGCGACCAGATCCTGAATTCTCGATTTAAGTGCCGGGTCGACCTCTGCACACTCCTCGCCGTCGTGGCGGTTTTCGTTGTGGCGAGCGAGCTGGTCGGCTACCTTCGAAAGCGGCACCGTCGTCTCGGTGCCACAGGCTCCGCAAACAATGGGGATCGCCGGATCGTCAGAATCGTCGGTCATACGAAACGGTACGTCCGATGGGTAAAAATCAATCCGGTTTCAGTGGCGAATGTTCGTGTAGATCTTCAATAGATATTTCGACAAGAGACACCCGCAGCACCAACTCTTGTTCTCAGACTCACGGAGAACGATGTGACCATAGACTACGGTGTAGGTTAGTGTCATAACGCAACCGGCTAGCCTGAGGGTCTTACACGAGATATTTCATATACTTGCGTTCGTTATGCCGATTCGGATCGCTCACCAGCGTACAACCGTTGCAGTCTGGCTGTTGGTCACCCGTTATAAACTCGGGTTATCGGTTCTTGACATTTTGGATTGGAATCATACAGTTCAACGTATGCACGAGAGCGTAACTACTATCAGTTTCAAAATCGGGGTCGAAGCCTGCCGATTTAAGTCTGCGCGGAAGAAACCTTCGCTCAATGAGTGGGCCACTCGAAGACGGGTTTGGACGGGAGGTGACTGGCGTCCGAATCTCGTTGACTGATCGCTGTAATTTCGATTGTATCTACTGTCACAACGAGGGGCTCGGCGACACACGTGGACCGATGGAGCCCTCCAAAGACGAGATCACTGCCGACGAGGTTGTCCGGTTTCTGGAGGTCGTCGAGGAGTTCGGCGTTGAGAAGGTCAAATTCACCGGTGGTGAGCCGATGCTGCGGGCTGATCTCGAAGAGATTATTCGGCGAACACCCGACTCAATGGAGGTCTCGCTGACGACGAACGGTACTTTTCTCCGAGGGCGCGCGAAAGAGCTCCGAGCCGCCGGGCTCGAACGTGTCAACGTATCCCAAGATGCACTTGATCCCGAACAGTTCGCCCGTGTCACCAAATCTGGTGCCTACGAGACGGTTCTCGACGGCGTTGAGGCCGCGCTTGAAGCCGGGTTAGCCCCTGTAAAACTAAATATGGTCGTCTTCGAGCACACTGCTGGCTACGTCGAGGGAATGGTCGAACACGTCGCCGAACACGATGGGTTGCAGTTACAGTTAATCGAGTACATGCCCGAGCTGACTGGTCGCCCCGAGTGGAACATCGACATTGGACGGGTTCACAACTGGCTCGGGACGATTGCCGATCGCGTCGAACACCGACAGATGCACGACCGAAAACGATACTACGTCAGCAGCACCGACCCTGAGAGTCACAACGACGGTGACTGTGGGATGGTTGAGATCGTCGACCCGGTCGAAAATCCTACCTTCTGTGCAAACTGTCACCGCGTGCGCCTCACGCATGAAGGATATCTCAAAGGCTGTCTCAACCGCAACGACGATCTGCGATCGATGGGTGAGATGAGCCGTGCAGAGATCCGTGAGGCATTCCGGACTGTGGTTGCCAACCGAGTACCGTACTACGGCGAATATCTACTGAAAGGCGACAGCGACGAGTGGGAACTCAACGAAGCGTATATGCGAGCCTGATCAGCCGGTAGGAAACATCTGCTGGCCGAAAACGGGACATACTTTTGGGTAGTGACCAACTACTTATGAGCAGATAGAGAGACCGCTCGGTGTGAAGTTGACTGTCTTCGGTGCGAACGGTCCACTCGGCCAACAGCTAGTGGCACAGGCAGTCGACCGTGGTCACGAGGTGACTGCCGCCGTCCGGCCGACCGAACCGGTTTCACGGTTTTCGCCTCCTGTCTCCGTTGTCGAGGTCGACGTCTATGCGAACCGTAACATTGAGGCTGCACTCTCGGATGCAACGGCTGTCTGTAACGGACTGTGGCACACCGAACACAGTCAATCGGATTATCTCTCGGTGAGCGGAGCCCATATTCTCGACGCGATGGAGTCGGTCGGTGTCGATCGATATCTCACCGTCGCCCCGGCGACAGTCCGGGTCAACGACGAGCACTGTGGGTTCGCAGAACTCCTTGTCGGATCGGTGTTTCGGCTGCTTCGACCGACGGTCACCAGCGATGCAGCACGTCACATCGAAGACGTGACCGGACGAGAGCTCCACTGGACAGTGCTCCGTCTGCTTCGGCTTACCGAGGGACGGCTTACTCGCCAGTACAGAACGGGAAACATCAGTCTCGGATTTGGAAGCGTCTCATACAGTGACTGTTCGTCATTTATGCTGGACTGTTGTGAGCGTGGTATCTATCCGCGGATGCTCCCAAAGGTTCGAACCTGAGTTTCAGTACGGCGTTGCAATTGACGCCCATCGAGTCCGTCGACGATGTCGACAATCGCTGTAAGTAGTGACTCTCTGAATAATTAAACACACAATCAGAAACATTCTATCTTAGAAAACAATCAAGAGTGGTTTGATGTGTATTCCGTCGGTGACGAACTTATTGTCCTAATGTGAGTTACCGTTGCATCACGAGTAGGTGGGGTGTAACGGCACACACCGTGCGAGTAGTCGGCGTCTAATTAGTCTGCGAGCAGTCGACTCTCAGAGAGTATGTTACAACCCGTCACGCTGGGAGTGGTTCGTGATGTTTAAGTGCTGGAGCCGAGTTGATTCGCGTGTAGTACTGTAGGGGCATGGTGTCCCGAGTCCGTAGGGGCGACAATACAAACCAACGTGTTGCGGTAGCCAAGCCTGGCCCAAGGCGCAGGGTTGCTAACTCTGTGGCGTCACTGCCTCCGGGGTTCGAATCCCCGCCGCAACG
>SL_5KL_010_SEDDRAFT_10001967_pt1 | contig 11861 bp, 3 predicted proteins | sample SodLakKL_010_SED_FD_9118 | JGI IMG/M metagenome (IMG submission 9118)
AGGACTCTCTCATGGTCGTCGCTGGAGACAACGACCTCATATTCGCCTGGCTCCTCGGGCGTCCATATAAACTCGCTGTTGTAAACGTCCTCAGAGGCCAAAGCAGTTCCACCTAGAGTGATTTCTTCACTATCATCGAAGATCAGATCGTCTCCATCATAAACTTCAAACTCGATCTCTTGGGTCTCTTCTACATCTCCTGCGTTCGTGACCGAGTAATCAACTATGAGCGGTTCGCCTTGGACCACTTCCTCCGGAATATCCACTTCTACCTCGAAGAAAGCCGGTTCCAATACTGTAACCGTGACTTCATCGGAATCATCTTCGCTTAGAACCGAAAGATCGAATACCCCACCTTCGTCAGTTGTCCAAACGAAAGTTCCTTGGTATTCATCACCGCCATCCAGTGTTACCTCATCACTGTCTACTTCACCGTCATCCACAAGGAATTCTACATCTTGGGTCCCTTCTATATCACCAGTGTTCGTAACAACATACTCTACGACAAGATCTTCACCCATCTCTACTTCCTCATCGTATCCCTCTATTTCCACTTCAAAGTATGCCTCCTCTAAGACCTGGACCGTGACTTCATCGGAATCATCATCACTTGTCACCATCATGTCAAAATTTCCTGAGTATCCTTCGGTATCCCAGACGAACGTCTCTTCATATTCGTCGCCGGCTCCAAGCGTTACCTCCTCGCTCTCTTCAAGTGCGCCGTTGACGCTGAATTCCACGCTCTGTGTATCTGGCGCACCTCCCGTGTTCGTTACTTTGTAGTCGACAACGACGTTTTCTCCTTCTACTACCTCGTCATCATAGCTTGTGATCTCTACTTCAAAGAACGCCGGTTCAAATACCTCTACCGTAACTTCATCGTCCGTGTCTTCACTGGTCACCATAAGCGAGTATGTTCCCTGTTCCTTCGCACCCCACACGAATTCACCATCGTGCGTACCATCAGATGGCAGAGTTATCTCCTCACTATCTTCCAACGTACCGTCAACTAAAAATTCTATCTCCTGTGTATCCTCTTCATCTCCGGTGTTGGTTACAGCGTACTGAACAGTAACATCGTTGCCTTCACCGACTTCTGCATCATGATCTAATATTTCTACTTCAAAGTAAGCCTCTGGTTCCTCCATGGTAGTGAAGGTCCACGTGTCAGAGCGAGCAGTGAATTCTCCATCATCCGCAACCGCGTACCATTCATAACTCGTTTCATACTCTAGACCTGTCCACAAAACGGAAGCACGTTCCCCACTAGCTACATCATCGGTACCTATCTCACTATCATCTAGGGCATCGTAGAAAGATACTTCCATGGGATCGTCATCTTCATGCTCCGCGAGTACACTCAGTTCGACCTCAGTACTCACATCTACGGCGTCATCTCCTGGCTCGGGATCCTCCGGCGGTAAAGGTGCTGGCGGTGCACCGGGCTCCTGAACCGAATCTTCGTTATCTTCTTCCATATCCTCATTTGTAGCCCTTACAACGTACCACCAGAATATGTCGTCTCCTAGACCTTTATCTTCATCTACAAATTCATATTCGTTGGAACCGTCGGCTTCTAAACTCTCTACAAATGTCGCTTCATCCCACGGACCGTCTCTATCCTCGGAACGATATATGTTGTAATCGCTCACATCGTCTGGATCATCCGGACTCGGACTCCAAGTGATAATATTATCAACATCTCCTTCACCATGATGGTCCACCTGTAGGTCCCGTGGCGGCTCGGGGGGTATTCCGATCATCTCAAAATGACCACTTACATCTTCTCCTTCTCGTCCAACGTCATCTCTGATGGTCGCTCTGATCAAACACTCGTCGCTCATAACGTTGGGAACGAGCCAAGTGTGTTCGCCCCTGTCTTCGATATCTGAAGCTATCTCTGTCCACGAACCACCATCGTCCGAACTGTAGAAAAGAGATACACTGTCTATGCTATCTTCACCTTCTGAGCTAGTCCAGGTGATATCTTCTTCAGTATCCGCATGGAATACCTCTCCACCATCCGGTCGAGTTATGGTTATCTCAGGCGGATCACCAGGTATCTCGTCCATCACATTGTATCCTATCAAAGCGTAGTCCTGATTTGCCTGACCATCGTTGTTGGAATCTTCAGGTACATCCGCACCTATCACCCTTACCGTATAGGTACCCATCTCAACATCATCCTGATGTATGTAGACGTTCTCCACGTTATTCGAATCGTCCCAACCGTCTCCACTGTCGTCGAAATCACCGATGGCATCGGTATCTGGTAGACTCCAGCCGTTATCAAAGGCGTTACCTCGATACACATCGCCGTTGGGTGCTTCTACCTCAAGGTTAAGATCATTCTTCAAAGTAGACTCGTCACCGGCCTCGGCCTCCTTATCGATCCAGGTCAACGTTATCTTCAAGGGTTCATCTTCCCTATCCACCTGCATCTGATATTCGTTGGTATCACCGGTAGTTATCAACGACTCTTGATCTTCAAGCATGAAAGGTACGGGATCATCAAGAGGATACTCTAGCTTCGAAATGTCTACTATACCCCAACCTTCCGCTTGATTGGGTATGGGTCCTGGACCATCGATGTCGTTAGCAGTATTGATCAACAATCCTCTCACCATGGCAGGACTCGGACGATGACCATGATTGGTCTCATACCACTCAACTGTAACTGCGGCGGCTCCTGAAACGGCCGGTGTCGCCATAGAAGTACCGGACATCTGACCATAACCACCACCTGGCATAGTGGATTCTATATTATTACCAGGCGCTACAACATCCGGTTTTATACGGTTGTCGTTGGTCCAACCCCGGGAACTGCTACCCGCCATCTCCTCGGGCGTGCCTCCACGACCGTCATAATTATTTGTCGAACCAACGGAGATCACGTTCTTTCCAACCGCAGGAGAACCCACTGTGTTAGAACCTGGGCCCGAATTTCCTGTGGCCACCACTATCACCATGGGCTCACCGTCACCGGCATCTCTAGTTGCGGCGTCAAAATCCTCATCCGACTCGGTATAGGCTCCGGCAGTACCGGCGCCCCATGAATTTGAATGTACGTAGGCATTACTGCGATCTCTCGCCTCGGTAACGATGGGGGTGTAATCTTCCTCAGGACCTATCCAACCGCCTCCACCGTCAAATATCTTCACCGCAAACAACTCGGTTTCGGGTGCCGAGCCCTGGCCTGAATAATAATCTTCATATACCGTACTGCCCGTCCCGTGGTGGGTATCACCGGCCGCTGATCCAGTACAATGGGTGCCGTGACCATGACCGTCGTCCCATCCTCCACTAAAACTGTAGCCACCAAGAACTCTACCGGTAAAATCGGGATGACCCGCGTCACCTTCCGTACCGTCGCCTATCCCCGTGTCTGCAATTGCGGTTACCACGCCTTCACCTTTGTAACCTATCTGATTCATGTACGACCCATAATCCCCGTGTAATCGGTAAGCGGTATCAGGGTCATCATCTTCATCATCCATGAACCAGCATCCTCCACCGACTATCTGGGTTGCCATCTCATCGTGGAGTTGGGGCTCGATGTGATTCGATACATAATAAACATCGTTCATGTTTGCTATCTCTACAAGTTCGGACCTTTCTTCGATCTCCGTCACGATCCGGGTCCCGTCTACCATGTTGATGGTGACAGGTCCGGGCTGGATATCTTGTGCGAGTTTGAATCCAGGCTGGTAGACACCTACCCAATCTACAAAATCTAGCCTTTCGACTCTTTCCGAAAGCTCTGGAGTCATCCTCACTTCGTATGCGTAATTAGGAACATAATTGATGATCTCAACACCTTTTGACTCTAAGATCTCTCTCCATTCCGCATCTACGGGCCCCATCATGTCAACTAAATAAAGACCAAGAGTACCAGGCTCGTAGCCATCTATGGTCAATTCCGGATCGAGCTCAGGATAACCTTCTGTGGTATCGAATCGGTATCCCTTCACATTCAACTCGTTCCTGTGATCTAAACTATCAACGTCGATATCCTGTGCATAAGTGCTCAAATATTCAAAACCTTCTTTCGACGTTTCTACTAACGAAAAAGAATGGTATTCCTGGAGAACCTCGTATTCTGAACTTGCCAGTAAGTGTTCGACGTCCATACCTCTGTTTTGAACGAGGATGGTTATCTTTTCATCTTCTGTACCACCTGCAGAAAGGATAATCCCTGCTGAAAGTACAGAAACCAACAGAACGATCGATACAAATCCAACTAAAAAACATCTTTTTAATCTCATATGTTTTTCCTCCATAACAAAAACAATGTGGTTTCCATTTAAGTAAACAAAGTCCTAAGATTATTTAAAAGTTCCGTAGTAAAATTTTCTTCAAATTATTTTGTTATAAAAAAGAAAATCCGGGAATGGTTTTTAAAAACCAGTGGTGTTCAAATTCACTGGTAATCTTGGCATTCATCACAGTACTTCCTATCGTATTCCTCTATATGTCTTAGTTCACTTCCACAGGTCGGACAGGTATCACTTTCTTCATCTTCGCTGGCCGTAGTTCCTGCCGCACCAGCCGCGCCTGTACCCATTGCACCAGGGCCGCTTGCAGGAGGACCTTGTGTAGGTATATCTTCTTCCTCCTCTTCATCTCCTCTACGCATCACTAGTACCACCACTAATATGATCACTATGACCATCAGAAGTATCAAAAGAATCCACCATGGGAATGCATCTTCCACCGATACCTGTATGAACTCGTCACTTTCACCGCACCTGAGGTTAAATTCGAAATCACCATCTTCTTCGGCCTCCCAAGTGAACTCGCCCTGATATACGTCTCCAGCGTCAAGGGAGCCTTCGATAGTATCTACATATTCGCCATCCACATAGAGTTCGACGCTATAGGTGCCCTGAACATCGCCTGTGTTCGTTACCTCGAATCCGATGGTTATCTCTTCTCCTTTGTCAAATTCTTCTCCATCTCCTGGTGAAATGATACTGACTTCGAAGTACGCAGCACGTAATACCGTTAACTCGAAGGACTCTTCATGGTCGTCGCTGGAGACAACGACCTCATATTCGCCTGGCTCCTCGGGCGTCCATATAAACTCGCTGTTGTAAACGTCCTCAGTGGCTAAAGATATTCCTCCTAGAGTGACTTCTTCACTATCATCGAAGATCAGATCGCCTTCATCATAAACCTCAAATTTGATCTCCTGGGTCTCCTCTACATCTCCTGCGTTCGTGACAGAGTAATCAACTATGAGCGGTTCACCTTGGACCGCGTCCTCATCCGGGATACCCACTTCTACCTCGAAGAAAGCCGGTTCCAATACTGTAACCGTTACTTCATGGGAATCATCTTCGCTTAGAACCGAAAGATCGAATTCTCCACTTTCGTCCGTTGTCCAAACGAATTCACCTTGATATTCATCACCGCCATCCAGTGTTACCTCTTCACTGTCTACTTGACCATCATCGACAAGGAATTCTACATCTTGAGTCTCTTCTAGATCACCGGTGTTCGTCACAACATACTCTACGACAAGATCTTCACCCTTCTCTACTTCCTCATCGTATCCCTCTATTTCCACTTCAAAGTATGCCTCCTCTAATACCTGGACCATGACTTCATAGGAATCATCCTCGCTAGCCACTGATAGTTCATAAGTTCCTCCAGATCCTGTCTGCCAAGCGAATTCATCGTCATGAGTTTCACCAGGATCCAAGGTTACGTCTACACTGTCTTCAAGTGCGCCGTTGACGGTGAATTCAACGCTCTGTGCATCTGGCGCACCTCCTGTGTTCGTTATGGTATAGTCAACGACCACCGTTTCTCCTTCTACTACCTCGTCATCATAGCTTGTGATATCTACTTCAAAGAACGCCGGTTCAAATACCTCTACCGTAACTTCATCCACCGTGTCTTCGCTGGCCACCGCGAGTGAGTATGTTCCCTGTTCTCCAGCGGTCCACACGAATTCACCTTCGTGCGCATCACCGGGTTGCAGATCTACCTGTTCACTATCTTCAGGATTACCGTCAACTGCGAATCCTATCTCCTGTGTATCCTCTACATCGCCAGTGTTGGTTACAGCGTAGTGAACCGTAACATCGTCGCCTTCACCGACTTCTGCATCATGATCGATTATATCCACTTCAAAGTAAGCCTCTGGTTCCGCTATAGTAGTGAACGACCACGTATCGGACTGGGCAGCCAACTCACCATCGTCCGCAACCGCGTACCATGAATAAGTGGTACTCTCTTCAAGCCCCACCAGATCTACCTCGGCGCGTTCTCCACTCGTTACATCGTCATGAGTACCTATCACACTATCGTCGGATGCATCGTGGAAAGAAACGTCCATGTTCGTTCCTTCTTCGTGTTCTACATGAACGCTCAATTCCGTATCTGTGTCTACTTCCGTCGCTCCATCTTCCGGTTGAGGATCACTAGGCGGCAGCGGAGCTGGATCGACCGATTCGGTATTAAATGACCATGTGGACGAACGTGCTTCTTGCCCACCTTCTTCAGCAACGGCATACCACTCGTAAGACGTGAGCTGGTCTAATCCCGACCAGGTAACAGACGCTCTAGAACCACTAGCAACGCCGCTGTCGGTTCCTATCACACTATCGTCTGAAGCATCGTGGAAAGAAACGTCCATGCTCGCACCTTCGTCGTGTTCGACACTAACACTCAAGTCAGGTTCTATCGGAACATCAGTGGCACCATCTTCCGGCTCCGGATCAGTAGGACGTCGTGGTCCAGGCTCCGTTTCCTCTGGGACCACTCCTCCACTTATAACCAAGGCAAAATCTTGACTTCCTTCGGCAACATTGTGTGCACTCACAGAAACGTCGTAAGTCCCTGAATCTACGCCGTTCTGATCAGGCAACAACAAGATGGTCTGCTCAACGTTAAGGCCGTCAAAACCGGCGTCTCTACCACCGCTCCAATGATTGCTGTCGGGATCCGGCTCAGAATAACCTGGATTGGAACCCGTGAACGCATTACCAACATATCTCGTGCCATCCGGTCCTTGTAACTCTAGATCTAAATCATTAACGATGGCAGGGTCTGCACCGGGAGAAGCCGGTGGATCAGTCCAAACCAAAGTCACTTCTAACTCTTCAGAGGGATCGTCGACCTCGAACTGCATATCATAACTTTCACCCGTTCCGAGTTCTAATCCTTCGTCCCAGGAATCATAAGCTATTAAGTTTCGGTTATCACCTTCGAAATGAAGCACTCTGTCGAGCATGCTCCTACCAAAACCTTGATCGTTGTTCGGGAACCTGTTATCGTTCTCATAAGCCCCGCTACCGGTCATCTCAACGGCCCCGTTGATCATAGTAGCTCTAACCAAAGCGCCGCTGGGATTGAATTCATCCCCTGGACTCGGACTGCCAGAAGGATACCAACCGTCCTCATAATAATGTCTTATCTGGCCGGCCTGACCAGCTAGACCGGGACACGACATGCTGGTACCGTCCATACTTTCGTAGCCATCGTCCTGTCGGAATGAATCTCCCTGTAAAAGTTCGGGTATATTATTCTCACCTTCGATGTCATAAGGGGCCCCTCCTCTGGGATCATCATCGTCTCCTCTTGAGCCCGCCGAGTTTAGACCTGCCCCCACATGGAGTATGGTTGGTTTTATCCTTCCGTCTTCGGCGTAACCTCTACTGCTGAAGCTCGCTACATTATCCTGGGAAGGTGCATTCTCTGATGCTCCCGCGGAGATAACGTTCTTTGCTGAAGCTTGAGGTGCCATGCTATCCCCTGCAGGACCGGAGTTACCTGCAGCAAACAGTATGTTCATATCCTTATGATCCCACATGAACTCATCTGAAACCGCACTCGATTCGTCATATTGTCCCTCTCCCCGGGCTCCCCAGCTGTTGGTGTGTACCCTCGCACCCTGATCGTATGCGTCGCCGAAAAGACTATCGTACCACATCGCCGGGTCCGCGGGTAGTGCGAGACCTCCGGCCTCATCGCCCACATCCTGGAATATGACTCTAGCTTCTAAAGCGTTACCGTCGTGATTGCTGTACTCGCCATGAGGAGGAGATTCACCTAACACTGAACCTGTTACGTGTGTACCATGATATACGCCGTCCCCCAACACCGCACCGTCTGAACCATCAGGGATATAAAAGGAATGTATCTTTCTATGGTCCTCGTTTTCCTTGAAGGGTTCGTGAGGGCCTCCAGGATGATCGGGATCATAAAACGCTTCGTGCTCTATGTTGAGTTCGCTGTCACATACCGCTATCAACTGTCCCTCGCCGGTCAAACCCATGTCCGTCACCTTTCTATTATCTGGTTCATTGGTCTGTGCCACCCAAGTGGCGTCGGCATTGAAAAACTGATAATCATCGTGGACTTCGGTTATCGTATTCACGCCGTGGATCCCGGCTAGATCATCTATCCTATAAGGCTCTAATTCTAAAGCTATACTGTTCTCCCCTATATATTTGATATTTTCATCTAACTCTAATGTTATGATATCTCCAACGGCCAAATCTAGATCAAAACCGTCGAAGAAAGACGCCCTCACTTGAACATCTTCAGACCTCTCCGATAGTTCCCGATCAAATCTGTAAGCCGGTTGATAGATACCTACCCAGTTAACAAAATCTAGATCTTCTACTTCTCTTTTGGTCTCAGCATCCATCTCTACTATGTAGTTGTATCGGTGCCTGTAATCATGTATTACTACACCCCTACTTTCCAGGCCTTCTCTCCACTCCTCCATGATGGGGCCGATGAACTGAACTATGTGATAGCCAGAATCACCACGATAACTCTCGATCTCCAAGCCCTCTGGTAGGTCCGGCTCGCCGTCACCAGTATTGAATGAATAGGAATGCAGTGCTACGTGATCTCTATCGGTGAGTCTTTCTACAACATAACCCTGCTCGTGTAAAAATGCCGCATTCTCCTCTGACGTCTCTATAAGCATAAACGAGTCATAATCTTCCACCAGTTCATAACCTGGGTCAGATCTAAAATAACCCGATCCTGGAGCTCCGGCTCCTTTGTGTACCAATATAGATATTTCATCTTCCGTTCCTCCCGCAGAGAAAGCTATAGCTGCGGAAAAAACAGAGACCAACAGAACCATAGACACCAATCCTACTAAAAAATATTTCTTTACATTCATAAAACTTGCCTCCTCAACGCAGAACAGTTGAGTTTCATAGTTGGATTGGTTACTGATGTCAAAATATTTAAAAGTTTCGAAACCGAGGGTCAGTTCTAAAAACTGTTGTTAATATTTATTTTTTATCACAACAATTTCTTCAGGAAGGTATATCGCCCTTTTGGAATATCTTCATGGAAGCCACCAGGAATATGATCGCTATAGCCGTCAGCAGCACTAGATGCAACGGGTAGACAACACCGTCCAACAAGACCGAGTTGTAATCCCAGTAATTGGAGATGGTGAAGGGATGTACCGGTTCTAAACTCTCCACTAGATGTCCCGTTGCGAATAATCCGAATTGGACCAATATCACACCGAAGGAGACACCTACTGCGGTACGTGATCTTTTGAAAAGTACAGCGAAGAACATAGATACAGAGATGATCACCATGAACATGGGAACCGCTATCAACATAGCGATAAGATAAGCGATATCAGGAGTTTCTCCCACTGAATAAACTGACAGCATTATCATCAGACCCACTATAACGTGCATGATCAAAACAAACAAACTCAACGCTGAAAACTTTTCTAGAAGGTAGTTTTTTCTAGAAACGGACGAGGACAAAAGTATATCCAATCTATCTTCCTCAAAATCGGTGGTGACGCTTTTGACTGAGATATATGCCAAGTAAACACCTACTAATAGTATCCACCAACTGTAGACTTCGATGGAGATGAACCCCTCCATATCAGCCATGGAGAGATCCTCTCTACCCGCTGAAAATAAACGTACAAATGGAGTATCCATGAGTTCTTCCACAGGATCGACCGGTTCTTCAGTTGAAGCCATTCCCATGGGTTTTTCAACAGTTCCATCGATGAGAGCGATGACACCGAAGTATCTTTCATCATTATCATCGGTTCGTTCTAGAGTGTGATAATTATATGATGTTACATTTACTTCTCTCGGATCCGGCAGATATTGATTGGTATCTTCAACGATACGATACTCTACTGAACCTTCAATCCTTTCATCCATTTCCTCAATACTCACCCAATATAGATGTATTTCGTCATCTTCGATCTCAATACTTACCAGTTCCGCACCTACTAGCTCATCTTCTTCCATGTCTTCCATGACAGAGGGATACAATTGAGCATAACCTGCAGCCACCAGTGTCACTATTACGATGAATATTATGAAGCCCTTCCAACCTTTTCGGAATTCCATGGACATTATTTTTCCTTTCATTATATCACCCCTTCACATCCTTTTTTTCAAAGATGGTCAATGCGATGATCAAAAGTACTGCAGCCACCACAAACAATAAACCGATCTCTCCCCAGTTGATCGCTTCCCCGAAAAACAGTGAGTTGTGGTCCCAATAAGAGATCACTGAAAACGACCTTAAATATTCTAGACCCTGGGTCAGATCCCCTACAGTTTCTAAACCGAACTGGATCAGTACGAAAAGGAAGGCGAACCCCACTGCTTTTTTTGAATCTTCAAGGTATACCGCAGCTAGAAAAGTTGCTGCGATTATCACTAGGAAAACCGGCCACGATAGTAAAGTAGTGATGAAAAGAGTGGAAGCCGAAACCGTGCTCAATTCACCTAATGAATGTACCGAAGCGACCGTTACGAGTCCCACCACGGTCAAAAGGACTAATGTGTATGAGGAGATGGTGAAGAATTTTTCAAGTAGATATCGTCTCCTCGATACCGGCTTGGTCAGCAATATATCCATCCTGCCATCGTCGTAATCTTTCGATACGCTGTTCACGGATATGTAAGCTATGTAGATAGCGATCAAAAGGATAAAGAATATACCCCAGAACATGGAAAGAATACTCCGCAGGTCTGAATAATCGATACCGAACGCCTGAAGACCAACGGTTCTTTCTACGTTGCTCTCGATGCCTACCATCTCGGTGCGACGATTACCCTCTTCTTCTTCTCCAACGGCAACGACCATGAAATATCTTTCTGGTATCTCATCATCTTCGATATTCAGACGGTAGGTGTAGTTATTTTCACTTATGCCTTCTATCGTCTCTTCTGGAACCAACATCTGGGGGATCACCCCGACCTTCAACGTGTAGTTGTGCGCCCATCCTTTTTCTATCCATTCTAATGTTATTTCCTGATGATCATCTCCTTCTGTAACGCTTATCTCTATGTTTTCCGAACCCTCGAGATCGTCTTCAAAGGCCTCGCTCACGGAGGGGAACGCCTGCACAAACCCTCCCACTACTAAAGCCATCACTACTAGAAAGACCAAGTAACCTATCCAATTGTTTTTCAGCTCTACCAGTATCGATCTCATCGCTCATTTCCTCCGTCCGAATAATACGTGAGGAATAGCTGATCTAGACTAAAAGTTTCCAGGGACATATTGATTATATTTTGCTCTGATATCTTCTTGATGACCTCGTCGAGGTTACTGGTCACTATCATTGTAGCCCATTTACCATCCATCTCGAAGTCTTCTACTCCTTCCATGTTGAATATACTGGTATCCACGTGATCGTCGAATTCTATCTTTAGTTTTTTACCCATCTTTTCCTTCAGCGAATCTATTTTTTCTATCACCTGTAATTCTCCGTTTCGAATTATTGCGACTCGATCACAGACCTCCTCCACCTCGGCAAGGATATGTGAGGACATGAAGATGGTTTTACCATCATCTCTTTCCTCCCGTAAAAGTCTGTAAAACTTCTGCTGCAT
>SL_5KL_010_SEDDRAFT_10001968_pt1 | contig 11860 bp, 13 predicted proteins | sample SodLakKL_010_SED_FD_9118 | JGI IMG/M metagenome (IMG submission 9118)
TCATCCTTCGTCATCGCTGGCCAACCCCTCCGGGGTCACCAGGCCTGCCTTTTCCCTTATCTGGGTTTCGATGGACTGTGTAAGCTCGGGGTTCTCGCTGAGGTGCGCAGAAGCTTGAGCCAAGCCCTGTCCCAATCGCGTGTCGCCGTAGGAGTACCACGAACCCGACCGCGTAAGCACGTCCAGATCCACCCCTGCGTTGATCAGGTCGCGCTCGCGCACGATGCCTTTCCCGTAAATGATGTCGAACGAAGCCTCGCGAAACGGAGGGGCGACTTTGTTCTTCACCACGCGGACGTGCACGCGCATCCCCACGCGCTCCTCCCCTTCGGAAATCTTCCCCTCCGGCCATATATTGAGCCGTGTGGATGCGTAGAACTTGAGCGCCCGTCCTCCGCTGGTGGTGGTTCCCGGCCCCCATGGGCCCGACTGAATGGTGGAGCGGATCTGGTTCACAAATATGGCCACCGTCTTGGACTGGGCAATGGCTGCCGCCAGCTTGCGCATCGCCTGGGACATCAGCCGTGCCTGTAAGCCCACTTGCGCATCGCCCATCTGCCCCTGTATCTCCGCCTCCGGGACCAGTGCGGCCACGGAGTCGACAACGATGATGTCCACCGCACCGGAGCGAACGAGCTGTTCGGTGATTTCCAGCGCTTGTTCTCCAGAACTGGGCTGAGAGAGAAGCAGGTGATCCAGGTCGACGCCGATCGCCCGCGTGTAGTTGGGGTCCAACGCGTGTTCGGCATCGACAAACGCCGCCGTGCCCCCCAGCTTCTGCGCTTCCGCAATGATGTGCAGCGCCACCGTGGTCTTCCCCGAGCCCTCCGTGCCGAAGATCTCCACCATACGTCCTCGGGGGACCCCCCCGACACCGAGTGCCACATCCAACCCCAATGAACCGGTAGGGATCACGTTCACACCGGCAGCCACCGTTTGCTGACCCAGCCACATGATGGAACCTTCGCCATAGTTCTTCTTAATTTGCTTCAATACACCATCAAGTACTTCACGTTTGCCCATAAGCTCCCTCCTAAGCAGCATAGTACGCCGCGTCCTTACCGGTCACAAGCAGTTGCAGCTATCTGACCGCTCACCCGGCGCCAGGGTCCCGCAGTGTGCGGAGGACCATCTGTGCCACCGTAGTATCCAGCTGTCGCGGATAGGCGTGCACCCGCGCCGACAGCTCTTCTCCCCTCTCAACCATGTACTCCACCGCCAGGGCTTGGAGAGCGAAAGAAATGTCCATGATCTCCACCGGGTGACCATCTCCGGCGGACAAGTTGACCAACTCCCCCCGCCCCACAATGTACAGCCTTCGCCCGTCGGAGAGCTCGTACAGGTGGACGTTCGGGCGGACCTCTTCCACGTTGCCGGACTGCGATCGCAACGCATGCATATCGATCTCGTAGCCGAAGTGCCCTGCGTTGGCCCATACAGCGCCATCCTTGGCCTGCTCCAGTACGTCTTCGCCGATCACGCCCGCACGCCCGGTGGCCGTGATCACGAAGTCCGCCGCCGCAATTCCTTCAGCCAGATCAACCACCCGATAGCCCTCGAAGGCCGCCTCCACCGCCTTCACCGGGTCGGTCTCCGTAACGAGCACCCGCGCCCCGAGTCCGGCCGCCCGCAGGGCCAATCCCCGACCGCACCAGCCGAACCCCACTATGAGGACGTTCTTCCCCGCGACCAACAGGTTGGTAGCTGCCATGAGGGCTTCCCAACTGGACTGGCCCGTTCCGTAACGATTGTCCACCAGATATTTCATCCGCGCGTCGTTGACGGCGATCGCCGGGACCCATAAGTCACCTGCACCCTCCAACTCCAACAGGCGCTCCACCCCGGTAGTCGTCTCCTCGCATATACCGGTGAGTTCGGGTGCCCCCTCCCGGCCCCGCTTGGCCAGCGCAACCGCCACATCCCCGCCGTCCTCTACCACGATCGTGGGGCGGAAATCCAGCAGCCGCTTCAGATTGGCCTGGCGCTCGTCCTCCGACTCACCGCGTCGGGCGTGCACATCGATGCCCTGTACCTCGGACAACGAACCCACCACTTCGTCTTGCGTCGACCACGGGTTCGACCCCACGGCCAAGATGTCCGCCCCGCCCGCATGCAACGTCAAGATGAGCACCGCCGTCTTCGCCTCCAGGTGCAACGCCACCCCGATGCGCTGGCCGTCGAGCGGCCTCCGGCCGGCGAACCGCTCCCGCAACATCGACTGAAGCGGCATATGCGCCTGCGCCCAGGCGATTTTCTGCGCGCCCTGTTTGCTCCCCACCTATGCCTCCTTATCCTTACATGACCCGGGAACTGCTTGCCGCGTGCGGGCCGCTTCCTCTAACAATACCGCCAGAGCCAGCGCACGCTCCAGACGGTCGCCCACCGTCACGGCGCCATGCTTTCCGATTAAGGCAACGCATCCATCTCCCAGGCTGTGGCTGACCGCCTGGGCTACCTCCCAGCTTCCCGGCGGCGCTGGATCGCTCACCGGGACGCGCTCGCCTAGGAATATGCGTGCCTCATGTGTCACCGGCACCAGCTCACCCCGGCAAGCGGCCGCTGTAGCCGCCGGGGAATGCGTGTGCACCACGCAGCTGATGTCTTCCCGAGCCTGGTACAACGCCACGTGCAGGCGCCATTCGGAAGATGGAACGCTTGCCCCGGTCGCCGCTTCTCCCGCCGGGTCCAGGGTTACAATCTGGCGAGGCTGAAGGCGGGCATACGGAACCCCGCTGGGGGTAATGAGGATCTTTTCTCCCACCCGGGCGGAAGCATTTCCTGAGGACCAATGGGTCAGCCCCAGCTCCGCCATCAGCCGGGCAGCCCGGGCCACCCCCTCACGCCATGGCCGCAGCGATCGCCTGTTCATACGGAGGACGCAACACCCCCCGCTCGGTAACGATGGCTGCAATCAGCTCCGCCGGCGTGACATCGAACGCGGGGTTCCAGGCCTGGCTGCCCTCCGGGGCGGCCCGTTGGCCCAAGGGAGCCAGCACCTCGTCATGCTCCCGCTCTTCGATAGGGATCTCCCCCCCCGAGGAGATCCGTGTGTCGATCGTCGATGTCGGCGCGGCCACATACAGCGGCACCTGATGGCGAGCTGCAAGGCAGGCCAGGGTGTACGTGCCGATCTTGTTAGCGGTATCCCCGTTGCCGGCAATCCTCGGCACCCACGAGGACGGCATCCACCGCCCCGCGGGCCATCAACGCACCGGCCGCCCCGTCAACCAATACACGAAACGGGATGCCCTCCTTGAGGAGCTCCCAGGTGTTCAACCTCAACCCTTGAAGGAGCGGCCGCGTCTCGCCCAGGTAGGTGCACATGAGCTTTCCTTCCGCCCATGCCGCCCGGACCACGCCCAACGCCGTGCCGTACCCACCGGTGGCCAGTCCGCCTGTATTACAGATGGTGAGCACGGAACTCTCCCCCGGCAGAAGCCCCGCACCGTGCGAACCCATCGCCCTATTCCCTTGGACATCTTCGGCATGCACTCGGCGAGCCTCGGCCAGTAGCGCGCCCCGCGCGGCGTCCATCGGCTCATCGGCGTGAGCCTTCCACACGCGTTCCAGGCGCTCCAGAGCCCAGAACAGGTTGACCGCCGTGGGCCGGGAGGCCGCCAGCCCACGCGCAGCTTCGGAGAAAGCCCGCTCGGCTTCCTCCCGTTCCTCCACTCCTTGGACGGCCAGTACCAGCGCGTAGCCGGCGGCGATCCCGATCGCCGGGGCACCGCGCACGGCCAATCTTCTGATCGCGTCGGCCACCTCCTCCCACGTGGTGAGTTGAAGCCATTTCTCGCTCACCGGCAGGAGGGTCTGGTCCAGGAGTTCCAAGCTGCCGTCCGTCCAACGAACAGGCTGGATCAACTCTGATCCTTGATGTACGGCTTGCCCAAGGCCGTCGGAACGTGCGTTCGTCCGAGGAAACCGGCCAACACAAGTACCGTCATAACATACGGGAGCATGAGGGCGATGTCCGATGGGATCAACACCTGGAATCGCATCGACAGCGCCTCCACAAAACCGAACAGGTAAGCAGCCAAGAACGCCGGGACGGGTCTGTATTTCCCCACCACCATTGCGGCAATGCCGATGAACCCACGCCCTCCCACCAGTCCTGCCGTGAACCTCCCCAGACTGTTGAGCAAAAACGCCCCGGCCAGACCACACAACGCCCCGGTAAGCACTGAATAGAACACCCGTGTCCGGTACACGTTTACCCCGGCGGTGTCCGCGGCCTGTGGGTGCTCGCCGACCACCCGCAGCCGCAAGCCCCAACGAGTTCGGAACAGGAAAATCTGGGCCAGCACAACGAGGCCCAGCATGACCCACGTGAACAGCATCGGATCGATCCTCACCACGGAAGCCGACCGACCGCGCCAGTCCCAGATCAGCACGGTGATGAACAACGCCAGACCGGCAATCAGGATGTTGATCGCCGCCCCGGTCACGACGTGATCTGCCCGCAGGTACACGCACCACACGGCGTGAATCAGCCCCAGCAACATGCCCATGAACACCGCTGCGGCAATGCCCAACCACGCATTGCCGGTGAAGTAGGTCACCAAGGCCGCGATCAACGCCCCGGCCAGCGCGGTCCCCTCGACACCGATGTTGATGATGCCCCCGCGCTCGGAGAACGTCTCGCCCAGCGCCACGAGGGCAACCGGCGTCGCCCTTCGCAACGCTACAAGCAGAAGATCAAGGCTGAGCACGCCCATGAGCCCTCCTTCGATTCCAGAGACGGGACAAGTAGCGTATAAGCTCCGGGGCAACCACGAACAGGATCACCAACCCCTGCAGCACCTCGACCAAGTCGCGCGGTGCCACCCCGGCCCGGTCAACCCCCGCACCTCCGGCGCGCAGCGCCCCCATCAGCAACGCCGCGAATATCGCACCGATCGGGTGGGCCCGCGCAATGAGTCCACCGGCGATGCCGTCCCACCCATAACCAGGCGAGAACCCTTCCACAAACGCGCGGTGGTTGCCCAACGTCTCGGACGCTCCCCCCAGTCCGGCGAGCACCCCGGCAATCGCCAACGCCAACACCTGGGTCCGAGCGATGTTCACCCCGCCGTACTCCGCCGCTGTCGCGCGCAGCCCCACTGCCCGCATCTCATAACCACGCGGGGTACGGAACAAGAAGTACCATACGACGAGCACCACCACAAACCCGACCACGATGCCCCACGAAAGCTGCGTCCCCGTAATCATCCGCGGAAGCTCCGCGGTCGCGTCGATACGCACCGTTCGGGCGGCCATCCGGCCCCCATGGAACGGCCCGCCCGGCGACACAAACCACCGGGTCAGGTACAACGCCACATAGGAGAGCATCATCGTCGTCACGAACTCGTTCGCCCCGCGGTAGGCGCGCAACCACCCCGGAATGAACCCCCATAACCCTCCCACGGCGGCACCGAACAGAAGACACACCACCACATGGATCACGGGAGGAAGGCTGAACGCAAAGCCAGCCCACGCCGCAAAGAACCCCCCCATCAACAGCTGCCCCTCGGCCCCGATGTTGAACAGCCCCGCGCGAAAGGCGATCAGGAAGGACAACGAAGTGAACAACACCGGCGTCGCCCGCATCAGCGTGTTGGCAAACCGGAAGATGTCGCTGAACGCCCCCAGCACAAGCTCGCGGAACACCGCCGGAACGGAGTGTCCGGTGGCCGCCGTGATGATCGCTCCCACTCCCAGACCCAAGGATACGGAAATGGTGATGATCCCAAGCTCTCTAAGAAGTTTCACCGGCGCCCCCCAGCATCATAAGCCCGATCTCCTGCTTGTCCGTCTCCCGTGGTTTGCGTTCGCCCACAATCTCACCCTGATACATCACCATTAACCGATCGGCCAGCGTCATCAGCTCGTCGAGATCCATGGACACGAGCAGTATGCCCACGCCCTCGCGCCGCATGGCCAGAAGCTGTTCCCAGACGAACTCGATCCCGCCGACGTCCAACCCCCGTGTCGGCTGCGCGGCCACGATCACCTTAGGCTGGCGATCCAATTCCCGCGCCAGGATCACCCGCTGCTGGTTCCCTCCGGAGAGCGCCCGTACCGGCGTGTGCACACCCGGAACCACAACGCTGAACCGCTCCACCAACTGACGCGCGTAGCTTGCGATCGCCGCCTTGGATTGTCCGACACGGCGCACAGCGAACGGGGCCTCGTACTGTCGGCCCAATATCGCGTTCTCGGCCACACTGAAGTTCAGCACCAGGCCTCTGCGCTGTCGGTCCTCGGGTATATGCACAAGGCCCACCCGTGCCACCTCCCGGGGCGTGGCTTTGGTGACCACCTCACCGTCCACCACCACCCGCCCCCCGCGGACCCTGCGCAGCCCACAGATCGCTTCCACAAGCTCGCTCTGCCCGTTTCCCTGCACGCCCGCCACGCCCAAGATCTCGTGGTCGTGCACCGTGAGGTCCACTTCACGCACGGCCGACACACCCCGGTCGTCGTCCGCACTCAGCCTCTCTACCTGTAGCAGCGGACGTCTTTCGCTGGCCACACGGTCACGCTGGACCTCGAACACCACCTCACGCCCCACCATCATCTCGGCAAGCTGGGTCTCGGTTGCTTCCCCCGCAGGCACCGTCCCCTCTTTCTTTCCCTTGCGTAACACCGTGATTCGATCGCAGATGGTCAACGCTTCCCGGAGTTTGTGGGTGATGAACACCACGGCCTTGCCTTCGTCCCGCAGCGCTCGGATCGTGTCAAACAGCGCGTCCACTTCCTGCTGGGGGAGCGTGGCCGTCGGTTCATCGAGGATCAGCACCTCTGCGCCGCGGTACAGCGCCTTCAAGATTTCTACACGCTGCTGCTCGCCGACGGAGAGCCCCTCCACAATGGCGTTGGGTTCCACTTCCAACCCGTACTTCTCCGAGAGTTCACGTATGCGCCGGTTGATGTGTCGGCGATCGAGGAGCGGGCCCTTGCTCGTCTCCCAGCCCACGACCATGTTCTCCGCCACGGTAAGCTGCGGGACCAGCATGAAGTGCTGGTGCACCATTCCGATCCCGGCTCGAATCGCCACCGCCGGGTTGTCGATCGATACCGGCTGATCGTTGAGGTAGAACTGCCCCTCGGTGGGGCGAAGAAGCCCATAAAGAACGGACATGAGCACGGTCTTCCCCGCGCCGTTTTCACCCAGAAGCCCGTGCACCTCGCCGTAGTACAGGGAGAGGTCGATGCCCTCGTTGGCTGTGACGCCGGGGAACCGCTTGGTGATTCCCTCCATGCGTACAGCTTCTTTGGGCATCGACCTCTCCCTTTCGTTCACCAGCGTCTTCTTCGGATACTACTGGGTCTCGATTACGATCGTGCCGTCCAGGATGCCCTGAACAGCCTCGTCCAGCTTCAGCAGGATCTCCCTAACTAGGTCGTTGGGCAAGGAGGCCGTGGAGTCGCTGGCCTGGATGTACTCGTCCACATCCCAGGGGCCGAACGCCACCCCGGTACCCCGGCGCTGCTCGGTGGCAATGCCGTACTCGATCACGCCGGGCTCCCACGTGCCGTCGATCACCTTCATGATCTCTTCATAGACCGCTAGGTCGACCCTCTTAAGCCCGGAAGCGACGATCACGTCGGAGTGCTCCGGCACCGACCACGCCTGATCAACGTCCGTGCCGATCGCCCAGCGCCCGTCGACTTCCTCGGCCGCGACGAACATCCCCAGGTGAGAGCCGCCGGCCGCGCCGTACAGGACATCAGCCGTAGCCCGGTACATCTCCTCGGACAGTTCCATGCCCAAGCTGGGGTCGTCCCACGCGCCGACGAAACGATAGTCGACCTCTGCGTCCTCGTTCACCCACTGCATGCCTTGGGTAAACCCGTCCACAAACTTCCGGATCAGCGGGATGTCCATGCCGCCCAGCACGCCGCCTCTGCCGGTCTCGCTGATCATGGCGGCCACCACACCGCACAGGAACGCGGGTTCTTCGTCCCTGAACAGCACTGAGGCCACGTTATCGACGTCCGCCACATCGTCGACGATCACGAACTTCTGGTCGGGGTAGTCAGGAGCAGTGAACTCCAACGGCTCGGCGTGGTCAAAGCCGATAGTGACGATGATGGCGTACTCGCCCGTCCGGGCGAATTCCCGGTGATACCCCTCATAATCGGCAACCTCGCGGGGTTCCACATAGTCCAGGACATCGTCCACGCTGACACCGTACTGCTCAGCGATCTCCTCGGCGGCCATCTCGGCGCCCCAGAAACCCATGTCGTTGAACGAACGGTCTCCCAATCCACCTGTAGCGAGGATCAGTCCAATCTTGGGATGGCCGACGGCCACTGTAGCAGCCAACGCCACGACCGCAAGTACCAATAGCAATTTACGCATCACAACACCTCCTAAAGGTATTCTGCACCATCATAGGCCTCGAGTACACCCCGACGTGTTTCCGCTTTCACCTCCTTGTCGTGTTTCGGTAACCATCTCAGCCTCCCAGAGCCACGGCAGCTTCCAGGGCAGCGGTGATCTCCTCGACGATCGCATCGGCCACCACATCCCGATGAGGATCGTATTCTCCGGTCGAGGCCCTCCGTGCATCACCGTCCACCGCCAGGATCGCCCCCGCCTGCGCCCTGCGCAACGACGCGACACAGAGGATCGCCGAGCATTCCATCTCCACGGCCAACGCACCGGCCGCAGACCAGACATCGAGACCTGTGTCCAGCACTCCTTGGTAGAACAGGTCCAACGTCACCACCACGCCTCGATGCGCCTTCGCGTTGACCACGGCTGCGGCTTCCCACAGTGCGGCGACGACGTCGGGATCCGCCAGGGCGGGCCATCCTTGCGGCATCAATCGTTGCGTGGTTCCATCGCAGCGTCCGGCACCGGTGACCACCACAAGCTCTCCGTCGCGCACATCATCCTGCAGCGAGCCGGCCGTGCCGACCCTCAGCAGCAGGCGCGCCCCCGCCCGGATGGTTTCCTCGGCGATCATCGCCGCACCGGGCGCCCCGACACCGGTGGAAACCACGCCGATATCCACGCCCCGGTACGCCCCGCGATAGCAATGGAATTCCCGATTGGAGGAGAGCAAGCTGGAGCCTTCCAGGTGCTCGGCGATCCGTTCGGCCCGGCGGGGATCGCCCGGCATGAGGACACGCTCCGGCAGTTCACCAGGCGCAATCCCGAGACTTGGAAGCTTCACGCCTGCCATAGCTCAGTATACGCCGCGCGCCTTCAGCGGTTCAACAGGGGTTCCCGACCTCGAAACTCCATCGAGATGATGTTCCTCCACGGCTCCTCCTACCCAAGCAACCGGCGGATCACCTCAGCGCGGAACTCTTCCAGCAGCTCCACCAGCGTCTCGTCCGGCTCGACGATCTCCTTCGCCTCCTCGGCGGAGATCAGCCGTGCCTCCATCACCGGCCGCTCCCCACTGAGGTCGATCACCACCTTGCCCATGTAATTGCCGTACTCATGGGCCTGGACGATCAACGTATCGTGGACCCACTCGCCCTCGGGCAGGCGGGTGTGGGAGTGTCCGTCCACAAAGAGGTCGATCCCCTCGACCTCCTCGGCTATCCGTCGGGAAACGCTGATGCCGATGTGTCCAAGCGCGACCACGAGGTCGACTTCGTACTCGTTTCGGAGCACGTCCGCGTACCGCTGTGCAGCCTGCACGGCGTAGTCAAGTGCGGCGTCGATCTTCTCGTTCCGATCCATGTCGGGGTCAATGCCTTCACCGAAGTCGATGCCCTCGATGTTGCGCGGATGTGTGGTCACATAGGCGTCCGGCGTGGCCAGGCCGAAGATACCGATCGTGTAGTCGCCCGCCTCCTTGATCACGTATGGGTCGAACAGAAGTTCCTCATCCTTGAACACGTTGACCGCCACGAGGTCGAACTCGATGTACGCTTCCTCCAGCTCGAGCAGTCGGTCGTAACCGAAGTTGAAGTCGTGGTTTCCGGGCACCATCACGTCATATCCGGCAACGCTCATGGAGACGGCCGTGCTCTCGCCCTCCAGCTGATCGGTGATCGGGCGCCCATGGATGGTGTCGCCGGCATCCATTACCAGCACGTGTTCGTACTCCGCCCGGAAATGATCAATCAGGGCGGCGATATAGGGCATGCCCAGCCTGCCCTCGTCGATTTCGATGCGCCCGTGAAGGTCGTTCGTGTGCAGCACGACCAGCTCATGTCCCGCGCCCAGCGTTGCCATGGGCGCCGCCAGGACCACAAGTCCTACAGCCAGCGCCGCAAGGGTTCTGTTCTTGCTCATCTTATCCCTCCTCAACGCACGCGCTCGCCGCGCATGTCTCAAACGAGCCAACCGACTCTACCGGCGCTTTCAGCTGAGCACCGCTATCCGTCTCACCGCTCAGCCTGCCGACAGGCGAGGCCGCCTGTCCGGGGAGCCTCGGCAACCTCTTGACAGACGGCCTCACAGAGATGCTCACTTCCCGGTGAAACTCTACCAGACCACGATCCTTCCCTCGACCAGCGGGAACACAGGGCTGTACTCTTGCAGGTAGGCGATGAACATCGCCTGGTCGGTCTTGTCTGCGACCGCGATCTGCTCGGCGTCTTCTAGCATGGTGTAGCCGTCGCCGCCTGCAGCCAAGAAGTCGTTCGTCGCCAGCGTGTAGACCTCATCAGCCACGATCGGTTCACCGCCGACGAGCACGTCGATTACCCGTTCCCCAGCAGGCTGTGCCGGATCAAGATACACGCGCAAGCCGCTGATCTGAAGGAACTTGCCCGCAACCTCACCGTAGGAGCCGTAGCCGTGCTCCAGAGCGTCGATGATCTGCTCTCCGGTCACCTCCAGGGTGACGACCTCGTTGTTGAAGGCCAGGATCTCCATCGCCTGCTCCAGGGTGATGTCCCCCATCTCCGCCGCTGCTCTGATTCCTCCGCCGTTGTACACGGCGATGTCGGCACCGGTGTAGTACCTGATCACATCGCACACGAGGTTGCCGAGGTTCGTCTCCTGGCTTCGAACCTGTTCGCGGTCCCCGTCCAACCTGATCTCCGACTCGGCGATGACCGTGTCCAGCGCAAGCGCCGGTCCAACGAACAACGCACCAATCAACAGCCCTGCCACTGCGCCCAGAAGCTTTCTCTTCATGTGCATCCTCCTCCTTCGTCCGTCCCGAGGGGGCCGGAAGGCCCCGCCGATCGCCACCCTTTGCGGCCCGGCCGCCTGACCGAGCGAAGGCGACAATGTAGTCTGTAATTGTACTTCGCGGACCGCGAACCCGTCAAGGCGTGCATCGGGTTCGCCGGGATTGCGGCCCAACGACCCAAGGAACGCCCCAAGGAACCGGACGAACACGATGAGCCGGCCGCAATGTGCACCGGTCGGCGGCTTCGGTTAGGCTGCGGATGAGATGAACGCAAAACGGGTCATGGCCAGCAACCGACGGGCAAGACGCGACTACGAGATCGAGGAGGTCTACGAAGCCGGGCTCAGCCTGACGGGCTCGGAGGTGAAGTCGATCCGCGCAGGGCGGGTCTCGCTGGACGAAGCGTATGCGCGCGTGGAGGACGGCGAGGTATGGTTGCACGGGATGCACGTCGCGCCCTACGGCCCGAGCTCCCACCAGGGACATGACCCAGGCCGCCCGCGCAAGCTCCTGCTACGGCGCCGGGAAATCGATCGGCTGACCGGGCTTACCTCGCGCGCCGGGTTCACCTTGGTGCCGCTGTCGCTCTACTTCAGCCCCCGCAACTACGCGAAATTGGAACTGGCGGCGGCCAAGGGACGCACCAAGGTGGACAAGCGCAGAAAGCTCATCGAGGAGGAAGAAGAACGCCGTGCACGCGAAGCGATGAAACGGCACATGCGTGGGTAGTCGAGAGGTAGGTGGTGGGTGGTGGGTGGTACGTAGTGGGT
>SL_5KL_010_SEDDRAFT_10001969_pt1 | contig 11856 bp, 15 predicted proteins | sample SodLakKL_010_SED_FD_9118 | JGI IMG/M metagenome (IMG submission 9118)
TTGTAGCAGTGGTCCTTGTGGCATAGGCATACATCTGGTACATATCAGCCTGTCATACGTCATACTTCCTGTCTTCCGGCTTGAGAAGCTTGTATTTGGTATCGATGATGATTGTTTGCGCTCCTCCAGTGATGATAATATCAGGTTTCATCTTACACCGGTGTCTGCATGTGTATCCGAAAATATCCGGGTGTACAAATCCGGGCCAAAACTCGTCTGCAATGGTTTTCCTTCTTCCATCCGGAACGTTCGTTCTCCATCCGGCATACGTTCGGCACGGAGAAAAAGGGCATTTTCAAGGGATCGGTCATACAGGCTTTGCGAAAATTCATGGAGATGGGTGACAAAAAGAACCCTGATCTGCTTCTCTACCAGGGCAGAGACGATCTGCCGGGAGACCTCAGAGCCTTCCCTCTCATTCGTGGCCGCAAAAGATTCGTTGAATAACACCATGCTGTCAGGTTTCAGGGAATCCACGATCTGACTCATCCGTCTGAGTTCTTCATCAAATTTACCACTCCGCATCGAATGGTCTTCTTCCCGCTTGAAATGGGTGAAGATCCCGGTACATATCTCTGCATGGAAAGATTCTGCCGGCACAAACATCCCTGCCTGCATCATCATCTGTGCCAGGCCGATGCTCCTGAGAAAGGTAGTTTTTCCTCCCCGGTTCGCACCGGTGATGATGGTGAGATCTTTTCCTGTGGCATTTATATCATTGCCGACTATAGGTTGATCGACCCGGAGGGCCAGGCATATATCATAGAGCCCCCGCACAGAGCAGACCCGGGTTCCCGGTTCTTCCGGCACCGGGAAACAGATAGTCGTCCCTATGTGCACAAGGTGACTGTGCAGATGTATACAACCGAGATAAAATGCCAGTTCAGTCTTGAGACTGGTACACAACTGTACCAGGTGATCGGAAACCTGGACAAGAAGAGCAGCAATTGCACTCACGCTCTCTCCTTTCAGCTCGCCCAATGCCCGAAATCCTGCGATATCCCGTTCCGCGATGGTAAACTGATACTGATCCGGATCATCTTTTGAGAAAAAACGAGATATCCAGGATTTTTTATTCTGCTTTCTGTTTCTCTGGAGCGCATACCCGGTTCCCTGATTCCCCTTCCCAAGAGCAGCACGCATCAGGTGTCCGTCCGGTAGTTTCAGTTCTTCGATCATCTGCCTGATGCTCATGAGGTACTCATCAGAGAACTCCAGATCAAGCATGGAAAAGAATGTCCGGAAACCTTCAGATACAAAGGTTTCACCATATTGTTCCCCGATACCCCGGAGGGATACCAGCATGCTGATAAACAGTTCAATTGCCTTGATCGAATTGACTCGCACGGAGTCGGCGGACTGGCCTGAATACCTGCCAAATATCTTCAGGTACTCTTCAATCGATTCGGAGGCAATATCATACATCTCCTGGATACGATCCGGATTGTTCATGCAATCACGGAGAATATCCTGGCGGTAGCATATCGTACCTGGATCCAATGAACCTGTCAGGAGAACATTCCTGACCACTTCCCTGATAAATATGTCTTCATCTGCCATCGCGGTAAACAGGATATCCAATTGTAGATCCGCAATAACCATCTGTTTCACCAGGGGCAGCGATCCCCATGCCTTTTGATAATCACGGAGTTTCCACCGGTCAGCAGAAGGTGATTTGAGGAGCATGCCCCATTGAGGATGAAAATCATTATTTCTGTACAGGAGACAGGGTTTCATGATTGCATCCGCTCCTTGATCTTTTCATAGGTTACCTTGTTTTTCCTGGCGATAGCCATGGCATATGAAAGTCCATCAGCAGGCATTCTTTCGATCCGATAGGTCCGTTGATCCGGGTCATCGAAAACAACGGTGCTGACCATGCTTACGGTTTTAGGAAGAGTCGTCAGTTCGTCTAGGAAGGTGACATAGATGCAGAGGATGTCCTGGTCAATCACCTGGTCAAGTACTTTTTGTCCGAGAAACAAGGCATCCTGCACGGTGGTCGAGGTGAACATCTCGTTGATGATGATGATGCTCCGGGAGGTGGACTGGCTTAAGATAGTATGGATTCTCTCCAGGTCATCTTCCAGTTTGCTCTTGAGTTTATCGATATCTTCCTCCTGTTCGAAGTGAGTGAAGAGAGTATCAGGAAGAAAGAGCCGGGCTGCCCGTCCGGGAACCGGACAACCAAGAGATGCAAGGTGATGCAGCTGCCCGTACATCCGGGCAAATGTGGTCTTGCCCCCCTGGTTTGGGCCGGTTATCACAAAAATACGCTCNTCTCCATGTNGAAAAAAATCATTGGTAACGATTGACCGGTTATCGCNGAGGAAGCTGTTTGCCAGCGCCAGATCAAATCCCTCCATGCAGCATATCTCTTTGCAGGTTTCAGAGACAAGGGGAGTGCAGAATGGGAGGCTTTTTCTTTTAAAGCAGGTGATGAACTCCAGATAGGCAATATAAAAATGAATATCCCGGTCAAACCGGCAGATCGTCTCATCAGAAAAACCGGCATACTGTTTTCGGAATGCATCCAGGTTGGAAAATTCATCAGGGAATAATCGTGCGACCAGGTCGAGGATCCTTCCTTCGACATGGTTCATCTCTGTATGATCTGAGGCATTGTCCTGATGATAACTGTCCGGTCCGTTGAGGAATTTTGCAAATGTCTGCGCTACTTCATGGCAATAGTCCTCGTCCGGGACATACCTGCGAACGGTAACCTCATTTCCCCTGATCAGGATTGTGTATTCAATTCCTGCCAGTTCAGTTCTGAGCCGGGTTATCTCGTCAGTCAGGGAAATAAACTGTTCTGAGGCAATATATCGGTTCAGATAGGCCTGAAATGCNAGAAATCCCCGTGANTNCAGGCTGCATCCGGAGAGAGCCTGCGCAAGGGATTGTATAGANTCAACATATATCGTGGCTGCCTCCAGGAACCAGCCTTTTTTATGATAATTATAATGGAGTTTTTCTGCCCGGGATAGATGCTGCCGCATGGACTGCATCTGTTTCGCAAACGACCTGATGATCCCATAGAGATGCTCATCTCCGAGGTCTTCGAATACCTCCTGGCGGTACCGGACGTCATCAACACGGTGTAATGGGGCATAGAAAAACGGATGTAACTGATACTCCTCATACCCATCGGTCAGGGCTGATACAATCTGGTCCAGGTGAAGATCCTGGAAAAAGGCAGGTTCCTGAATGGAATCGTCCCCGATATAGTCATCCGGGTTTTCAAATAAGATACCTGGCCCTGTCATGCAGCCTCCTTTTCGTTATTTGAATGTCTTTGATCGGGTTGACCCGGGAGAACGGGGTTTTTCCGATAAGAGGCCTCTGGTTCTTCAGGAAGACCATGACGGGCAGTTCTATCAGATAGAACGCGATTGATTATCCATGTACATGCCATAATGTCACATCCGGATAGAAGTCATCAGCAAAAGGCGGTTTATTCGGTGGACTTCATCACCGGCAGTAAGACACAAATGATAGTACTCTGAGGTACATTGTGAGTTCCAGAATAATTATATTCTTTGGTATGGCAGGCCAACAGAGGCCGTCATAACACAACCACCCCTATTCATCCTTCCTTTGACTCTTGCATCTTCCCCTGGATCGCCCCCATCATCTCCTTGCTCCCCACAACCGCAAGCAGCAACCGGGCACGGGAAAACGCTACATACAGCATCTCGTCGCTGTTGATCAGCGCATCGTCCAGCACGACGATGACAACCGGGCTCTCCAGCCCCTTGAACCGCTTGACGGAATCAAATATGATTGCGTCAGTGTTGTCATTTTGAAACCGCTCATTGCAGAACTGGTACTGCTGGCCGCCGATATTTCTGCCGGTGCTGTACTTTTCCCTATCATCACGGGTCGAGATAAGGACCGCGATATCGGATGGCGGGATGTGTTCTTCCCCAACCAGGGTATGGATGTAGTCTTCGAGTTTTTTCCGTGCAATGTCAGAGGTTTCTGCCTCAATCCACTCGATTTCCAGCCCTTCAGGCCCGATGGCGGTTGTCTCCTGCCCCTTGTAGAAGAGCCGGGCGATCTCGTGGATGCGCTGGGTGTTCCGCAGGTTCAGGGAGAGGGTGAAGGGGATCTCATAGAGTTGTTCCAAGTACCTGCCCTGGTTCTGGTAGACATCCTGGTTATTATCATAGAAGAGCCGGATCTTTTGTTTTCCATCAGGGTCAAGTGCGGACTCAAGTGACTGCAGGAGGAGGGGAGGGAAGTCCTGGCCTTCATCAATGATGAGTGTGTCAAAGCGTCTCTCTGGCAAAGCGTTGAGTGCTTCAAGCAGGTGAGCCGGGTACTTCTCGAGAAAGAGCCGGCTGTCAATCTTTGATTTATCCACGTCCACGCCAGCCTCGGAGAAGAGGTCATCACAGACCTTGTGGTAGTTGCCGATCATGAGCAGGTCACGGATACCTATGGTCTTCTTCATGTACTCGGAGAGCGGGCGGTTATAGCAGGTGAGAAGGACACGCTCCCCGGCTTGTATACAGCGGAGCGCCTCCTCCATTGCAAGGATCGTCTTTCCCGTGCCGGCAGACCCGGATATTGCCACCCGCCTGGTATTGGCAAAGCCTGCAAGGATCTGGTACTGGAGAGGGGTCAGGGTCTCGATGACTCTCTCATCATCTGCCATTATCCGGTGGAGAGGTACATTGAGCTGGAAGGGGTGGGCGAGGATATCCTCAAGAATAGCCATCCCTTCCTCCCCAAGCGGCTTTTGCCGATAATCACCTGCCATCTCGCCTTCCAGCAGGTCAAGAATCCAGAACCGGAGATCAGATTCGAACTCGTCCATGCAGCAGACGATATTCCGGGGCATGTCCGCACCAAGATCGCCTTCGATTGCCGGGATATCAGGCAGGATCACGCCATGGCTGATACCCACACGCCGGTATCCCCACTTCGGGTGAGCCTGGCATTTCCTCAGGATCTGATGTTTTGACTCAACGGCCTGTTTCACCGGGTTTCTGATGGTCCAGGTGCTCCCGTACCGGTCGGTGCTGGTCCAGGCTTCAGTTGCAGGATCATAGGCTATGCCCCCTCCCTTCACCTCGATTGTGAGAAAACCATAGTCTGGGTGGGCGACAACAAAGTCGCATTCGCCTTCGATCGGCTTCCCGCCCTTTCCTGTTCCAAGCCATGGCCGCGAGTAGAAGACGGTGAAGGGATCTTCGAGCACCGCTGCGAGCTTATCGTATACTTTCTGTTCTGCTCTCCTGCCGGGATCGGCGAGGATGTCCGGGGTCAGTTTACGGGGCCACAGTATTGCCATTGCGATCAGATCCTTTGAGTAGATGAGGGAATTATCTGGATGTCGTTATCTGGTAGCATCATATGGTGACATCACCTGGATATCATCACCTGGATATCATTATCTGGTAGCATCATATGGTGACATCACCTGGTAGCATCATCAGGATATCATCAATTGTGTCCCTCATCATTCATCAAATAGTACCCGGCCGAGTTCTTCTTCTGGATCACCACTCTTGATCTCCCTGGCATTCTGTGTGGAGGTGGGTGCCTCATGATGATGATGATGATGATGATCCGGGTGGCTTTCACAGGTGAGCATTTTTCAACCGCCACAATTGAGCACTTTTACACTGCCACTTTTGTGCATTTCTACACCACCATTGACATTAATTCAGTGGCGGATGATTTATAGCGGAACCGCTTCCTGAAGAATCCTATCACGGAGAAACCACCTGTTTGATGATAAAGAGATGGCACGGATAACCGGTGCAGACGGAATAGAGGATTTTGTCATCTGCCTGGCAACAGCCGGGAAAAAATCCGGTGGGAGGTGAAAGCCTGAAAAATCAGTTTTCTGCCGGATTTCCCTCTGTCAAAAACAGGAGGAGGGGTAATAGAATCTCATAATAGATTGCAGCTGCTTTTATTGAAGAATTGGCATGCAGTACGAGATAGGTATCCTCTGCTTCAAGATAGTACCAGAATGTAGATGCGCCAGCATATCCCCCGGTATGGCCATAGAGGGTCAGTTCTCCTGGCTCATTGAGAGATGTGATAATATACTCATACCCAGGTCCATAGCTCTGTTTTCCAGACCCAAGAGCCCCCATATTAATGCTCCTCTCTGATTGTGGTGAGGTCGTCTTCATCAGAGCAATTGATGAAGAATTGATCAGATCGCCTGAGATAAGAGCTGTATGAAAGGCATTGAGATCGGCAGCCGTACTCACGATATCCCCGGAACCCCGATCATAGTGTTTATGGAGAGTGCTGAAATCCATTATACTACCATCATCATCTACCTCTATAGCATGCATATACGGATCCGGAAGCCTGTTGGTGCGGTGGACTGTCGTATTCTTCATACCAACCGGAGTGAAAATATGGTCTTTCACATACTCCTCGTACGAGGTGCTTGATGTCCTGTCAATGATCAGTGTGAGGAGGATGTAATTCACATTCGAATAGGTATAGCCCATCCCCGGATCATAGAGTGGACCTGCATGAATAGCATCCCACATGCCCTGCTCATAGGAAACGATGTGTCCGGGGTTCTCATACTCCTCGAGAATCAGGGATCGTTCATCATAATCCGCAATACCGCTTGTATGGTCAAGGAGCTGGCGGATTGTTATCTTATCGCTCTTTGCGATCGCCTCTGCAATCTCAACTGGAAGATAGGAGCTGACAGGATCATCGAGGGTTAGTTTTCTCTCTTCGGCAAGCTGAAGGATCGAAACTGCAACAAATGGTTTTGTCACACTTGCGATGAAGAAATGCATCCCGGGTTCAGCCGGTATCTCAGGTGAGAGAGAGGCATACCCTGCCGCATGGCTCCATCTCCAGTCTGGCGTGACGATCCCGACAACTGCACCGGGGATGCCGGCTTTTGTGACGCCCTCTGAGACGATTTTCTGGAGCCTGGCATCAACTGAAGGTGGTGGAGGTCTCAGGTGTGTATCATGCTCCAGAGAAACAGGCTCAGGAGAGTGGATACATCCGGATATGAGGCTAAATCCCAATACGAGCATTATCAGGATTGTGAGATATGGTATCCGGGAATGAAAAGGTATGATCATCGATTTCATTTTCAGATTAAAAAGATTCTGATTGGTAATTGTTGGGAAGGGCAAGGAGTTATCCAAAGCCCATCAATCGGTGGCACCGCCTGCTATTGTGGAGGATTGGGCGGTGAGCACTGTTCAACCGCCATAGGTGAGCACAACAAGTAAAGCGTTATTCACAACAGGTGTGACAGTACTTTTATAGTGTCCTGTTGATAGAGTACATAGTATCCATATGTATCATATGATACATATTTCAGGAAGTGATTCAGATGGTTGGCCAGAGTACCTATAAGCGGATACCCGTCTCCCCATCTACATGGGAGAAGCTTTCGCTCATCAAGAAGCCGGGCGAAACATTCGACCAGCTCATTTCAGATCTGGTTGCAGAACGGGAGAAGCGGGATATTATCAGGCATGCAATGCGTGTCAGCGAGGAAGGAGAGTATCTCTCTCTGGATGAAGCCCAAAAAGCCTGGGATCTGGATGAGGATTAAATGAGGATTGAAATCGAACGGGCTGCCTGTGCGTATGTCCTCGGACTTCCTCTCAAAAGCAGGCGTATCATCCTCCGCCATCTTCGCACGCTTGAAGCACTGGATGCTCTCACTGGTGCTTCCGGCATTGAGCGGCTGGGTGGCGACATATATAGAATGCATGTCAGCCGCACGTATACTATCATATTTCGCAATTGCCCGGATCAGGGCCGTATCCGGGTGGTCGAGATTCTCCCAATAGATCTCGCACATAAACGGTATTTCCTGTATAGATGAGTGGGTACGGGTGTGAAGCGTTTGGTCTCTGGGATATCAGTTATTATTTGGATAGGGTGATGACAGAATCTATGAAGAGTGCTATGAACCGTGCCATGCTCCAGGAATATAGTGCACAAGCTCTGTTGCACGCACGATATGAAATAATCGAGGATGATGAACCCTATTACGGGGAGGTTCCGGGACTGGCAGGGGTGTATGCAACCGGCAGGAGCTTTGAAGCGTGCCGGGAAAATCTCAGGGAAGTGATAGAGGGGTGGATACTGGTCAGAAGAGAGCACAATCTGGCTGTTGAAAGCATCTTCAGGAAAGCGGGCCTCGCTGAGTAAGTTTTTCAGGATTCATTCCAAAGGATGTATGCAATGGAGTTTACTGTTCTCATTCACAGCGCCGAGGAGGGGGGATTCTGGGTAGAAGTCCCAACACTCCCTGGGTGCTTCTCACGGGGAGAAACATTTCAAGAGGCTATGGAAAATATTCGTGAAGCAATCGGGCTTCATCTGGAGGTATTATGCGAGGGTGGATCTGAGCTTCCCCGAGAGGATGATCTGATTATTGGAAGAGTACGTATTGATGATATGACCGGGTAACCAGAGGCAGGCCATTATTGCTTGTACCTTTTGCCTGTAACAGATCAGTGACCCTTTTCCAATCTCTCCCTTCTACTCTTTCTTCACACCGCATGTTTCTGAAGATACACAAAGCTGGCTGTTCCATCCATCTGCCCTACTACTGACGGGAATGGTTTGCATGGTGGAGGGGGTGGATCACGTTTCGATGAGCCGGGTGGATCAAAATTAAATGAGCGAAAACATCAAAATATGCTCATATGGCTCATGAAGGTGTCCGATGAAGAAAACTATCAGTGAAATTCGGAAAGAGGGAATATCCGCACTGAGCAAAGCTCTTGGACCCGTTGACATGGCTCCCTTTATTCAGAGCTATGAGTCTGGAAGTGGGGATTATACAAAAGAGCGGTATGAGTGGCTTCATGACGATACTGAAGCTTTGAATCAACGATTGCTTGAGAGAGAGAAACAGAGGAAGAAGGTCTAATCCTTAAAATAATGATTTACCTGAGACTTCAGGATTTTTCGAAAGATGCCCATAATGGCACGTGGAGATTCGCTTGTCTGTTGTGTCTCAACTCAGGCCGCAACTCAGGCCGCAACTCGGGCCGTGATTCTTTACTTGTTCGGTTACTTGTACGGTTACTTTTTCGGTTCGATATGCAATACTCTTCGATTGACTCTCCTTTGAGCGTATACCCTGTCCTTAAAAGACTAAGATAGAATGGGGTGTCCGTCTCCCTGAGGTCTGATAACCGGTTGGATGTCAGGATGAGGATATGTGTCTCAACTCCCACTTCCTCAGAGATTGCCTTCTCCATTTTTGCCGCCATCATCTCGAGATCCGGTGCATATTCGGGTACGAGAAGATAGAGATCAAGATTGCTTTTCGAAAAATATGTTTCCACTTCAGAAACTGATTGTTTCTGATTCGTGAACACATGGGCACACATTGGCATGCAGATATGATACTTTTTTCATGATGGAATACAATCTATTTTTGTTGAAGTCAATGCACAGCGAAAAGGAAATCATATTCATTGCCCGGGAATCCCCGGAGGGAGGGTATGAGGCTCATTCGCCTGGTTACTCTATCTATACCCAGGCCGACAATTTCGAAGAACTGAGAGCAATGGTGCATGATGCCGTTTCCTGCCATTTTGAGGAGGATGAACGGCCAGGCATTATCAGGCTCCACCAGGTTCTTCAGCCAGGGGATAAATGAATGAGTTATTGAATGTGGGTGACGACATACGTCAGCTTCATCAGAGATCTCCTCTCTTCTCCTCTCCTTGATCTCACTCTCAACACCAGACAACCTCTTTTTCAACAGTACGGCGAAGATATTTGCTTAATCCCTGATCGGTCACGAGGTCAACATTACGGCCAAGGAGATCTTCAAGAAAGTAAACTAACTCCATGAAATTTCGGAAGGTTGCTTCTCCTGGCAAAAACTCAACCAGCAGATCGATATCACTATCCGGGCGGTCGTCTCCCCGCACTACTGATCCAAAGAATCCGATCCTGGCAACACCATAACGTTTTCTGAGATAGGGAAGGACTGCTTCAAGCTGGCTGATGACGGAATCGTTTGTCCGCCGGGGAACCTGAATGCTCATTGTAGTATGAGAACCTCCTGATGTTATCTGTGCGAGAGATGATGATGATAATTTACCGGTATCGTCTGTATCGTTTGTATGCCTGTTCAATTGTCATCAGATCCAGCACAAGGATGGTGCTGGATTCTTTTAATGCCTTATAGATAATCGTGTATCGTCTTCCAATATGGATGCGATAAATATTTTTTGAGGGAAATAAACACTCTCTGGAGGGTATGGATTCAGGTTCTTCCAGATTTGCGATATAATGAAAAACCTCCATCCGTTGCTTCTTGGGAAGCCGTAAGAGAGTTTTGATTACACCCCTGTCAATTTCGACAATCAATACAATCCACCAATCCAGGTCGTTATATCCAGATCATCATCTAATTGATAAATGCAGGTATTATTCTGCATCATCGAGATGGAGTTCATGTGCAGCTTCTTTCAGACTGATAAAATCACCCTTCTTTTCGATTTCTTCAAGATGCATCAAAAAATCATGTTCCTCTTTCAAGGCAATCATCTCCTCCAGAAGACTGGTATAGGTCTGACCAGGTCGCTTTAATTTGGATAACGACTCCCAGATCTCTGTTGTGACAGGAATTCTTTTGTTTGCAACTTCATTTGCCGGCATGGAATTCACCATTTCAGTATATCTTTTTGGATTTCTATTGTATCCAGACACGTTCATAAAGTGTTCGTGCTGTATGGATCTGTATCATGTTCATGACGTGCATTACTGTAAGCTCTTACAGTAATTACATTAGCAATTTGGTATACTTGATGATTTCTGTTTGAGCAGTTTCTGGATTCACAAGATCCAAAACCAGGGCTTGGGAGATCCGGGGTCTCTCACCCTGCCGTTTAGTTTATTCAGATTCCCAACATAACGTGGGATCAGAAGGTGCTACATCCAGATGCACATGCAGGTGGAATCATACTCTCCCCGGTTGCTGCTTTCGTTGTTCACGCCGATAATAGAAGCCATCGGGAGTATGCCGCATATCCTGCAAGTTTACGGGCATCGTGGAAGAGAGCCGGTATGGCTTAATCGAGTTTGACACAGAGCGATCCTGATTAACAGAAAAGCCAATCTCAAAGAAACTGGCTTTAATTCTCGTAATGGTTATCATCTCTCATCATGAAATGTATTTCATGTTTGGTGCCAATTTCAACCCTGTACTACTCGTGGGTATCGTATATGCTGTCACCCTTTCAATTATATGCGCATATCTCTGGGTACGTGGCAGGTTTTCAGATCGAATGAGGTTTCTGATCCTCACCATCACGATAATAATAGGATTTGCGACGTTTTCGCCAATGATCCCCCATCAGTTCCAGGGACTCGTTGAGCACCTGGCAGATGGAAAGCGTATCGGCACGATCCTTTTCTCGGGGATAGTTGGACTAGGTATGCTTACGCTCCTTACAGCCCTTTTTGGCCGTCACTTCTGCGGATATCTCTGCCCGGTTGGAGCTGTGCAGGAGGTTGTCCATACCACTCCAACACCGAAGGTGATGATACAACAGAAAGGCATACTGAGTGTGATCAGGATCATTTTTCTCGTAGCAATAATAGTAGGTGCATTCCTCTTTGGGATTGAACTCCTTGATTATTTCGGTTTCTCCAGCTTCTTTAAGCTCACCATCACTGGAGGGACTCTCGTCTTTGTAGCGATCCTCATTTTATCAATCATCATATATCGTCCGTTCTGCAGGGCTGTCTGCCCGGCTGGAGCAATCTTTCAGCTGGGAGCGTTGCCTTCATCGTATAAAATCAGGCGAACAGATGCATGCATCAAATGCGGAAAATGTGAGAAGGTGTGTCCGACCGGTGAGTCAGGGG